>Ga0209353_10000731_pt1 | contig 19448 bp, 36 predicted proteins | sample LauGreSpBDMM15SD_2_FD_187561 | JGI IMG/M metagenome (GOLD analysis project Ga0209353, IMG submission 187561) | Freshwater lake microbial communities from Lake Michigan, USA - Sp13.BD.MM15.SD (SPAdes) (version 2) | ecosystem: Environmental > Aquatic > Freshwater > Lake | place: Lake Michigan...
CCTGTTGCGTATGCTCCGGTCGCTTGACCTAGTCGGATGGTCTAGCCACGAAGAGTCTGGCAAGGTTGACCGCAAAGCTTTTGCACGATTTGCAGCAGGCAGTACTACAGTGTTTAAACGCCGTGAGTATGCTGAAGCTGAACGCAGTGCGGTCTCGCTTCTGATTGACTGCAGTGGATCAATGGCATATGACGGCGGTCGCATTCTTGTGGCTGAGTCGGTTGCAATACAACTGTCCCGCATCTTGGATAAGGCTAACGTTGACTTTGCGGTCACCGGATTCAATGGAAGTAGAGACCACCTTGCGGTCGCTGCGACTGGTGCGAACACCACTCAAGGACACGTCAGAGGCGAGGAGCTTAACTGGATTCCATTCAAGACGTGGGGCGAGTCACTGCGCAAGGCATCAAGCAAGCTTGGGTCGATACGCCACTGGGTAGGTCACTCAACGCCGGACTATTCAGCCTTGACTGCAGCCATCGAGGACATTGCAAAGAGACCCGAGTCACGTAAGATTCTGTTCCTGCTGACTGATGCGGATGGTTACAACCGTCAGCACATTACGCACCTGCAGAACGTTGCAAAGCGGTGCGGCGTGATTATCGTTGCGATAGGTATTGGCAGCGAGGATGTCAAGGAAGTGTTCGACAATGCAGCGGCGGTCAACGATACACGGGAGCTTGCGTCAACGGCTTTCAACACTTTACTTAAATCACTTAGGAGGTAGTATGGACAATGACCACGGGCATGAGCTTGCAGAGACTATCTGCAAGTTGTTGTATGGGCAGGAGGTTGACACAGTCATCCCTGTGCTTGCCGGAATACTGGTAAACGCAGCGGTGTCTGTGTGCAGCGACAAGGAAGTGTTTCTGGGATACATGAAACAGGTCATTTCAGAGGCTTATGCCGAGGTTGACCACTCTGATGAGCCATTACAGTGAGGTGATGAAATGAGTAAATACGAAACAAAACTCTGCACGGTCTATGACCTTGATACAGATCCCAAGTCACTTAAAAAAACATCCTATGATGTTGAGATTGCGCTTGGCTCTTGGGACGGCAAGGCGGATGCAGAGGATGAGCGCATTTTCTTTTACATGGACGGAGAACCGCTTGAGCTAGGCATGATTATCAGCGAGGGATTTTTAGTTACATACATCGAGGAGGACTCAGAATGAAAAAGTACATAGTGTGCATCGACTACTCAGCGAGCGTACATCACGAAGTTGAGGCAGAGAACGAAGAACAAGCAGAGAGCATAGCTCTCAAAGAGGCAATGAAAGTTGTGCCGTATGACGATCTATCTGTAACCGTGGGTTACATTGACGAAGATGACGAAGATAACGACGAGGAGGATGCAGAATGAGAACCTATCGGATATACGGCACGTATGTGCAGCGGGTCTGGATTGAGGTTGTTGCAGAGGATCATGAGATAGCGCAGGACATAGCGGTAGGACAACCACCCACAGAGTGGATTCCCATTAGCCAAACAGAGATTGATATCACGGAGGTCGAATGAGTAACCAGATGCTAGGACTGCTTGCGCAGTATGCTGCCTTACGCACGGGATGTGAGGCAGCATTGGAATTACTAGAGAACCCTGACGCATCCGACTTTGATGCGGACAAGGTCATCAACCTTTTACGGAAAGTACTTGGAGAGAAAGCATGAAATCAAACCTCGAACGTGCGCAGGATTTTTCTTTGGAGCAATGGCTGTTTGACTATCCAAAGGACGTGGCATATTTAGATATTGTAAAAATAATGGAGCAAGACACATGGGACTCCCCCAATTCAGAATGGCGTAAAATCATCACGCCTAAAATCTGGATCGAAGACCACATTGGAGCGTTAATAGCAGACCTAATTGAAAACACCGTGCTTGATGTCGAAGTGCTTTTAGATTAAACGAACCCCCCTTCTGCTACGGCGGTCGGGGGGTTTTTTTTCGTCAATTCGGTTTGTACGCCAACCCGAATCCTGACCAGTTCTCTTGGCTGCGCAAAAATCCGTACGCCGAGCCGCAAAAACCACCCCAAGAGCCGCACAAAATATAGACTAAAGCGTTTAAACAACAAGCATCCCTGCCTTGTCGGGAGTACTCCTCAGGAGTGCTACTGCTATTCTTGCTATTCCTGCTACAGCGTTTAAACGCATTAAGGCTACGTTTACAGACGCTCACCTACAATGTGAAGAAATTGTTCACAAAAAATAGCATTTAATCTTTTAATTTCAATAGGTTACGGTGTTTTAAAACTCCGCATAGAGCTATTAGTGTTTAAACGCTCAGGAGCTTGGCGCTATCCATTTTTATGTATGCGTTTGTTCTGGTTGCCGTTCCCCCGTTGATGGTCGCTTGCGTGGTCGTGGAGTCGAGTCGGATACTTGGGACATACAGACCCTCAGCGTTGACAATCTCCTGCACCAAGAGAACGTCAGACTGCTTGAGGTACAGAAACCCAATGACCTTCACACAGAGGGATCGAGCAATCGTTCTAGCCTTCTCGAGCTTGTCAAAGGTCACTAGCCACTCATTACCGTACGCACCTCGAAACTTAACGAGGTCGCAGTCATAGCGGCACTTGGTTTCGACAATAGCCTTGATATCGTTACCCAACACCAGAAAGGCATCCACGTCTGCCGGACGGTCTTTCGGGGTCTCAACGTACCGATACTTAGGGTAGTTGAGCAGGAAGATTTCCTTGGCTCTTTGTTCGTCTGGCAGGGTCGTTTGACCCTTGGCGGATAGAATGTCCATTTACTTTTTCGGTTTGTTTACCTTGACAGTGTGGTCGCTGTTCCTACTGAACGAACGATTGGCACTGGGGGTTTTCAGTTTAAGGTTTGACTTGGCGTTCGTGCCGCCCTTGGATAGAGGCTTGACATGGTCGATGTCTTTGCCTGTCCGATCAATCCCCTTGGCATCCATAGCGTACCTAGCCCTCTCACGAGCGTTACGCAGGGGCTGCTCGCCCCGTGCCTGTTGCTGATCATATTCCTTGGCGTACGGTCTTTTCTTGTTCACGTATGGCATTTCGTTTCTCGATGATTGATTGATCCATTGGTTCGCCAGTCCAAAAACCGGCGGCGTTTTTTGCCATCTTCTTTGCTTCCATCTCTAGGTCGTTTAAACAACGTCTATCGACACCGAAGCTTCCAGTCCTATGTTTCTCGAACGCAGTATTGGAATTGAAGTATTGTCTGCAACTACCGCACTGATTTCTGCTGCCTGTAAGCGTCATGATAATCCTCTTTTAACGTCTAAACTCATAAATTGCCTTGTCCATCAAGTCCAAGGGTCGTTTCCTGCTGTCGGATAGATACTGCTTTGACCCCGTGTGAAACCACAGGGGTATCCTTCCTTCCCATTCACCGTGGCGGTTCTTATCAACCGCTAGCACTGCGTCAGGCATAGACTGCGCGTCCTGATTGTCAGGCTCTTTCTCAAGCGTTCGCTCTTTCTGCTTATTGCGGTAGACAATAATGATCTGGTCAGCAAGGTCGGTCATCGCGCCCGATCCCGCGAGGTCAAACTTGTTGGGTATTTTGTATTCATTCTCTTGCTTACGAATGTGGTGAACAAGGTGGATGTGAACGTTGTACTGTTGGGCAAGCTGAGTGATCTGGTTTACAAAGTCCTTCTGTGCGTTGTAATCATCCACTCCCTTGACGCACTTCATGAGCGAGTCAATGATGACGTGCTTGATCCCCTTGGATGCAGCATAGCGGATCGTTCCAAAGATCAGGCGTGGCTCGATGTTGCCCTGATGGTTGAAGACATACCCTGCCCCGAGCATAAAGTCCATGAACTTGTTTAAAACCATTTCGGTCGGCTGATCGTTCATGCAAGCTTGGATTGCCATACGCTTGAGGGTAGCCAAGGGTTTCATTTCAAGGGAGATGTTTAACACGCTCTCGCCCTGTGCGATCCATCCAAGGCTCACCATGCCAAGCAACTGTGACTTGCCATGACCGTTGATACCTGCCCAGATTGTCGTTTCGCCAGTGCGGAATCGGATATTGAAATGGGTTGACCCCCAAGGAAGTTTTGCACCGTGGATTTGGTCGGGCAGGTTAAAGCTGTCGATAAGCTCATCCCTGAATGTACTGCCATCGTAAACCTTGGCTTGCACCTCATCGTCCACAGTGTAGGGAATGATGCTGTCACCGTTAATGATCTGAGCGGCAAGCTCGTCATAATCTCTCATTGATCTCTCCAAATTTCCATTTGTTCCCCGTCGTCCCAGCAAAGCACAGACGGTTTAAACAGCCATACCCTCCCGGCGAACGCTTGCACCCGGGGGGAGTCTCCGCCACAGATATGAACGCGAGAACCGCGCACGGCATTAAAAGATAGTTTGGCAGGGTCATCAGTCGGATCGGTCAGCAAGAAACCGATTGGGAATTTCCTGACGGTTGCTCCGTTCTTTACTCGATATGGAATGGCGTCAACATAAAGGAACACATCGTTTAAACGTTTATCAGCCTTAGCTGCTGCGAGAACCTCTTGATATCCTTGCATCACCAATCCCTTATGTCGGTTGACATTCCAATAGCTGCAGGTTTCTCATCTAGCCAACGCTCTTGGTTGAGGTAAGTGGTTGCCATTGGAATAAACTGTCCGTCTTTTTCCGTCCACTTCGGTTGTGTTTTTTGCCAACCCAGTGCCTTCAAGATATCTTGCAGAACGATTTCTGGTTCTTTAATTTTGCACCACAGTTCAAAAGCTTTTTTCTTTGATTCCTTTTTTGGATACAAAGACCAAAAGATTTCAAAGGTTTCTTTTTGTACTGTTGTTATATCTTCCTTGGTATCTTCTTTGGTATGTTCTTTGCCCCTAGTGAATTCCGCTAGGGTAAAAGTAGTGGATTCCGCTAGGGTAGTGCTAGTGGATTCCGCTACGGTAGTGGATTCCGCTACGGTAGGGTTAACACCTAGAAAATCAGGCACTTTAAGTTCGTAACGAGTTGCCTTGCTAAACCCACCTTTGCCAGACTTTGTCAGCCAACCAAGCTCTTCAAGCTCAGACGTTGTTGCGCTGATGTTGTTGATGTGTAGACCTGTGCGCATTGCCAACACGGTTCTTGATGGAAATACTGTATTAGTTGTCTTGTTGCGAAACGAAAACAGTGCAATGAGTACCCGTGTTTGCCAGAGCGTAAGCCTACGGTCTTTGATAACCTCGATTGGTACGATGGAGAATGTTCCTGCTTCCATCATTCGCCACCTTCAACTTCTTCAATACCACCCTGTCTCTGCCTTGCTATTGAAGCAAGCTCAGTCAGTTTGTCTGCAAGGACGCACGCTTGCGCAGATGAAAGCAAAACTTGACGCTCTGACTTCTCTTCCCTATTTTGCAGGATCACTATATGACCAAAGTCATTAACAAAGACTTCTGTTGCGTAATGAATAAAACCTTTTAGTTTCATTTTTAAGACCAATAAAAAAAGCCTTACTTAGCATCCTCACCATTGTTGGCGTTGGCGGACTTGTAGGCACAAGCAGGATGCTAAATAAGGCTTGCCTAAGGATACCCCCGCCAAGGGATGGACGAATTATAAACTACAAATTTAAAAAGTAAAGTGGGTTCGATAAAGCACGATTTTCCAAACATTAAAACACTTCAACTAAGAGTGCGAGTGCCTACCAAAGAACTCTTGGCTGCTAGTTGTTGCATCAATGCCACGCCGCTAACGCATGACCCCACAAGGCTGAGCATTGGTCTCTCGGCTTATATATGTAAGGGCAGTCTCTAGCCACTCCCAAACTTCACAGCCCCACTCAGGTGTAGCTCCACCCAACGCTCAATGCTCAGGCTTGTAGGTACGATAAAAAATTCTATCACAAGACAATCATTCCAATGTATCATAACCATACTTTCTTGTGATTAAGCCTCCAAAAAGTAGACTTCAGGGTCGGTAAAGGCAAGTGTTCCCTCGACACTTGCCTTTATTTTTGGGTGACCGTTATCTCGCACCGTGGGTTTTCTTTATCCAATCCCCAGTAAATATGTTTCTCTTTTACCTGCCTATCATTGAGGTAGGTGACCCCCTGTAGCAGGTCTAGGATCAGACTCTCGTCTAGGTCAGGTCTGCGTGACGCATAGTGGATTGTCATAGTAACAACTACATCTCCTGAGAACGGTTCGTACCCCAGCGAAGCAACTTGCTGTTTAAACGCATCAGAGTAAGACAGTGCTTTTGCTGACTTAATCAGCCGTGACATAGAGCCAAACCGTACCATTCTGCGACTGTTGCTTTTTGATGCAGGTTCACCAAAAATAATTAACGTAAGTGCTTGCATTGTCTTTTCTCTTTTGCTATTATTTAATTTCCATACGGAGGCTTAGATGAAAATCACCAATAATTTTGGACTACCCCAACCATTTGTTGACCTTGCTACCAAGAGTGCATACAGCAAGGGAGAGGCAGACTATTCTGTCACAGAGATCATATCACCACCAAGAATACAGCGACTGCGTGTCAAGCATTGGGAAGACATGACGCAGGACGTGAGCGACATGACTTGGTCGCTGATGGGAACGATGGCACACAACCTGCTTGAGAAAAAGACTGGAGCTAACTTGCAAGCAGAGGAACGCTTGTATGTAGAAGTTGATGGCGTGGTGCTGTCGGGCGCGATGGATTTACAAGAGGAAGTCGATGGCACTATCAAGATCACTGACTACAAATTTACGAGCGCGTGGGCGTTGCGCGAAGACAAGGTCGAGTGGATTCTGCAACAGAACATCTACGCATGGATGGTAGGCAAGATCAAAGGTCAGAAGGTGTCCTCAATAAGCATCTGTGCTTTTATCCGTGATTGGAGCCGCCGCGAGGCAGCTACAAACCCTCATTACCCACAGGCTAGTGCGCAGATAGTCCCCATTGCGTTAATGGATCCTAGCGATGTAGAGAAGTACATCAAGGAGCGTATCGAGCTGCACCGTCAGGCAAAGGTCGATGCTGACTGGGATAACGAGTTGATCCACTGTACTGACGAAGAGCGTTGGTCAAGAGAGACCAAGTACGCAGTCAAGAAGGAAGGCAGGAAGTCAGCCGTTCGTGTGTTCGATACTCAGGAAGAGGCAGATGCCATGCTTGCTGAGATGCCGCCCAAGGACAAAGGTTTTATTGAAATCCGCAAGGGTGAGTCAGTGCGTTGTACTGGCAACTTCTGCGGTGTAGCAAAGTGGTGTTCACAGTTTAACAAGGAGCAAGCAAATGAAGACTAGGCAAGAATTGATGTTGGACTTTATGTTGGCAATGTCACCATCAATCGCAGAGTTTGTTTTAAATAATGAACATATTTCTTCGAAAGCGGTTTGCAATGAGTGCGTATTGTTGGCATCGGAAATAATTAATCAGTACTTGGAGAATACATAATGAGCGTGTTTAAACAACTTCAGAAAGCAAGGACGATGTTCCTATCCTCCGACATTAAGAAGTCTGGCAAGAATAAGTTTGCCGGATATGAATATTTTGAACTAGGTGACTTTATTCCTGCCATTCATAATATTTTTGATTTGGTAGGTCTGTGTGGTGTGGTGCGTTTCACGAATGAGGTTGCATCGCTGACGGTCTACGGTGACGAGGGCAGCATCGAGTTTACAAGCCCGATGGTCTTTGCTGAAAACAGCAAGGGTCAGGCTATACAGAACCTTGGTTCGACACATACATATATGCGCCGTTACCTCTGGCTCATGGCGATGGAGATTGTCGAGCATGATTCAGTGGACGCTGCGCCACAGGCTGAGAAACCAAAAGAGATTAAGCAAGAAGCCCCACCAGTTCCAAAGGGAGTAACCGAGGATCAGAAGCTTTTTGTAGATAAGTTGATTGAGTGGGCTGCTGTGCAGGACACTAAGTCAGAGTTGGTTGGTGCTTGGAAGGCTAACCAAAAACAGATTGATGCGATCAAGGTCTCTGACCCCAATCTATTCAATCACCTTAAAACCTGCTTTACCGAACTTAAAGACAACATCAAGGAATAATCATGGCTTACGACAAACCCTACGAACCCAAACCCAACACTGGCAGCTTGTTTGCTAACAAAGAAAAGACCAAGCCCACATCCCCTGATTACCGTGGTGATGTCTTGGTTAACGTGTCAGACCTCGAAGTGGTAAACGGCGTGGCAAAGATCAAACTGTCTGGTTGGAAGAAGACATCCGCAAGCGGTCTGGTCTACTTGTCATTAGCGGTTGACACGTTTAAACCGCAACCTAAATCTGAAACCAAGCCCGCAGCATCTGTTGCGGATATGGATTCGGACGTACCTTTCTGAGGACACTATGAACGCACTTCAATTCGAGGCGGTGAAGGTAGCCCTAAAGCAAGACCGCACGGGCTTCGTTTTGACCCTTAACATCCACCCTGACGAAATCCCAGAGGAGCTTATGCGGGATTACGTTGGGGCGCGTTACATGGTGGCACTGGCTCGCATCCAAGATGATGAGTCAGCCACTCCATACGACAACAGGGTTAAACGAGCAGGGATTTTGTGTCGGACAAGAGAGTTTCAGTTCTGGTTAACAGAGCAAGGACTTGCCTTACACAAATCAGAAGAGGATGCCATTGAGGCTTTGTACGCGCTATGTGAAATAACATCACGCACAGAGTTAAACGGCAATGCCGCAGCTAAACAAAAGTTTGACGATATGGTGAATGAATATGAGCAGTGGAAAAAAGAAGAGCCATTCTAAAGTGCCGTTGAAGGCAGTCATGATTTACTTGACTCATGATGATGCAGACAAGATACGCAAGTATGCAGATGACCGCAACTTGTCGGTATCCAAGATTGCCAGAGAAGGACTTCAGATGGTGATGAATAAACAGGGCGACCGATTTGAAATGGGATTCAATGAGGGTTTAAACGTGGCGATGCAGACCGTTAACGATACGAAGAGTATGCATATGATGTTCCCGTCAGGCAAGTCGTTTGCACAACTGGTTTGCGAGAGTCTGTCCCCACTGATTCGTCCAGTAACAATGACTCCGGTGAATTATGAATGAGGAAATGAGGTGCTTATTTGCAGTGGGTGCGATGATGTCTAGAGCATGGCATCCAAATACCATAGAGGAACACGCAAGGTTGTGTTGGCAAATTGCAGACGCAATGGTAAAGGCACAACACGCAGAGCAAGATGATGGCATTGCAAGTGTTGTTAAAAAACGTAAACCAAAAGAGGCTTAATCATGAAAAATGTACAACAAGTAGCATTAGATAAAGCAGTACGTTTATTAGATTCCCTGAAGTTAGACTATGTAATCATTGTTTCTGATGATGTCACTATCATTAAAGGAGACATAGAAATCGAATCAAAAAGACATTCCAGAAGTGCTACAGCGCCACATGGAACCTATGCCACTTTGTTCAAAAAACACGGTGTCAATGAGATGAATATTGGGGATGTTGTTGTTGTTCCTTGCGGAGAGCTTGACCCTGTTATGGTCAAACGATCCTCCTCTGCTCATTGCTATAACCTATGGGGTAGTAAATCATCAATAGCTGCAATCAATGGGGATTTTGTTGAAGTCATGCGTATTGATAACAAGGAATGATCATGGAATGCAAAGTAAAGATTGGCGTGTCATATGAACCCAAGTGGTTTGAGCGTAGATACACCCAAGGCACATACTCAGCCAAAGGGATTGCTCATGATGAAGAAACCATTTGGCTACAGCAAGCTATGTTAAGCAGATCGTTTAAACGCAGGGGCTATGCTGGATGGATTATTTCTGCTGTTGTTGTTATCGGGCTTTTCCTTTTCGCTTACGGAGTTTGACATGAAGAAAATTATTATCGCTATCGCCTTGTCTTTGACCGCAACCGTTGTGTACGCAAATTGCGTAACCAACACTATTTTTTCCAGTGATGGAGTGCGTTACTGTACTACGTGCTGTTATTACGGCAACTGCACTACCACTTGTATTTGATATGAAAACCATCATTCATGTTAACCAACATGAGGTTAAAGCAAACGTCAAAAACGGGACGGACAATCCAGTCCTGACCGTTAAGACATACAAAGATAACCGCTACGCACATGAGGTAGACATCAAGGGAGACAGCAAGATTGTGTACTCCCCTGACAAACCTTTATCTTGTGGTGCGAGGGTATGGATTGAAACCGAGGCTGAAGTCATCATAAGGAGATAGGCGTGGACGAGATTCTATTACATCCCTTTGGGGAAGTGCCAGTGGATAAATTGTTAAAGATATTAGACGAGGGTGCATTCATTACAAGCGAAGAGATGGCAGAACTTGCCAAGGAAGTCCGAGCCTTGCGACAGGACGCTGAGAGGTATAGGTGGTTGAGTAAGTACACTTCGCGTTTATTTATGGTCACGCCCGAAGGTTTAAACGAGCAGATGGACAAGGCGATGTACGGGAGGGAGAAATGAACAAAGACGATGATTTTGAGTTGTGGTGGCGAGGCGAGGATGAGAGCTTCCGTGACAACATCCGCAAGAAAGATGCAAAGCGTATTTGGAATGCTGCATATAGGGCAGGAGGTCACAGACCTTGGTGGACAATAACGCAAGAGCAATGGGCTGTGCTGAACAAGAAGATTGGAGGTGGGAAATGAACATCAACGAAATCAACGAAGCCTTTGACCGTGAGTATGAGAAGTACAAGAACAGCCCTGAGTACAAAGAAGGGTTCGTAAAACTCAAGATGCCCACGTACTACATAGCCAAGCACTCAGACGAAGACTTACAGGCGGCGGTACATGCAGAGCGTGAGGCTTGTGCGCAGTTAATGGAAGAAGTTGGCAGACAGACTGCCGCAGCTATTAGAGCAAGGGGAGAGAAATGAATAGAGATATTTTATTCAGCATGTGGTACGACAGCTTAGAAGGCACGAAGTCACAGGGCTTTGCTTATCGAGCGTGGTGCGCAGGCTGGGACGCTGCAAAGAAGCCAATCAAGTGCGACTGCATTAGCCCAGAGCGTTGCGATTTGTATGATCGTTGTATGAAGGGAGAGAAGGGATGACTGACTTACGCAAAGCAGCAGAGATGGCGTTGGAGGCGTTGGAATCGTTTAGGTTTGCTCAAAATCCAATAGTCCCACAATCAATTTATGTTTTACGCCAAGCACTCGCACAGCCTGAGCAAGAACATAAGCCTTGGGTATCGCTGACGGAGGAGGAGTCGAGCGATATTTACAACGCACATCACAACACATATGGTGAATGTATAACTAGCGCTTACGATCTTGTGCTTGATGTCGAAGCCAAGCTAAAGGAGAAGAATGGTGGCTAAGTTACCTTACACATGGACTATCGTACCGCCCAATGAACCACCAGAAAAACCGTTTACAGTAAGCTCTAAAGAAATTGGTCGTTTGCTCAAGAACAGTCCGAACGGCGATTTAACAATTAACCAAACCCGCAACACACTATGGCAATCGTGGACTGAAAACGTATCTGCCAAGCCTCTGGAACTGCGTATCAGAGAAATGTGCGAAGCCAAGCTAAAGGAGAAGAACGGTGGATGAATACACATACTCAACACTTAGCACGGCAAAGATTTGGCTAGAGAAAGGATGGTATACACCTGAAGATTTGCAGAGGATTATTGATTTAAAAAAGTTGCACGACAAGCATTTGCGTGAGTCCATGAAAGTGTTGCCTGAGGAAAAGAAATGATCCCACCTCTAACTGACTCCGACCCAGAGTGGTGTGCCGACATGGACAAAGCACCGCATGGGCATAAGTTGATTGCATTGAACCCGTCAGGCGTGGCTGTGTTTGCTGTGCTGTCTGCACGTAACCTAAAAGACTTTACAGCATGGTACCCACTACCCAAATTTAAGGTGAAGACATGATTAAAATAACGCCTAAGCAACAAGTACTACTTGATGACTTACAGAAACTAGGTAAGGCATCTGTGGTGACGTTATCAAAGTCTACGAACACCGAACTGAAAGCGACCTTTGCACACCTCAGAAGGCTGCACAACTTGAAACTTATTCACATAGTCGATTGGGGTAAAAGCAGCTCAGGGCATCCGCTCAAGGTGTTCAAGTACGGTGCGGGAGAAGACGCTGTTGTAGATAAGAAGAAACACTACGACAAGGTCAAGCAAGAGAATGCAAAAAACAAGTTTACTAAGCGCAACACGTACGATCCTGATGCACCACTTGCTGCTAACAATGGATGGGTGTCAACCATTCATTCATGGGACAGAACGGTAAGTCAGGCAGAACATATTGAATTTATGAAACGGTTTCAACCGCACCCAGATCACGCATCAGAATGGCTGTTTAACGAACCGAAAGTTGAGTTGTTAGGAGCAAAGCATGAAAACAATTGCATGGTATGACCAATCAAACGGTGTGGTCAGTACAGACAGAGATGATCCACGTTTCACCCCGCTTGGTCAGTTGTTGCCGTTAGTTGCAAAGAAAGGGATTGAAGACATTGACTACGAAAAGGAATGGGCGCATCAAAATAAACTGGCAAATGAATGGTTTGATCTGTACCAACGCTCTCTTGATACGATGCAAATTTTAGCTAATCAACTACGTGACCATCAAAAAGGAAGTTAAATATGATCTCGTACAAGCATGAGGGCTATCCGCCACGTCAAGGTTTAAACATCTACTCAAGCACCGACCCGTACAGCGCGGGTTTTGTAATCCGAATCTGGAATGGAGTACTGGCGGTCAGATACAGTAAGATTGTTAAACGTTGGAAGATCCGTGCATACTGGATGGGAAGAGAAGAATGATGATCGTAGAGAAGATTAGTGATACATTTCTAACTGTTTTATCTTGGTTTAAAAGGCCAGAGTTGTTGCATCCTGACCCTGAAGATTACATTGAGGCACTACCAAAAACAAAAAAAGAAATTGGTTTTCCTGAAACACTCGGTGAATTGCTTGAGGGATTAGAAAATACGTTTAAATCCTACGCTGTACCGGCGTTAAGTGAAAGTTGGTTGGATAGCGATGAGCGGATCGGATTAAAAAAACTTGGCGCTCATGTATTGCACGGAGATTGGCTGCTGTTTCGCAAGGAAAAGAGTCGCATTCGTGTAGAGGAATACAAAAAAGCGCCAACCCTTATGTTTATTAATACAGCTATTGGAAATACGATAAGACAAGAAGATCGGCTATATCCCGATTTTATGTTTGCCATTAAGTTAAATAAGTTGCCGTGGAATGTTGTACAGGAGGATGGCGTACCTTATAAGTTTGGCTTTGCGTATTACGATACAAAAACAAAAAAACATTTCTGGGCTTATGCTTGGATTGCAGTCAGGCAAGACCGCAGTGTATCTATATGCAAAATGCGTACTACGGATAAAGTAAGAATCACAAAAGGTGCAAGTAAAGGTCTTCATTATACGAAAGCAGTAGTTAGAGAGCCAGATATGCTGCAGGACGATAAGCCTATTGAACAAACAAAAATTATTATGATGAATGCGTTTGTTTGTATGTTTGACTGGTGGGTCAAACGTAGTGACAAGTGGCATGTCTCTGTTAAGAAGAGCGGGGATCGTGTAACATTTTCAATACCCAAAGAACAGACAAAAAAATATTTTGCTGATCGGGATAAAACAATCAAAACCGCATCAGGTAAAGCACAGAAAATTGTGCATTATGTGGATGGATTTGAGCGTACAGTAAAGGGCAAAACACAGCATGTAAAAGCACATATACGTGGGGTAGATACGTTCTCATGGAAAGGGTATGCTTGTTTTGTTAAGGCACCAGAGTTTCACTCTTTAGCCAGCGTTGAGTTTGACATAGCACCCATAGAAGAGAGCGAAGAAGAGGCTTACAAAGATGGTCTTATATGCATCAGTAAAGTTGGGTTGATAATTGCAAACTATGAAGACCGTAACGAACGCATAAGGAAGACAGCATGACTGAAGACGACGAGTTCAATTTACTAGAGCAAAGACTCAAGCAACAGAAGGAAAGAGACATGTACGCACCACTCAAAGCTAACGATCTTAATCAACCGATTACCCTTGCAGATGTATACAACCAAGAGGCTGAAGAAGAGCGCCGCTTATGGGATGAGCATCAAGTTAAGGTAGCAAATGCAAGGTTAAAAGCCAACGCCAAACAGGTCGGCGGCATTCATTACAAGGCAATGGGTGTTGAGCCTTGGGATGTAATTGATACTTGGCCTCTCGATCAGCGCATTGGGTATTACAGAGGAAACGCTTTGAAGTACATCATGCGAATGGGATCAAAAGATCAGTCCGACCAAGAAGTTCAGAAAGGACTGCACTATCTCGAAAAACTCGTAGAGGTATTGAAGGAATAGCATATGGCAACCAAGGAAGAGAAGGACTGGTTTGACAAACTTCAGCAACTTGGCTGCATAGTGTGTTTAAACGAGGAGCGTGGTGTATCGCCGTGTGATATACATCACATTCACAAAAACGGTAATAGACGAGTAAGCCATTTACACACGATACCTTTGTGTCCTCTACATCATCGTTCTGGTCATAACATCGCCGATTACGTCTCTCGACACCCTTGGAAGAGGGAGTTTGAGAAACGGTACGGCACAGAATGGGATCTGTGGGAGCAGGTTAAGAATAGGTTAAGCGTTTAAACGACTATAGCCCAAGCTGTCTTGCTATTTCTACTCCCCTGTTTGCTATCTCATTGCGCTTTAATTCAAGCTCATTAATCATCTTACGGCGCTCGGCAGGAGACTTGCTAAGGTCTCTGTCAATAATGCCGATTTGTTTATTAAGCGTGGACATTACATCACTAATCTTCTTCATTGCCGGAGCAGCGACAATCATCTGTCTATTCTCTGGGTCAGCAATCAGCTTTTGAAGTTCCTCGACACGACCCTCACTCTTCATCTTGCTAAACGAATTTGCCACTTCGGTAGCGGTCTTCTGATGATCGTAGAAGGTTGAGACTGCCTTGTCTGCTTGCGGGTCTGCCATGAATGACTTAAAGAACGGCATGTCTTCAAGGTCTTTGGCTGTGCGCTCTTTGCCTGATCCGACCGCAAGAACTGCATCTGCAAGCTCATTAAAGAAGTTTCCAAACTCAGCAAAGTAACCCTTGGTGAGGGTGTCGATCTTGGCAGGAGACAAACCAATCTCATCAAGTCCTGCCTTACTAAGAGCCTTGGATACCTCGCTTGCCTTACGACCACGTTCTGCGACTGGAAGACGGGCATCACCCGCGCTTTCAAGTGGTCTGCCTGTAAAGAAGGAGTAGTTAGTAACCACTTCAAGAGCAGGTTTAGCAAACTGAGGTATAGGTGTACCGCCTGTAGGCAAGTTCTGTACGAATCCTTTGCTAATAGACTTGGCGACTTCTTTACCCGTGCTTGTCCCGTTTAGATAACGATATGCCACCTCTGGCAAAGTCTTGAACAGATAGCCAACCTCATATGGCACGGGAATCTTGATAAACTTTTTCTTGCCATCTAAACCGATGATTGGGAACAACCAGTTGCCATCTTTTACGTAGTCAGGTAACTTGTTGTACTCTTCATCATCGCCCATCAATGCTGCGTAAGCCAATGACAATGCCACCATCATCGCTGCTCTGTTTCTGAATGCGCTTCTTGCTGCAGCTTTTTCTGCTGGGTTTAAACCATATCCTGTTGCGGCACGATACAGCGTATCAAGACCGACAATGGTAGCGTTTAAGAACGGAATCATTTGACGCGCTGCAGCAAGGGTTGGTGAGTTCCCAGTCAAGGCAAAGTTGATCGACTCTCGTGCTTTAAACACGGCATAGTCAACAGCCTGAGCCTCTGACATTCCGTCCTTCAGAGCTTTTGCCTTGGCTTTTTTGTACACAGAAACACGGGTAGCAGCATCAGATGCCTCATGGATTTCCATCAGCTTCTGTATACTTTTTTGGATAAACCCGGGAGAAGATTGTTTGTTCTTTCCAACGTTGCCAAGGAACTCGTTTAAACTTACTGTCGTGTCAAATTGACCAATGACGCCACGAGAGGCTAAGATACGAGCCTCTTCAGAGTTGCGGGTAATGATAGAGATAAACTCTTTGGCAGAATGAAACGGTGTCACAATTCCTGCCTGACCTGTTAATGACACAGAGATAGGATCACGTATTAACTGACGCAGCCAGAACATTGGATTAAGCAGCGCACCTGCTCGTAACAGCTTTGTAAACCCGCCTAAAAAACGCATCACAGGGCCGAATTGATAGGTCATCGACTGGAATGCTGCCAAATCGTTGGGGTTCTCAATGATTGCGTGGACATCTTCTCCGTCTTTACGGAATCGCAGGTTAACCCGTGGATCATCCTTGGTTGTAATCTGCGCCAAGTCAGGATTAATACTGCGCATTTGCTCGACCGACACTCGGCGAGTCTGGTTCTCATACGCCGCAGCAAACATTACTGCATACTGTTTGGTAATGTTCTCCCAAATATTGCGTGTAATGTCTGCACCCTTAAGCTCTTTAAGTTTGGATGCTGTCTTTGGGCTTGTGCCGGTACGGAAAAATGCCTCTTCGTTTAAATCCTCACGCGATTTAAACAGCGGGACATAGTTCTTTTGATCTCTATATTTGTCTGCTGTTTCCTTGTCAATCATTCCTGTGTCTTCATACAGGTTAACCAACGAAGTATTAACATTCTTCCAGATATCAAGGATATCTTGCACCTCAGGGGTCATTTGCAATTGCTTTTCAGCCCATGCAATATCCTCAGGCTTAACTTGAAGCTCTCGTTTTTGGCGGCTATTTTCTTTGCCTTCTTTGCGTAGTTTGTTGATTGCCTGTTGACGTTTGGCAATCGTTGCTGCGCTGAGTTTGCCTGTCTTGATCTCTGCATTTAAATCGGCATACATCTGGTTTGCTTTGGCAAGTTGTTGAGCGCCAAGCTGTTGAGCGGAACGATCCTCCGCAAGAATGTCCGCACCACGCAGGTTACGAGCAATGTTTGCAATGTAGGCACGACCCTTCAGACCAGAGTCAATAACGTTTTTATTGGTGTCAAGTTTGTCAGCAAGCCTTTCTGCATTAGCTAAGTTGTTTTCACTACGCTCGACCCCAATAGTGCCATCGTTCATGAGCTTAGGGGTGCCAGAAACCAGTCCCGCCTTAATTGAGTTGGTTGCATTCGCATAGCCGTGCAACAACATATCGCCGCGCAATTCACCTTTATTGTTAAACAATGGCAGAGGAGATAGCGTTGTGCTTAATTGCGAAAACTTATCAACCAATGCATTGCGAGTGGAGGTTCCGTCATTACTTACAGCATTAAACGCAGATCTAACCACGCCGTTAATTGTCTTTTCTGTGACAGGCTCATCTATCAACTTGGTGTACTGGTTTGGCGGTGCGTTCTTTAGTGAATAAAGGATACGCCCTGTCTCATCGTATGTGCCACGGTTACCGATTGCAGACTTGACTTGATTTGGATTGTAGACAGCGAGGTTCTTCTCTCCACCTTCTTGCACATAGAACCCATCAAAACCGTTGTCTTTAATGATCTCTTGGACAGAATCATCTTCAATGGTTGCCCAGTCGCCTTTCTCAAACTTTGAACGTGGTGGCGCATACTCTCCCATCAAGTCTACGACGGCAGGATAAATACTATCAATGTGTGCTGGGTTATTGAAGTCAAACGGGTTTTCAGCACGAACGTACAAAGGCATGATGTTTTGACCGTTTTTATAGGTACGTTCAAAACGTGGAGTGAGCATGTCCCGCACATCATCGTAACCATAAAATGGAGAGAACTGACCGGCCTTTACTTCCGCCTCGTATTGGGCAATCTTTTCATCAGCTATTTTTTTAGAAATAACTTTCTCTCGCACCCCTTCTTTGTATGCCTTTTTTAGAAACGCCAATTGCTCTTCAGCGTTCATGTCATTAAAGTAAATATCATGTATTTTTTGTAGCTCGCTGTTAACAAGATACATTGCAGAGTCTTCTGAGAACTTTTCTGCAAACACAGGATTGTCTGTAACAAAGATAGCACCAGCTTGCTTAGGAATAAACTCATCAATGATACGAGCAGTCCCGTGATACATCACCTTGGGTGTACCGTCTGGGTTTGTAATCTTGCTGTTGCCAAAGAAGCGTTTAAACTCGGGAGTCTTGGGCGCACGTAGAGAGAAGCGAATATCAGGCGACTCAGTTGGTCGTTGATTAAACGCAGACTTAATCTGTTGAGGATAGAAGGCAACGAAGTCATCTCTGCGACCGCCAAAATCTGTGTCGCTATCTTTGATTTGAATGCCATCAAACCCTTGCTTCATTAAATCTTTTCTCATTGCCGGAGCGGAGCGTCTTCCTTTTGCATCCGACAAGAAATCCTTATACGATTCGTAAACCTTTGGGTTTTTAATGCTGAGGAAAACAGGATATACAGAGCCTCCTTGGCGAGGACTGCTCACTCCCTTGGCAAAGTTGTTTGCAATCTTTGGATCGTCACCAAACCATGAGCCTATCTCGCCCGCATAAAACTTTGAACGTAGTGCGCTAGGCTGAGTGGTGAACTCATTGATCTCTTGGTTTGTGCCATGATAAACAACCAACGGATTCCCGTCAGCATCGACAACCTTGCTGTCTTTGAAGAAGCGTTTAAACTCGGGTGTTGTAGGAGCGCGAAGCGAAAACTTCTTGCTACCATGAACCTCATCAACTGTACCTTCGTAGTTAACAGGTACATCTTGGTTCATGATAACCATCATGCCAAAGTCAGGCACAGCGTAGCCGTCGTAGCCATTGTCAACGATCAGGCTTTCAAACTTGTTTGCGTCGCCACCAGCTTCTTTGTTTAAACGTCCCATTGTTGGCCCGGGAGCCAGAATATTATCCAGCTTCTGCGTGTAAACGTAACTACCTACGCCTGCTTCCCGGTTCGGCATTGTGTTGTTGCCACGGGGAATGTAGAAATACACACGGCGTTTAATGCGCTCATCGTCAGACTGCTCCAAGCGTCTAGCCTCTGCGCCTTTTAATCCCTGACCATACTTAGCGCCGTTTAAGACCTCAGTCCTAGCTTTGCCGTAATGCGATCCTTGAAAGCTTACTGCGTCTTCTTTGACTGGGTTGAAGCTGATCCCTGCATCGCTGCGAGGGCTGGGTCGAAGGGCAGATTGGTCAGATCCAAAGTTTCGGAGGCTGAATTTTGGCTTTTCCCCTGTTTTGACGACAGCTTCTCTAGCCTTTCCGATGAAGGATTCACGGAGATTGACGAGTTGTTCTTGTAGATAGGATCGCTGTCCTCGGCTATTCTGAAGCCGTTTGATAATAGCGTTTCCATCAGTGTCTGCTTCCCAGTCATGGTATGGATACTCCGATTTAGCACCAAAGGCGCTTGCGTCTTCAATAGGTGCGAATTGATTAATATCATCTCTTGCTTTTGCAAGAGCCTCGATGAAGTCAACATCTGGCATCAAGAACGGATTACCGTCATCACCTCGATAGTTTATCATCACTATTTCGGTCGGGGCAACTTTAGAAAAT
>Ga0209353_10000732_pt1 | contig 19433 bp, 27 predicted proteins | sample LauGreSpBDMM15SD_2_FD_187561 | JGI IMG/M metagenome (GOLD analysis project Ga0209353, IMG submission 187561) | Freshwater lake microbial communities from Lake Michigan, USA - Sp13.BD.MM15.SD (SPAdes) (version 2) | ecosystem: Environmental > Aquatic > Freshwater > Lake | place: Lake Michigan...
GTAGAAAACTCATCTGCTATTACATCCTTTTCTGCTGCCTCCGAACTAACACTGTTGATTGAAGATCCAATATTTGATACTATAGACATTGCACATTTTGATGCAGTTTGCCAAGAGGATTGGTTTGTACCCGAAGAATATAAAACTTTTGACATTGAAAGCTATCTAGTACAGATATGTCCCAAAGAAAACTATCAACGGTTAGTCGAAGAGCTTCAAGAGTTTCGAGCAAGAAATATGTTGCCATTGCTTAGGGTACTTAAATACGTAGTAGACACGCTGAGAGACAAACAAGTTTTATGGGGTGTTGGTAGAGGAAGCAGTGTTGCTAGCTATGTACTTTATTTGATAGGTGTTCACAAGATCGACAGTATTAAATATAGTTTAGATTGGCGTGAGTTTTTGAGATAAGTACATATATAAAAGGAGAGCTATTATGGCCATGAAAGAACCAGGACGCAAAGTATACAGAAGTATGCAAGGCAAAGATATTGACTTAGACAAACTAAGAAACAAAAATGAAACTACTTTAGCAGTAGGAAACTCCCGTGTAAATGCACGTGGTGATGAAATCGGCCCAGGTGGCAAGATTATTCGCAAGCGCGAAGATGTCATGTCAGAGTATTACACAGGCCGTACTGCAACTAAAGAGGATTAAATGAACGTTGTAAAAGGCAAACTCAGGCCGCTGAATGATAATGTCCTAGTAACAGATATGGACTTTGAAGAGCAAAAGACTGCAAGCGGTATTATTGTTCAAAGCGACGATGGCAAAGCACACGGTGTTAAACCTCGTTGGGCTCGTGTCTGGGCTACAGGTCCGGAACAAAAAGATGTCAAAGTTGGCGAATGGATCTATGTTGATCATGGTCGTTGGACTCGAGGCGTTAAAGTTGAAGATGAAAACGGCGACGAACTGATTATTCGTAGGGTTGAAATAGAATCAATACTATTACAAGCTGATGAAAAACCTAACGACTTTTACATTGGACTAGAACATGATACTAGCAAGCCGATTACATCGAGGCCAGAGGATTTCATGTAATGCAAGTTAAGATAAAAAAACTGCATCCAAATGCAGTAATACCGCAATATGCAACCACAGGTGCTGCCTGTTTTGATTTAGTCAGTGTAAATGAAGTAATGATTATACCTGGTCGCGAACACGTTGCACTTAAAACTGGATTGGCATTTGAAATCCCAGAAGGATATGTCATGATGGTTTACAGCCGAAGTGGCCATGGTTTTAAAAATGGTATTAGACTAGCCAACGGTACTGGCGTTATTGATAGCGACTATCGTGGCGAAGTTATGGTAAAAATGCACAATGACGGATCAACTGCACTGTTAGTAACAGCGGGTGAACGTATTGCTCAAGCAATGATTATTCCTGCACTGCAAGTTGAACTTCAAGTGGTAGACGAGTTATCCGATACCGATCGAGGAAGCGGCGGTTTCGGTAGTACTGGAACTAAGTAACCAAAGGGTCTTGACAGACCCTTTTTTATCCTCTATAATAAGGACAACAAATGACATTGATATTAGATGATTATAATCAAGTTTATGTTTGGGTTGACGACGTTGAGCATAACCGCCAGTTAAGCCCCTGCTTCGACTACGAAGAAGATGCGCTACAATGGAAAGAGCGTATGAAAAAGGAACTAGAAGAATGAGTAAATGTAATACTTGTAATAAAGAAATATCAGTTGTCTGTGATTGGAATCAAGGACGGTGCCCGCATAGATCTCCTATGTTGACAAATTATCATTTTAGATTTTATAATCTAATGCAGTTTATTAAAGGATTATTTAAACGTGGAAGTTCAACCTAAAGACACAAGCCGGGGACATTTTTATGTCAGCGTTTGTAAAAGTGCTGTGCGTATTGCCGCAGGTGCCTCATTGATCATGGGGTCGTTAGTTGTATGTGGTGCTTTGCTTATTCTAGCAGAGATTCTAGGCATTGTAGAGGAGTTAGTATGAAAGAATTATGGGTAGAAAAGTATCGACCTAAGAACGTCGATGGATATGTCTTTAAAGACAACCACCAACGTAGTCAGATTGAGCAATGGATTAAAGAAGGAACTATTCCACATCTGTTGTTTAGTGGATCAGCTGGTGTTGGTAAAACAACTATGGCTAAGATTCTGATTGAACAAATGGGTGTTGAAGGTACCGATGTACTCATTGCCAACGGTAGTAAAGAGGCACGTAAGATTGAGTGGGTTGACAAGTTGATTACATTCTGTCAGACCATGCCGTTTGGCAAGTTTAAAGTAGTGCTGATCGACGAAGCTGACTACATGAACATTAACTCAGTACAGCCTGCACTACGCAACCTAATGGAAGACTATAGTCACAGTGTTAGGTTTATCTTAACTTGTAACTATCCTAATATGATTATGCCGGCAATCCATAGTCGTTGCCAACGATTACACATTGAGAAAACCGACTTAACTGAGTTTACTGCTCGTGTTGCTACAATCTTAGTAGAAGAAAATGTTGAGTTTGATCTCGATACACTTGATACCTATGTCAAAGCAACCTATCCAGATTTACGTAAGTGTATTAACAATGTGCAAATGAACAGTATTGATGGGAAGTTGCACGGTGCAGACTCAACTGACAATAGCACAGACTATCGCATTGAGATGGTAGACTTGTTTAAGAAAGGCAAGATCAACGAAGCACGTAAACTGTTATGCAGTAGTGCTCGTCCGGAAGAAATGGAAGAAATCTATCGATGGATGTATGACAACATTACATTGTTTGGTAAAGACGACAATACTCAAGACAGTGCTATTTTGATTATTAAACAGGGACTAGTGGATCATACATTGATTATGGATCCCGAGATTAATCTAGCTGCAACATTGGTTAGATTAGCAAGACTATGAAACAAAAGTTAAAAGACGCTTACATGAAAACTGCGGAAACATTCGCAGAGCTAAGTCATGCTCGTCGCTTACACGTTGGTGCTATTGTGGTCAAGGATGATAGGATTATCTCTATTGGCTACAATGGTATGCCAGCGGGCTGGGATAACGACTGTGAATACGAAGTAGAAGAATTTCAAACAGAGTACGGAGTAGGATCGAAGCTTGTTAAAACAGGTGAATTAAAAACTAAACCAGAGGTGCTTCATGCAGAAACTAACGCCATTGCGAAACTTGCTAAATCTAACGAATCTGGTATGGGTGCTACTATGTTTATTACCCATGCTCCATGTTTGGACTGTGCCAAACTTATCTACCAAAGTGGTATTGGCAGTGTTCTATATAGGAACTCTTATAGGGATGACAGCGGTATTACATTCCTTGAAAAATCAGGAATAGCAATAGAGCAAGTAGAATAAGGGGCCGTGGCCCCTTATCTTTATTCGTCGCCGTATAAGTTTAATACTTCTGCGACTGCCTTGTGTCTTTCGATATCTCGTTGATCAAAGCGCACAACATCGATATGTTGGGTTTTGCGGCCTTCAATCTTTCCAATAAAATCAATAAGTCCGTTATCTTTTATTCTATCTGCTTGGGCTAAGTCTCCTGTTACGACCATGTTGCTGTTCTCACCTAGTCGAGTAAGTAGCATTTTCATTTGATTTTGGGTGGCGTTTTGCATTTCATCTGCAATAATGTACGCATTCTTAAACGTACGACCACGCATATACGCAAGTGGGCTGATTTCAATAATGCCATCTTCTAGCATGGCTGCGATTTCTTTAGTTTGGTAGTATTCTCCTAACACATCAAAAATTGGTCTTGTCCATGGCGCCATCTTTTCATTTAGCGTCCCTGGTAAGAATCCAATATCTTCATCTACGGAAACGGCGGGTCTTGTTACAATGATCTTTTCAATCACCCCCTCTTGTAGCAACTTGATACCATTTAACACAGCTAATAGCGTCTTTCCTGTGCCGGCTGGGCCCACAGCGAATACGATGTTCTTACGTTCATCTTGTAGCTTTTGCAAGTATGTTTCTTGGTTCTTATTGCGTGGCAATAGTGTGACTTTATGCTTCTTTTGAGGTGCATATGCTTGGAAATCAATCACGTTAACATTGGAGGTAAAACGTTTTTTCACTCGATTGTTTTTACTCATTAAGTATCTCCCACTTTTAGTAAAGCAGGACATGTAGCGACCGCCTCAGTAACTACAGAGGTCCTACACTATTACTTAGTTGTTTTGGACTAAAGTAATAAGATAAGATATCGTTTTGGACCTGATAAATAAGTATAACAACATGTGGAACGCAAAATGCTTGATATTTTAGAAGTTATTAAAAACATAGAAACAATATACTCAACTAACAGCAGTCTCAACGTCCTTAAAGACTTTGAGCGTGTATTAGATGAGATGGACATGTACGTCTATAAAAACTGGGAGGATGGCGAACTTGCTGAAGGCCCTATAGTAGATAGACACTGGATTAAAGCTAGCTTTATGTGGCCTAAGGAAAAGATGCCTGACCCAATGGCTGCTAAACGCTTACTAGACTACGGCTGTAAGATCAAATACAGACAGAGTTTTTTAGTAGAACCTCGTACTATTAAAACGCCTGAGGATCTGCGCCCCGGAACTAAGAAAGGTAAACTAGATCGCAAACCGGTATGGATTGTAGAAATCACAATGCCACGCAAGTTAGCAGCCGATATATTTGACGGTTACATGGGTAAGATGAAAGAAAATATGGGCATCGGGCGTACTGAAGGTACTCAAGCAGCGCCTGCAGAGCCTGCAGATGATGCGGCAGTAACAGCGGCAGCAGCACCGGCAGCAGCAGCACCAGCAGGAGGAGCAGCAAGTGTCCCAACAGTTTAATGAAGATTTAAAAGAACGAGATTTACACATGCTCGTTGACAACGTGTTTGAAATAGATGGTTATGCATCAAAGATGGGAGACGATGAAGACATAGTAGTACTAAGTTTTACCGTTGAAGATAAAGATCCAGCAACTGACTTGGTTAACTTTGTAGAACGTGGGTACGACTTTGTATTAGATGCAGATGCTACCCCAGGCGAGTTAAACGACGGCAACTACAGAGTGTTTGTTGAAATAGAACGTAATCGTCGCATTGGCGAACAGATTATGGAACTGCTAGATGGCGTGGGCAAACTAACCGGCATTGATGAGTTTAAGTTTCGCTATCACAAGAGTTTTGAGTCGTTACCAGTGTCTCAAGAAGCATTGGATGAAGTTATTCCGGGATCAGGCGACGAGTATTCCATGCGTATTAAAGAAGGCAGAATAGATAACTTCAGTAACTTTTTTAATCGCAGTTATTTAGAAACATTGTCAGTAGATCAAGATGACTTGATCTTTAACAAAAAATATTCAGAACCATTGCGTATGCGTATTAAAGGATTTGGCACGTCTAAAGAAATATACGAAAGTCTGCAAGGTAAGATTATGATAGAAACTAAGGCTATGTCAGAAGTATTATTTTTAACCAAGTACATTGGCAACTATAATATTACCAAAGTCGGCAATGTGTTTGTTTTTGAGAACCAGGGCTATGCAGTAGTATTGGAGAAACAATAATGGGCCAACTACAATGGGCATTTAGCCTAATACCGGACAGCATATTGATTTGGATCTATTACACTATGCTTACAGCAGGCCTATTTGGGCTTGCAGCAGGATGGATAATGAAATGGATTCCGGGTATTAGTGTATATAAAGGTCCATTGCAGGCAGCAGGAGTAGTGTTGACCGCAGGTAGTTTGTATCTGTTAGGCGGATATAGTACCGAAATGAAATGGCGCAACCAAGTTGCAGAAATGCAGAGCAAAGTTGACGCTGCCGAAGTAGCAGCTTCATCTGCTACTAAGAGTATCGAAACTAAAGTTGAAGTAAAGACTAAAGTTATTAGGGAAAAGGGCAACGACATTATCAAATATATCGATCGTGAAGTGGTTAAGAAAGAAGAGATTATCAAGTACATAGAGCAATGTCCTGTTCCTAAAGAAATAATCGACTTACATAATCAAGCAGCTACTCTTAACAAGGCTGCGGAGAGTAAGAAATGAGATTAATAAAACTATTTGTTCTTGCTCTTTTTATAATATTAGCATTTCTAGTAACGGGATGTACCGCTGTTCCAGTTAAACCTAAGTTTCCCGAAGCAAGTCCGTCACTAACACAAAAATGTCCGGACCTAAACAAGATCGAAGGTGATAAAGTTGCTATTACTGAGCTACTTAAAGTAGTAATCAGTAACTATGCATTATACTACGAATGCTCTACTAAGGTAGATGGATGGAATGAATGGTACAATACACAAAAGAAAATCTATGAAAGTGTTAAGTAAAATGAAAATTATATCTGTAGCTGTATTAAGTTTAACATTGGTGGGCTGCACTACGTTAACTCCTGATGTTGAAAAATCTCTGTCTCGTGATAAAACTATGGAGCAAATGGCTAAAACTGCTTTAATAAATGAAATGTTAGCAAGTCCCGACCCCCATGTACGATCTAAAGGTGCAGCCATAGCAGAAAAGTTTATTATAGAACCAAAGAAAAATATATTTGGATTTTGATTAAATACTAGTACATTAAGCAGGAGCGAACAATGGCATTAATAGATTCAGTATTAAATTTAGTTACTAAACAAGCAAAAGATCCGGATGCGCCAAAGCCTCCAGTAGGATCAAGATCAGAGCGCGAAGCCAAGCTAAAAGACAAAGCAGGTATGGTTATTTCCGTGTTTGCGTTATTACTAGCAGTTAACAGTTGGTACGGTGGCAAACTAGGTAGCACAGTGTTGAACAATACACTAGGTGCTAACAATACTTGGGCACAGTATCAAGCCAAGGCAGGTCGTGGTGTAAGCTACGAGATTGCCGCTAAGACAAATAGTGATCCAAAAATTAAAGCAGAGTTCATGGCAGAGAAAGAACGCATGGATGATGACAAGAAAGAACTTGCTGTTAAAGCAAGAGCAATGGAAGCAGAGCGTGAAGTAGCTAAAAAATCTAGTCCTTGGATTGCATATGCTAATACAGCGTATCAGTTGGCAATCGTTGTTCTGTCAGCAAGTATTCTTGCAGTCAGCATGGGCATGTTCTGGGGCAGTTTTATAGTAGCAGGATTTGGAATAATATTAAGTCTAAATGGCTTATATCTGTTCTTTTAAATAAAATAGGGGCGACCAATGAGCGAAGAAGTTAAAAGTGCGAGCGAATTAAAGAAAGAAGATTGGATGAATTCAAAATGGCGTCCAATGATGGGCTGGATGTACATGCTAGTTTGTACCATGGATATGGTAATATTTCCAATCCTATGGAGTTTATTGCAAACAACCACAGGCACGAACATTACACAATGGAATCCACTAACACTGCAAGGTGCTGGTTTGTTCCACATCGCAATGGGTGCAGTTTTAGGTATTGCGGCATTTGGTCGTACACAAGAAAAACTAGGAGGAGCAAACAATGGCGGAATACAAACACCAACAACAGGATTTGCGAGCGGGCCTTCAACATTTAGCCAACCGCAATCAGGATTCAGTACACCGTCAGGAGGATATGGTTCTCCAGCACCGAGCAGCTTTGGTAGCAGTTCAGGATTTGGAGCTCCAACGGCTGGGACAGCGAACACCAGTTTTGCAGCAGCGCCGATGACTAAGCCAATGCCAGCAGTAGGCAGACCGATGTCAACTGGGCCGATTGACGATGACTACATGCCTCCAAGAGACTGATTGACAAGTAGGTCCGTATGCTATATAATAGTATATGGACCACTACGCTCGATTAGGTGTCGATCGCTCAGCCGATCATGACACAATACGCAAAGCCTACAAGAAGCTAGCAATGAAGCACCATCCCGATAGGGGTGGTGATACTGCTCTATTCCAAGAGATATCAGCAGCATACGATATACTAGGCGACAATAACAAACGAGCACAATATGATGCTGGACTTAACGGCGGTTTTGATCCCTTTGCACATGCTGGCGGACAACAAGGATGGCACGACATTAACTCAATGTTTGGAGGCGGTGGAAATCCGTTTGAACAGTTCTTTAGGGGTGCTCAACAACAGCATCGTCAAAAAAATAGAGATCTAAATATACGATGCAGTGTTACACTAAAGCAAAGCTATACTGGAACTGACCTAGAAGCATCGTTTAATCTACCATCTGGTAAAAAAGAAACGGTGGCTATAACTGTTCCTCCAGGAATTGAAAACGGTCAAATGATTCGATATCAAGGTCTAGGAGAAGACAGCATATCACAGTTACCTAGAGGGAATTTAAATGTTACAATATTAGTAACTCCTGATCCTAAGTTTGAACGAAGAGGTTTAGACTTAGTCAGTATAATCAGTGTGAATCCGATTGAAGCGATGATTGGCTGTACTAAAGTTGTGGACACTTTAACAGACACTAAAATAAGAATTAACCTAAGGCCCGGATTAAACCACGGGGCTGAGTTCTTGCACACCGGCAAGGGGTTTAGAAGTTTACATAATGATATAGAAGGAAACTTGATAGTTCAAGTACAACTAGATGTGCCCGCAATAACAGACGAGGCTATTAAAACTAAACTAGAAGAAATATATGCTGAAATTAATACATCATCCAAACCCAATACTTGATAAGGCAATGCCGGAGTTTGATTTTGATAACCCGATTATTGATCCTAAAGACTTAGAAGAACAAATGGTCAAGCTGATGTGGGAGAACAATGGCTTAGGCCTAGCAGCACCACAAGTTGGTTTAGAGGCTAGAGTTTTTACCATTTACACTAGAAATCTGCAAGGTGTGACTGAACCATTTGCTGTATTCAATCCTAAAGTTCTTGCCACTAGCGACGAGCAGGAACAGGGCGAAGAAGGATGTTTAAGTTTTCCAAACTTGTTTGTTTCTATTAAGCGGCCGTTTCATGTGGTTGCCGAATTCTTTGACAGAGATAAAAATCAGTGTATAATAAGATTTGATAGTATCGATGCAAGGTGCTTTATGCATGAACTAGACCATTTAAATGGCATCTGCTTTACATCACAACTAAGTAAGCTAAAACTTGATAGAGCTTTAACAAAACAAAGGAAATTAAATGGTAGAACCAAGTGACGAACTGCAAATGATATTCGAGAAGGCGATTGATGTTTCCCGCAAACTTAAACACGAATATCTAACTATTGAACATTTGCTCTTTGCAATGTTATGTGAAGATTCGTTTACAAACTGTATTCAAGGATACGGCGCCGATCCGGAATATATTAAAAAGAATCTTGAGCACTATCTTAAAACCAAGTGTGACGAAATCATTAGTGCAGTTGAGGGTGTTAAACCACGTAAAACTCAAACTGTCGAGCGTGTGTTGAACCGTGCGTTTACGCAGGTATTGTTCAACGGGCGTCAGCGCATTGAACCAACTGATGTGTTCCTAGCTATGATGAGCGAAAAGCGTTCATGGGCACACTACTATATTGGACAGGCAAACATTGAAAAAGAGAAGTTTGCAGACTACCTCAGTAGTGAAATGGAACAACCTCAAGAAGAAGAAGCACAAGATCCTAGAGACAATCAAGGCGAACGTGCATTAAAAGCATTTACAACTAATCTTAATGAAGCTGTTAAGAAGGGCAACATTGATCCTGTAATCGGGCGTGTGGACGAACTGGAAAATATTGCATTAGCAATGGGACGCCGTAGTAAGAACAACGTTATCTTAGTTGGTGATCCGGGTGTGGGCAAGACTGCTATTGCAGAAGGCCTTGCACACAATATTGTAAATGGTGCAGTTCCTGACTTCCTAAAAGAATACAGTGTTTATAACTTAGACATTAGTGCTATGCTAGCTGGGAGTAAATATCGCGGTGACTTTGAAGAACGCTTTAAGTCAGTGCTAAGGGGCCTTGGTAAAAAGGGCAAGACAATATTGTTCATTGACGAAGCACACATGATCAGTGGTGCTGGAACAGCTAATAACAACTCAAACGATCTTGCCAACATGATGAAGCCTGCACTGAGCAAAGGCAATATCAAAGTTGTAGCAAGTACTACATGGGAAGAATACCGCAAGCACTTTGAAAAAGATCGTGCGCTGATGCGTCGATTCCAACGTATCACTGTTGATGAGCCTACGCAGGAAATGGCTTTACAGATTCTTAAAGGTATTAAAAAATACTACGAAGAGTTTCATAAAGTTAAGATTAAAGATGATGCATTACAGGCAGCTATTAAACTGAGTGTAAAATATCAAACAGACAAGAAGTTGCCCGATAAAGCTATTGACTTAATCGATGTAGCCTGCTCACGTTTTAACTTAAAACTAGCCGATACTCGAGTCATTGGTGAAGCAGAGATACAGCATGAACTTGCTCGTATGATTCAGATGCCAGAAGAACAGATTGCAGAAACAGAAAGCGGCAGTTTAAGTAATCTCGAAAATCAAATGAAGCAAGAAGTTTATGGACAAGATTCTGCTATTACAGAAATTGTAGACAAGATCCTTGTTGCTCGAGCTGGTTTGAAAGCCGACAATAAACCAGTTGGCAGTTTTGTGTTCATGGGTCCAACAGGTACAGGTAAAACTGAAACTGCAAAGGCATTGGCAAAACACTTGGGCACTAAACTTGTACGCTTTGACATGAGCGAGTATCAGGAGAAACACAGCGTATCTAAGTTGATTGGTAGCCCTCCTGGTTACGTTGGCTTTGAAGAAAATGCCGGCTTGTTGATTACTAAGATTCAAGAATCACCTAACTGTGTGTTGTTGTTAGACGAGATTGAAAAATCACATCCAGATGTTTCAACTATCTTGTTGCAAATGATGGACAATGGTTTTATTACAGGATCAAATGGAAAGCAAGCAGATTGCCGTAACTTGATTCTTATCATTACTACTAATGCAGGCGCAAGTGAAGCTGACAAAAATCGTATTGGTTTTGCCGCACAGGAACAAACTTACAGCGATGCAGCATTGAAGAAGTTCTTTGCACCTGAGTTCCGTAATCGTTTAGATGCTACTGTTACATTTGGTAAGTTAACTAAAGAAACTATGATCAAGATTGTTGGCAAGTTTATGGTTGAACTTAAAGATCAAATCAAAGACAAGGGCATTAGAGTTAAGATTTCAGACGATGCCATTGACTGGTTAATCGAAAAAGGATTTGATGCTAAAATGGGTGCTCGTCCATTGCAACGTACTATTGATAAAGAAATCAAACGTCCGTTAGCTAGACTCATGCTGTTTGGTGATTTAAAGAATGGCGGGTCTTTAAATGTAACAGTTAAAAACGATGTTATTGAGCTGATTACAAAACCTAAAGTTCAAAAGGTAGCAGTAGTAAGTGAAACTATCCAAGTCAATCAGGATTAAACAAACAACTAGTTTGTTTATGAACAAATATCAGTACAAAGTTGTACTGATATGTTCTGCTGCCACTTGGTTTCGAGGCAACGATCTTGACAATGTACACGAAAAATTAACAGCTTTAGCTGATTCTAATGCAAAACCTCCAACTTGGCTTAATTTAAAAACTCAAGATGAGTTAGACTTTTGCTGGGAGTTGTATAAAATGTTAACTACACTGTCTGATTATACATTGCGAGTTGAGCACCCTGTACTAAATGTATATACTAACACCAGTTTAAATGTAGAAAAACTTGCAGGTATTAATCCTGTCTTTGTAAAATATCTAAGCATACCTAACAAGTCATCTCCTACATTAGGAACTGACGTTGTTATAGTTAAGAACTTAGACTTTGATTACAAAGTTACAGTTGGTAGAACTCGCAAGGAACATCAAGCGTTTGTAGCGTGGGCTGAGAATAACAGCAATATACGTATTACAAATAAATGTAAAAAAGATCTAACTAGACATGCTAGCTGGGGCGGTGGCTACTTCTATGTTAAGGGTGATAAAACACTAACAATGGTTAGGATGTTTTTAGGTGGAGAAATCGGCAGGATAGAGACCGTAGTAAAAGCATAACATCAAGTCCTCTATTTCGATAAATACAACGAAATAGGGGACTTCTTACGACTGCGGTAACAATCAGTCAAGAACCCGTTTAACGGATACGCAAGGCCTGAATATGCTAATAAATGAGATGTTGGAAAAACAAGACTATAAGAAACCTGAGCTCGGGTACGATCTCAAGGAAGACTTAATCTGCTTCATGCGGAACGATCCTGATTTTTACAGAAAAGAATATTTTCCTGTAATGCATAAGTTTAAAAACTATGTACAAGCAGGTAAACGAATAAACCCAATGGCGTTTGAAGGGCTAGTACAAAAAGCATACGAATGCTATCAAAACATGTTTCCAGTAGAAGGACTAGAACCTAAACTGTCAAATGAAATGTGCGAAGACCTTTGCAAAGAAATACACAAGTCTGAAACTGATTATGTCGGCGCCGGTCATTACGACGAGTAATATATGCTACTAAGACATCTTTTTGAGGCCGCAAGACCCAGTGCAGACGCTGCGTTTGCTTTTGGTCGTTTTAATCCGGCACACCAAGGGCATATAGAAGTTTACAAAGCTGTTCAGGCAGCTGGTAAGCAATGGTTCATTGGTACTAATCCCAATACACAAGGTGCAAACGATCCTTTAACTTTTGACGAAAAGTCAGCATGGATGACAGCAATATATCCCGCTATCAAAGGACATATTCTTCCGGAACAAAGTGTTGTTACATTGGCTAGTAAACTATACGAGATAGTAGGCGAAGGCAAAACTATTGCCTACGTCACTGACGAAAACGATTGGCAGTGGGCTGGAAAGTTATTGAATGACTATAACGGTAAAGAAGGCCCGCACGGTTACTATAAGTTTGCAGCGATCCGCCACGTAGAAAGCCCAAGGGTAAGTAGTGCAACTGCTCTACGCACTGCGGCTCGTGCCAATGACGAAAATGCATTTTATGCAGCATCAGGCACTGATCCTAAACTAACTGTCAATGGTCAAACTTATTTTGATACTGTGGTTGCAGCAGTTGGTGCTAATCCAGAAAAAGTTAAAAAAGTTGCTAAGAAAAAAGAACCAGTTGCTGCCGAAGACACCATGGGCGTTAGTAAAAATAAAGAAACTGAGTTTCATACTAAGTTAGATAAACTTGTTCACAATGTGTTTGGCAAAAGAAAAGATGAAGACTCAAGCAAGGCCATGGCAAACACAGCCTCTAGACTGTCTAATAAAGATGATGGCAAAGTTGCTAAACTTCGTGCTGCTGGCGACAGACGCCGTGAAGACCAACTAAAAGGCAGAAACATTGCTAAACGTGACACCAGCAGTAAAGACGAATGGGGTAACCTAAAAGATAAGTTAGGTGAACTATCCACTGAGCTGTTGGGCAAATATAAAAAAGCAGCAGGTGCTGATGCAAAGAAAGCAGATGCGGACGGAAAGTATGCCCGCGGTGACAAGCGTTTTAAAGGTATTGTTAAAGCTACCAACAAACAGTTTGACAACGATCTTAAGAAGCATGGGCAAAAAGGTGTGTCGGAGGCTGACGATCCTTGTTGGGACAGCCATAAGATGGTTGGTACAAAGAAAAAAGGCGGCAAGACAGTTCCTAACTGTGTGCCTAAGAAATGAAACAGTATAGAATAACAGCAGCTGATCTAAATCAAAGCAGTGATGACGATTGTTATCTTGCACCGGATGATCCTATACACGAGTTAAAGGCATTAGCTGGTATGGGCGGACTAGGCGCTGCCGCAAGACTGCACGAATACAGAGCAACGCAAGAAGGTAGTTATGGTGAAACTATCAGCAAAGAAGGCACTGACAAAGCAGAGTATATGCGTAACAACAATATTCGTGCCGGTGACCCTGAATGGTTTAAACTTTGGTTTAGCTTGCCTTACATGACTGGGGAGAAACCTCGTGAAAGTAAATGAAATTTTATCTGAACACAAAAAAGGTATCAAGGCTAAAAAATATAATAAAAAGCCCAAGACCTATATCGAACCTAAGAAAGCAGATAAACCTAAAAAAGCAGCAGATGGTGACGAAGGCTAACCAATAAATAGAACATGGGAGAACAATATGAGTTTTGAATTTGACTTTACATTTGACAAGTTTGCTAGATGCATACACAAGAATAAAAATCCACAGATTTGGTATGATGCATTCAACGAGCATTTACCAGCTTTTGAAATTACTACCCCTGCTCGAGTGGCGGGCTTTATTGCACAATGTCAACACGAAAGTGGAGACTTTAATGTACTACAAGAAAACTTAAACTACAGTGCAAAAGGTCTTGCTAGTATATTTAAAAAATATTTTCCAAGCGAAGCAGATGCAAAACCCTACGAACGTAAACCTGAAATGATTGCCAATCGAGTATATGCAAACCGTATGGCCAATGGCAACGAACAAAGCGGCGATGGATGGAAGTTTAGAGGTCGTGGTATTTTACAAATCACAGGCCGCGATAACTATACTCGTTGCAGTAGAGAACTATTCGGAGACGATTGTCTAGTAGAAGATCCAGACTTGCTAAGACAAGCAGCCTATGCTACTTTATCAGCTTGCTGGTTCTGGCATAAGAATAGTCTTAACCAGATCTGTGATAAAGGCGATATTGTACTATTAAGTAAAAGAATCAATGGCGGTACTATTGGTTTAGAAGACCGCATACATCATTGGAATGTAGCATTAGATATATTTGAAGGCGAATAAAATGTTAATAAAAGAGCTATTTGAAGGCAAAACTACCAAAGCTGAGGCTCCCAAGCCTCGCAACTTTGTAGCTAAGAATGCTGTCACTACAGGTGCCGGTGCACACAAAGATAAAAAGAAAGCTACTAAGCAGGGCGATGTTAAGCATAAAAAACAACTTGCCTCAATGGCTGAAGAACGCACCGAAGTAAAAGATAAAGACGGTAAAGTTACTAGCTGGAAAGACGAGGGCGAGTGGAAGAAATCTACAGTTAAAAAAGATAGTCGAGGCAAAGTTACTAATCTTAGCGACAAAGCACGTCGTGAAACAGAAAAGCTGTCAAAGAAAGAAAAAGATGTAGCAGAAAGCGCAACAGCAGGCGCTACTAGTGCTGCTAACGTGGGTATAGGCGTAGCTTACAAAAATAAGACCGGCAAAACTTACAAAAACTCAAATGGCACTGTTAAAAATGCAGCCGATGTAAAAGGTGCAAACCTTATCTCAGGCGGCAGCATTGCTAAACGATAAATATTAGATAATGGAGTAGAACATGCCAGACATGAATATGATGAACACACCGCGTCCTAACCCGGACGATAGAGAAGCTGCAATGGCTCGCGCCGACTTATATAAGTTGGCAAACTATAGCATGAAGCTATTTAAAATGATACACGACGGAGATCAGCTAGAAGGTTGGGTACAAGCTAAAGTTACCAAAGCTGCTGATTACATTGCCAGTGTATACCACTTTATGGAGTACGAGATGAAATTCAGCGAATACGGTGATAAGTTAGAACGTTCTGATATGTATACTGAAGAAGTGCGTCAACAGTTTAAAGAAAAGCTAATGGAAGCCAAGACCAAGCTAGACAAACTCAAGAAAAAGAATGAGAAAGATTTAGAAGAAGCATTTGATGACAAAGCTAAAGTTGGCGATACTAAAAAAACTCGAACAGGCGTTGTAACTAAGACATCTACTGGTGTAACACACAAGAACACTAGCTATGCAGATGATGGTGAATCTGAACAGAAGTCAGGGAAAGGCAAAGCAAGTCATGCCAAAACACAATCAGCTGCTGAGAAAAAATCACAAGCTCCAAAACTAAAGCAAAGTCCAAAGAGTGCTAAGACTTGGGGTATGAAGGATAACGAGAAATTTGATAATAGAGACAAAGTTAAAGAAGCAATGGCTCCTAGTTCACCCGACGGAGCAACGGCTCCTCCACCAAAGGGAAAAGACGGACAATATCCTGTTGTTACATCCGGACCTCACAAAGGCAAACGTTGGAGTCCTAAAACTCCTGGACCGACAAACCCTGCATTTAAAGAATCACTTAAAGGCGGTCAAAAGAAACTAGATACTGACAAAGATGGCAAACTAGAAAAAAGCGACTTTGCTAAACTACGTGCAAGTAAGAATGTTAAAGAAGGTGCTAAGCCAGATTTCTTAGACATGGACAAAGACGGTAACAAAAAAGAGCCAATGAAAAAAGCCGTTGCCGATAAAAAAGCACCACCAAAGAAAGGTGTGAATCCTTTCGCTAAGAAATAATACGAAAGGACTGACCAATGGACATGAAGCGCATACTACAGGCAATTGACGGTGCTGCCTCAAAGCCTGTAGAAGGTGTTGATAGCATGTCTAAGTTTCTTCGAGTAGTTAAAGAAGGACTAGTTGATAGAAGTGGTCAACCCGTGCAAACCGGTCAGCCAGCAGCACCTACTGCTACTCCTGCTCCTGCGGCCGCATCAACACTATCCCCAGAACAACTTGAATACAATCGACTTAGAGCACAGTTAGATGGCGCCGATGCAATACGTGGCGGTGGCGGTGCTAATACCTTTGCAGTTGTCAGTCCACAAGTTACTGCATCAACTAACGCAATGAAACAAAAACTGGCACAAATGGCAGCAGCATTAAAAGCCAAAGGTATTGATGCAGCCGCTGAATATGATGCTCCAGAGCCGGGTGAACCGGCTGCTGCACCAGTAGATCTTGCTAAAAAATATGCAAATGAAGAAGTTGGCATGAGTAGATTTTTATCTATCATTAGCGAAGTTAACAGCCCGTTAAACAAACCATCACAGGCAACTAGAGAAACGATTACAAGTAATGTACTTAATGTTGCTAAAGATGCAAAGCCATCTATGATTGGCAAATATTTTAAAACTGTAGAAAATGAGTTTGCTGAAAGTACAGAACGTACTAAGACTCGTGCAACACAACTAGCTGAAAGAGTTATTGAACGTATTGTTCCTAATGCAGACGGATCATTACCTGATCCAAGTATTAATAGATTAACTGGCAAACCAAATGAACCAGCAGCGCCAGCAGCTCCTGCACCAGCAGGTCCTACGTTGTCTAGTAGGTACGGTCCAGGATACGAAGGCAGTCCGGCAGCATATACTATCAAAGTTAATGGTCAAGATTATAAGTTTGCAGGTCGAGATAAAACAGGACCCGGCACTGGCGAGATAGTTAAAGTGCCCGGTGGTGCTGTGGGCATTAGAGGTTTAGCTCCCGTTGCTGTAGAGATAGGGCAAGACGGTATGTTTTATCTAGCACCAAAAACTGAAGCTATCAGCAAAGACGATGCTTATACTAGAGATTACAAATCAAGTATTTCAGGAATGGATAAGAAAAGCAGTTTTGCATATCAGCAAGACGGTGGCGCAAATGACGAAGGTGATGACGAGGACTTTTCAAGAGCACAACGCGAAAGAGAACAAGGACCTTGGTATTTGAGAATAAACGGTAAAGTTTATAAGCAACAGGGAACACCTAAAGAATTCAGCTCGAAAAAAGGCGCTAATAACTATGCATTGGCTATTCTTAAAAAACGCCCAGAAATGCAAGGTAAAATTATGCTAACAAAAGGCTCAGCAGATCAGTAAGAACACACTACCTTAGGACCTTATGGTTACTCGTGTGCGCCGGCTGCTGGCGCGAGGTGCTAGGCCGGGAATCCTAGCATTTCGAAAGTGAGCATTTACAACTAAATATACTATTAGATATAGGATCAGAAAAATGGACTTAAAAGCATTAATAGCCAAGATGGATCAAATAGAATCTAAACAGATTCTAAACGAAGCCATTACAATGAAAGACATACAAGCGGCAGTAGGTCAAGAACAAGACGAACAAAAACGTGCTAACATTTTAAATGACCTAGCATGGAAGGAAAAACTGCCAGGCCTATATGATCCTATAAGCGGGTACTTTGTTAGAAAACAGAGTATGCCAGCAGGTGGTGAAGGTAGCCTTAGTATTTCGGCTACTGCTAGAGAAGCAGACACAAAAGCATTGGCCCAGTTAGGACTAGTGCCCGGGACAGCTAAAACTTCAGCATTGGGCGGTCTAGTTGGTACAGGGGCACTAAGCAATACAGCAGATCAAAATGCACAAGCTTCTAAGGCTGTTAAAAATCAAAGTGCTGGCGTACAAGGTGGTCAAAGTAGCGATGCGTTTTACGCTCCGAAGATTGCTAGATTAAAAGAACTGATTACTAAAATTTCTAGTACAGCAGAATCTTTTAACTTTAACAGTGCGATTGCTCGTAGTCTAGTTGAAAGTTTTAGTTACAAGTTGGTTGAAAAAGTTACATTAGGTACAGGCCCAGCTGTTACTTCAGGCGGTGTTACAGCCGGTAAGTTCCAGGGCGAAATAGCAGAAATCAATAAGATTATCGGCGAGTTAGGTGACATTGATCAACTACCTCCCGAAGTTTCTCAAGTAGTGCAAGACGCAAAAAGCGCAGTTTCTAAAGTAGCGGCAGGTCCTAAACCAGCAGCAGGTGCTCCGGCAGCGGCAGGTGCAGCACCTACACCAATGAAAGGCGGATATGGATCGGGTGCTCCGGCAGCAAGTGGTAGTGCATCGGGTGCTCCAGCAGGTGCTCCAGCAGCAAGTAGTAGTGCATCGGGTGCTCCAGCAGGTGCTCCAGCAGCAAGTAGTAGTGCATCAGGTGCTCCAGCAGGTGCGCCGGCGGCTGCAGATCCAAATGCGCCACGAGATGAACAAGGTGTGAATATAGCAAATAAGCCGGGTGCTGGAGTTAACGCACAAGGTCAAAACGTTACAATGCCAGGTGGCATTAATCCTGAGACTGGTGAACCAACAGTAACAACAGCAGGTGCTCCGGCAGGCGCTCCGGGTGCTGCCCCAGCAGCAGGTGCTAAAACTCCAGCGGCAGCTGGTGGTAACGTACTAAACGTACAAAAACAACTTGCCGCACTAGGCATAGATCCAGGACCAGCCGATGGTAAGATGGGCGATAAAACTATTGCAGGTATTAAAGCATTTGAAAAGATGGCCGGTAAACCAGAAACTGGTAAACTTACACCTGAATTTGAAAAGCTGTTAGCTCAAGGCGCACAGATTAAGTCACAAAGCAACTTAGTAGCATCACTTGGTGCAATGGAAAAGATCCTTACTAAGTACAAAGTTGAAAGCGTTACTAGCGTGTCTGATCTTGATATTATGACTGAGTCAGAAATCCGCTCATACGTAATGAAAAATCTTGGCCGCTTAGACGGATCTGAACAAATGCAGTTTATGCAAGCTATGTTATCAGAAGCACCATTAGCATTGCCAGGTCCTGGTGGTAATAGACTGCCGGCAGTATCCGGAGCGCCTGCAGGTAATCCAAATGTAATCGATGTTCCGTTTAGAGATGTAACTCCTACTAAGCCGGGTATTGGTAGTAAAATTGCAGACTTTGGAAGAAAGGTACTTAACAAAGGTGTTGGTAAGGTTGCTGCCGCTGGCGCTGCTATTGCTGCCGGTGGGTACGCAGCATATCAAGGCTTAGCAAAG
>Ga0209353_10000735_pt1 | contig 19379 bp, 35 predicted proteins | sample LauGreSpBDMM15SD_2_FD_187561 | JGI IMG/M metagenome (GOLD analysis project Ga0209353, IMG submission 187561) | Freshwater lake microbial communities from Lake Michigan, USA - Sp13.BD.MM15.SD (SPAdes) (version 2) | ecosystem: Environmental > Aquatic > Freshwater > Lake | place: Lake Michigan...
AAGGGTTGTTGCCGTAAGACTACCTGTCATTACATCACCTGTTTTATCCACCTTGCCAGCCAGTGCCGTCTGCGTTGCGGTGCTAATAGGCTTCGCACTATCCGCCGTATCATCCACATTCCCTAGCCCCACCTGCGCCTTTGTAACGCTATGAGGGTTTGAGGTGTTGCCCGTGTGAGCGGTGAGGTCTGACGCCTCTGCCAGCCCTGTGACTGCACCTGTACGAGTGTTGACGGAGGTGACGGTGTTGACCTGTGCACCAGCCTCAATGCCAGCCACTTTAGCCGCGTCGGTGTATGAAATCTTAGCAGTGTTAGTGGCGACTGCTGCGGTGAAGTCAGTATTTGGTACATTCGATAGCCCCACTTGTGCTTTCGTGACACTGTGAGGGTTAGAAGTGTTGGCAATATGCGAGACACTGTTGCTTATAGCGGTGTCTATCTGGGCGTGCGTGTTGGTACCGATGTTGGTCAATAGAGTATGGTCGGAGGGGGCATCTGCTCCTGCTGGGCCTGTGTCACCCTTTAGACCGGTATCACCTTTTGGACCACCAACGTCAACAAGACTGACCTGTATATCAGAATCGGGGGTAACGGATACCTGTACGTCTGGGTCGGTACTGACGTTCAGCGTAATATCGTCATCCATACTAACCTCTATTCGTTATTGCTGGTTTGACGGTAAATGTGCCGTAATCAACGGTTGTCTGCTCGCCTGTGGCCTTTTTGAGCTTGATGTCGTAAAGATATTTGCCTGGCGCTACATCGGTGTCGGATGGTGTTAATTCGATACGAGTAAGCCCTGCTGTATCATCTAAATGAACAGTAACATCTTTTTGAATGAGTGCTGTCGAGTCATTAGCGCTTTCATCCGCTTCGGTCTTCACTGTGAAGTAGACAGTAGCACCGGTCAAGTCTACACCATCAAATGACAGTGTGATGTTCCGTGTATTTTCTCTGTATACTGAGTATTTTGCCATGAGTTTATTCAAAAAACACAGATGTTGGCTCTTATTTGCCAAACGAGTCTGTGTTCTTCAGTAAACGCTGTTTTCTTATGCTTATTATACCAAATAATTGACTATTTGTTAATGACTGTCTCGAACATTTCTTTATATTTATGCCAATTGTACTCAAGTTTCCAGTTGATGGCTACATAGTAGGAGTGAGCCGAAGCTCACACCTCAACGTAGCCTTTAGATCGGGCGTGTTCTTTGATCTGTAGTTCAATTCGCGCAACTGCGTCAGGGTCGTCGTTACCGGCTGCCTTGACTAATCTGTGGCGCATTTCGTTCAATTCTTTGTCTCGTACCTGATTCTGTATGTTCTGAAACACGCGGTATGCCTTGTTTCGCTTCCATAAAGGTAGGTCTTCGTCGTGGAATCGAGCGTGTAATGCTCTGAGATCGTGGTCACGCGAATTGTCCATGTTAGATCAGTTCTTCTTTTCCTAGCAGTTTCTTGATCTTTATGACTGCTTCTTCGCTCTCAAAGCCATAGACTTTTTCTGCGATTGCGTAGATGCTTGAGCCTGTGTTATACAGTTCTTGCACTTCTTTTTGAGTTGTCGCTTGTACGTCACTTGCTGTCTTTAGGTTATCTTCTTTTGCCATGATAATCTCCTTAGTTGGTTATTAGTTGAAGTTTTGTAACAGATAGTTTCTCTAGGTCATACTTCTTATGACAAGGTACACACATCTGTTGCCAGTCGGTTATGTCCCGTTTATATGCCCCACTTTTATTGGACCAGTGATACATACGTTCCGACTCATCACCACACTCCTCGCATTGGCTTGCTTTACCGTAGTGGTGGCGTATCCACATATGCTTTGCAACATACGAGGCCTCGTCACCTTTCCACTTAGCATTCTTCTCACCAACAGCTTGACCGGGCTTAAACTGCGTTGCAGGGTTTTGCTGCACACCCTTCTTGAAGTTAAACTTCTCAAGATGTGCAGTACCCCTGCGTTTAGCGGCACATGATAGGGAGCATGACTTATATCCTTTATACCAAGCACTCTTACTACAAGTTGCAGGTTTGTCATAAGACTTATTGCACGTTGGACAGATTCTACTTGGTATATTAGACACTTGACATTTCTCCTATTCTATGCTGTTGCCCCTGTTTTGATATTCACGATCCATGAGCTGTTAAGCGTCTTTGTTGCGAAAGTTGCTTTCCAACCAATTGTTAGGAACATGTCGAGAGGGTTGCTAGTGTTACCTTTGTCTGAGTGTTTAACGATTAGACGCATGTTTTCACCGCTTAGGTCTACAGTACCGATAGCTTCTTGTCCGTGGATGAAGTTTGAGTAAACATCGACTGAGCTTGCGCCAGCGTTGTCATCAAAGAACTGGTTGCTAGAAGCTTCCAAGAAACGTACTTTGTGGAGTTTACCGATTTCACCTTGGTATAGCTCTTTACCGTCTTTGTAGGTGTGAGCGTTGACCCAAGTTGTGTCAGCCATGAGGTCGTAAGCTGTGTCAGCACCGACTTTACCGAGGAAGTAACCGTCAGCGTATGTGAGGGCGTTGTTCTTCTTCAAAGTACGGACTGCTTTACGTATTTCGTTTGAGTTAAATACGTCGGTAGCTGCGACGAGGTTGAGTGATGCTTTGCCGTTAGCGAACTGTGTAGTTGCGCCGGTAGCAAGCTCGTTACGTACAAGTACATCGAGAGTTTCGCTAGCGTTTTGTGACAATACTTCAGTCTTTTCTTTAGCGGCTCGGTCGATTGACGTACCGTAGAGAAGGCTTGAGATCTTGTCGAATGCACCGTATTCAGCGACGGTTGCGCTTACTACTGCACTAGCGATGTTAGTTTCGCTTGGGTTAGTAGCTTCTGTTAATGCTGTGGTCGCTGCCGTCATAGGCGTGTAGCGGTTCCAAGTCATTGTCTTACCACTGTTCTTGCTGTGTACGCGCTTTTTAGCACCTTCAGCATAAACAATGTTTGCTTTTGATCGCTCTAAGAAAGTATCGACTAGGAAAGTCATCATTTCGTTCGAGAGACTGGTAGTAGTATTTGCTGCCATGATGTGTCCTTATAAAGGGTTAAACGTCGTGACCCTTCTTGCGTAAGTACGCTTGCTTATCAGATAGAGACAGTTTAGCGAATGGTACTTCTGCACCTTTGCCGCCGGTAGAGATGTCAGCCGAGGCCATCATCTTTTCTACTGACTTCTGCCCTTGTATCTGAGCCTTCCGCGCCGTTGCTTTAGTTGCCACGTCGTATGATTTATACAATTTGTAAGGGGATATACGTGAGCCTATAATCTGGCCTGTCTTTTGGTCAATAACCAGATTTTCTTGCAAGATTTCATCAACTTGCTCTGCAATTTCACGATTGTATTCCGGACTATTCTGATCGAATATAGGAAAGTCGTGTAACGCGCGTTGAGCCTCCGTCGATATGGTGAGCTGATTCTCTGTTACTTTCTCCGTATATTCACGAAGTTGCTGTTGCTGTTCCATACGGGTCAGCTTGGCTTCGAGAGTCGTATAATACTCGCCGGTATCTGGGTTGATTTCGTTTTGCAGGTCTTGTTCTGAGGGTACTTTGTATGCTTCCTGATTCATCTGTTCGACTTGCGTCTTGAGTTGATTCCGCTGCGCTACAAGGTCACGTATCTCAGTGTTTAACTGCTCTTTACGTTGATCTGCCTTTGTGTGTGGTTCTTCCTGAGTGTCGGTTGGTTCATCGTCGGCATCCGTCGATTCCTCCGATTCATCGCCCTCAACAGATTCATCTTCCGATTCCTCTGCCTCGAATCCGTCATGGATTTTCGGCTCTGTTAGTTCCACTGTGGACTCTTGTTGTTCTACTGGTGTCGATTCAGTAACGGTAGTGTCCTCTACCACATCATTTACGACAGTGGATTCTTCATCCATAGTGTCTCCTTAATTGTTTTACGTCTTATTCACTGACGAGGTGGGAGTCCTCAGAGAGTTGTACTCCTATGGGTAGACTACTGCGAGGTCAGGTCTACCCAGAGCAATACACCTCAGATTTTGTCGATAAGTGCTTGGATAGCTTCTCTTTCTTGACTTAGGTTCGTGGCGGTCAGCTTGTTTACTGTGATAGTTTCAGCGAGTAGTTTCGAGTCCGAGAGTACGCCGTCGTCGATAGCGTCTATAGATCGGTAAAAGAGTATGCGCTCGTCTAAACGTGCGAGTATCTTGAACAGTACACCGCTTGCTTCTTTGATAGCTTGTTCCTCTTTGTCTGGTTTTTGCTTCTGTGCGAAGTCGAATACGGTGCTTGTTTTGTTTGGCATAAAGTCCTCAACCATCATGCTGTTTGCTCCTGTTTCATTAGTGCTTGTAAGATGTCATCTGTTGCATAGCCTTTTTCGGCCATGTCGATAGCTTCTGCGATAGTGTTGTCGTCGTAGCCCATGTCAGCGAGTTCCATAGCAAGTGCTTCATCTTCAGGTGATACACCGGCTTCAGGTGGCATTACTTCTGCTGGGATCGCTTGTTGTTCGCGCATCATGGCTTCTTGCATCGGGTCGATCATCTGCTGTTCCATCGCTTGCTGTTGCATCATTTGCTCTTGTTGCATTTGTTGCTGCATAGCTTGCTGTTCTTTCCATTCCTCGATGTCTACAGATAGAAGTTCGGGGTTCTCGATACCACTTGCAGATACGATAGAGTTCCATGCGCCAATGATCTTATCCTCATTACCGGCAACGATAAGTTGTGTCAGGAGTGGTGATGCTTCTAGTCTTTCAAGTAGCATAGAGAGTGCTTCTAGTTGTTCACCGTCGGTTTTCATCTTGCTTGTACTTGCGTCAATTCTAAACTTGAGGGCAGGTGTCGCTTGGTAGTAGTCGATAGTAATAACCCGCATGTTAGGATCGTAGCCTGGTACTGGTATTCCCTTCTCTAAGAGGCGTGTAAGCTTGTGTGCGGTGCGATCATCCAATTGTAGGTCCTCTACACCTTGTCGCTTGGCAAAGTACAGGTTGATAGCTGTTTCACTCCAGTGTTCAAACCATGCTTCAAACATCTTGCGTACGTAGTTGTCGTCGATTGATACGTTGGCATCCATTTGCTTGACACCGGCGTGAGTCTTGCTGAATCCAGGGTTGCCTACTTCTGCGCTGGTGGTGCTGTCAGGACTTGATACGAGGTTAAGTATCTGTGACTTCTGTAGACCGTAGAGGTTCGGGTAGTTAGTGACTGCTGATGTGTCTACGTCTAGTGGTTCGATGCGTGCGTTCGGGTCGTTACCGAGGTCAATGATGTGGTTCGGCTTGTAGACGATCTTAGACTTAGAGAATGTACCACGCTTAATGAGTGGTGGTGCGAGCATGAGCGCGCGGTTGAATTGGTACATCTGCATATCTGAGTCGATAAGGTTCTGTAGTGGTCCAATCAGCTCAACTACGCCCCTACCAAGTGGGTTATAGCCGTCAATCTCTGCAAAGAACCAGTCAACAGGCATCTTACCGCGAGGATCAGGGTTCTTCTCTACACGTACTACGATGTCGTTACAAAAGGTAATAAACTCAGCGCCTACGCCATTTTGGTAGCCGGTGATGATCTCGACACCCTCTGAAGTGATGTTGCGTTCTTCTTCACTAGGAGTCTGTGCTTTGTCATCTTTGATACTTGTTGCATCTTTGACTTCTTCGAGTGCTTTCAAGTTCCATGATGAGTCATAAGCTTCGCCGCGTTCTTTGGCTGACTTCTTGAGCTTCTTCTCACGGTCTATAAGAGCTTCTATGTCCTCTGGTTGATACCAAGTACGGATAAAGACGTATGAAGCGTCGGCAGCAGATTTCTTGCCCGGTTGAATGAATACATCACCCCAATATGGGAGTGTCATATCAGGGGTAAACTCGCCATCGTGGTTAATGAACGGGGTATAGGTACACTGTGAGCCGTAGGTTAGGCCAGCTTCGATAGTTACCCAACACTTCTGCATGAGGTCGTATTCAGCGTTGGCAAATGGAAGGATCTTGTTCGTGTAGACAAACTCAGCAACGATAGGCAGGTAGTCGTCAGTGTTATCTGACTGGATTACGCCGGTAGGTATCTGCTGTAAGGCTCGACGTGGGGTTTTACGCACAATAGAGGCGGTTGTACCGTCTGTTGTCTTTGGGTAGCCATTTTGAATACCGTCATGTGGCCGGTTATGGGCTATACGCTCAAACTCTGGAAAGGGTTCTGTTAATTGCTCAGTATAAAACTTCGCAGCGGTATACTTTTCAAATACGTTGTCGGGTGTAAGATATGAGAACACGATTGTTTACCTGTTTAACAGTAAACCTGTGTTCTTCAGTGGTTACTTTGTCTTTATTATACCACAATCATGTTACTTGCTAAATACCTTCGTTCGCATGACCTTGACAACGTAGTAGTAGCCTCGCTCCTGTCGGTGCTGGTAGCCTTCGATACGGAATCCGCCTTCGATGATGTGTGGGTTATCCTCTATCTCTTTGATAAGTGTCGCAATAGATACCGCTTCGGTCAGTGGTGAGTTTACCTTGTCGCGTATCTCGTAGACTTCTTCTATCGGGTAGACTATCTCACCCTGTCGTATCTTCTTAGTGCGAGTGTAGAGTGATCCGTTCTCGTCTAGTGGCTCGTGTGTTATTTGTGCGCCGTACATGTTTACCCCCATAAACTGCTTATAGAACCGCTGGTATAGTCGTCATCATCTTCTTCGAGTCGTGCTGCATTAAAGTTCGTCATACCATAGACAACCGCCATCATCGGGTCGGATAGGTAGTGATCGTACTTTGGTATAATCTTGCCGTCTTTGTCTGTTTGCCACATGAAGTTCCGGTAGCTCTTGATAAAGTTCGTAGATCGCTTCGTCATGCTCATGCGTTGTTCCTGCACAAACTGAATAGCACTGTTGGTAAATGTCTCTTTGTTCCCTGTTGACGCTCCTATACCTCCCCTTTTAACTACCCCTGTTATGTTTACGCCATACTCCGCCATTTCTGCGATTGATTTCTGCTCTGCTGAATCGGCAATAGTCAGTACGTGTGGGTCTGCTTGATTTAAGATCAGGTCTGCTGTTTGACGGTTGAGCATCCCAACACGACAGGCGAGTTCGTCTATGATATAGCCACCGTTGTAGTAGTAAATGTCGCATAGTGCCATAGGGTCGCGTGCATAGCCGAAGTCGAGTCCTCGTACCTCTAGGCGTGCCTCATGGGGTATCTCGTCTATGATTGCCCAGTCTTTGAATATCTTGCCCTCTGCTTCACCAATCAGTCCGAGTCCGAACACTTGCCAAAAGGCTTTGTTGATCTTGCGCCGTTCAATTTCCTCTACGATAGCCGGTGCTAATGCTTCGTTATCTTTGTAGGTCAGGATGTTGAAGTCGTGGTCTTGGTTAGGGATAAGCTCATCATGCACCCAGAACTGCTGCACAGGGTTGTAGTCGAGGAATATAGTGCCACTGGTACGAATAGCGAGTTGTTGGTATATCTCATAGCTCATGTTGTTACACTCGTTCATAAATAAGTGATGACGAGCTGGACCACGTACCTTACCTGAATTGTCTGCGGAAAAGAACTCAATCATCGTGCCGGTTTCAAATGTGTATATGAAGTCTGTTCTATTCCAGCGTGCCTCCTCGTAATAGCCTTGCTCCTGCATGATCTGTAGGAAGTCACGTATCGGTCCACGTTTGAGGAATGGTACACTCTCAGCGACGACAGAGATGATCTTCTTGTCTTGTGTCTGCGCCATATCTATGAGGATCATTAGGATTCCTATAGTCTTACCGGCTCGTGCGCCACCTTGAGATATACGAAGACGCTTCTTCATCTTGAGGAGCTTATGAAGTGCTGTTGTCTCAGTGAAGGCCATTACTCTTGGTCAATCACTTTCTCGTCTTTAGTTGCGCCGCCAAGAATAGGAGTGATGATACGATGTGTGTTATCTATCTCCATCTTGTCACCGTACTTCTTAGGTTTCATTTTAGCCATGAGCCACTTGCGAGTATCTACTCTGAGCTTTGAGCGCTGGATAGCCTCGTTGTTAGGTATCTGTCGGCCATCCTCAGTCTCTATGAAGTCGCGTGATGATTCGTCTGATATGTCTATAATATCTTCGGCCATCGCCTCTGTTCGCTCCTCACACGCGCGCGCATATTGCTCCGAGAAATCTTTATGTTCTCTCAACCATAAAAATACCGATGACATAGCTGGCATATCATCACCCTTCAATACAGAACGCATAGACTTACCCAGTCCTATCTGTTCACAAATTAGTGCAGCGAGTTCAGGAGTATAAGTAGTTGGTCTTCCTACTTTGTTCTGAGTCTTTGTTACACTCTTTTGTTTAGGTTCAGGCATCTATTCATCTCCCTTAGTTGGTGTGGTTAGCTCTGTTACAGCTTTCAATAATTCGGCGGCTGTTTGTTCGTCCCAACCGTATTCTTTGTTGTAATCCTGATAGCCGTCTGCATAAAATAGTTCGTAGAGTGTGACCGCATCAGGTAGGAATGTTTTAGGGAAGATATACACTGGTTGCCAGTCTCCGTACTCATCAACAGCGTCTTTGTATGGAATAGGCTCATCGTAATAGCTTTCAAACCAATCACAACCACCACAAGACCCGTAGGAGATGTCATAGAGGTATACTTTTTTATCGTCTGTAAGGGCTACGAGGACTTGTCCTTGATAGCCCCCAATCTCTTTGCTCCATGCCAAATTAAGATCCTTAACTAATGCTAGGGCGTGTTCGTTACTCTCAGCTGGTATCACATTAGGTTTGCTCATTTCTTCTCTCCTGTTAGTAAGCTATCTAGGTTAGAGTTGATAGTGTCGATAGCGTCATTAAAACCCTCGTTAGCAGTTAATTGCATTCGTTGAAACTTCCCCTCTCGTGTGTCGGGTATATCCCACATAGCGTCTGACATAGTAAGTTTTCTTTCTGGTAACACTTCTTGTATGAAATCCTTGATTAAGGTTTTTAGGGCTTCATTATCAACCTCGACGTACCGGCATGTGCCTTTCGCATTTAGCCAAGTACAATTTTCATCCTTACACCACTCGTTAGCATCTTCTACTGTTCCTACGTCATTCATAGGGCCGATACTTGGGCGTAACGCTTCTTTTATACGCTCATCTAGGGATTGTTTATTCATCGCTTCTTCACTCCCCTCGCTGCCAACTTATGTAAACTCTCTGCGCTCTTTTCATACCACCACTCTTTACCTTTAGCGATTGGTGGGCTTACTGCTCGTAGTTTTGTTTCTACGCGGTTGATGCGGTCTAGGGTGTAGCCACATTCTTTGTCTGCACAGTTAGCTACGGTTATTTGCTTACCATAAGTGACCTCTACTATAAGGCTGTGCTTACCGCAATTTGGACATAGTTGTGGTTCGTTGTTCATAGTTCGATACTTCCCTCTACTTCATTACCGAATACATCCCACCCTTGTGTTGATTGACGTGCGAATAGCTCCACTCTCGGCAGATCGCCCATAAGGTCTATAATTCTATCTCTCACTACGTCAGGCTTCTTAGAGTGGCTCTCAATAGGTTCATCAACTATCTGTCGTACACCTGCGTTTATGCGTTGTGGTTTACCTTTTGTGGCTAGTAAACATATCTCAGCGTTGGCTCGTGTCCATCTACCCATACCCATAAACCATGTTGGCGCTTTCTTGTTCCGTTTAACCCAAGTAAAGGCACAAGTCTTATAATCGAAACCCCACTTGTCCATGACATAAAAACACTCGTTCAGCTTCGGGTACGTTACCCACATGAATAAAGCACAGTCTTTGTCTGCTATATCAGCGATAGGTAACTCTGCTATGTTCGTACTATCCATAACGTCGTACTTACAACCTGCGCCTCTATTACCTGCAAGTGCTTTATCTTTGTAGCTCCACGGTGGATCTGCATAGATAATTTGGTATTTCTGGTTCATGTAACCCCCGTTAATTTGAAGCTCAGTAAGACGCGCTAGACTTTTGTTGTTTGTTATGTGTGAAGGATCATATAAACTTGAAAACTCTCAAAATGGGTGTCGAATTGTGATCTAGCGTGTCTCTCAGGTGCGAGGTATACCGTAGTACGCCTTACTGAATCTCAAATTGTTAAATGAAGATATGGTGCTAGTAGCGATTGGGCTGGCTACCAATCTCCAGTCGTGAATATGCTTCATCCTTACTACTAGCTATAGGCCTCAACCCCTAGCCTATACGGGGGCCACACTAAGGATTACCCCTCTCTCTACTAGCTCTACACCTTCATGTGAATATAAAAATAGACCCCAATTGGCGTGAGGTCTATTTATAAATCGTTACTATCCTTGTTTGGGAATAGGTGGGGAGTTCTCAAGTCAGTTTCGAGAATGTTACTACAGCAGCTTCGGCAGAAAACTGTAGCGACCACCTATTGTATGCCCCAAATATAAAGAAGTACTATGAAGTACTTAATTGGTATCGGTTAGGACACCAAACAAAGATAGTAACTATCGTTTCGTGAATGAATTGTAGTAACTTAACCTAGATATAGTATAGCATAACCACTGTTAAAAGTATATCAGTTGTCCACAGGTTTACGGGTTAGCTTTCTTAAATTCCGCCGCAAACTTTTGTGAACATAATGATCTAAACTCCATATCACTATCCACGTCATCAAATACATCAAACTCTCTTATGAAACGCTTATGGCTCTTATGCATAAATGCGAGTGACGGTTTGCTGCGCCCCGGTCTTGTATAGAGTCCATCTATCTTCGGTACATCTTCCCATTTGGTATATAGACGCTCCGGTATATTGAAGTTACCCCATAGTGCAGTCTTCTTAGTCCAGGGGCTACCATACCACCAGGGTTCATACATGTAGCGCGGTGTACCTAAGTAGTTTTTCAGTACGCCTTTTGCCGGATTCTCTATTACCCAAAACGTCGGGTTAGCTTCTTCGATGATCCGCTTACACTCTTTTACTAAAAACATACCGTCATCAGGGTTTCGAGCTTTGCCGACCTTTCGCGCCGTAGAGAACTCTAAACATACAGGGTTAGCGATGATACCATACACGCCTTCTGGTGGATGATAGTTCTCTACTCCGATGTCTGAGCCTACTTTGATAACTTCATAGTCAGGATCGTCATCATAGGGTTTAGTATCTGAGCCGGTATCAGCACAGAGATGTAATATAATTTTCTTTCCCACTACTCCCCCTTTAATTCTTTGAGTCTTTGTGTCCAGTAGATAAACGCCAACTGTCGGTCTTTCTTTTGATAAGTGTTTGATCGTAAAACAATCAGGTCTACAGTCTGTTGCCCTTTCGTCTTGACCTGCCACTGGTAGTGTTCAGCCGGATTAGCGGTGAAATATGAATGACAGCCCCCACAAAGAGTGTCCACATTATCCTCATCGAACCGTGTAGACTCTTTCCTGCGCCCTTGAAAATGTGACGCTTGATGTGAAACTGGTAGACCTTTATCGTTTATTTTGACCGGAGAGAGACATCGCCTACATTTCATATCCCGTAGTCGTATAAACTGACTGAATACGTTATCTGCTTTGTCTCTCGTGATCTTGTAGCCCATTTACTCAAACAACCTATCCTGATGTGCAACTTCCTCTGGCTCAGGTACGATGCCTCGCTGTTCCATGACATCTAGGACTCTAGTTACATCTTTTTCGGCAGCAAGCATAGCTTGTACGCGAGTGTCGAGTAAGTTACCTAGTTCTTGGTCGGTCATAGTTTCAAGGTTGAGCTTGATACCGTTGATTCTTTCAGCACTCATCGTTTCTTCTCCTGTCGTTCGTAAAATATTTGAAACTTGTCTAGTAGACTTTTCTTTTTTCTACCCACGTTATGCCTCTTTCTTAAATAGTCGCTTGAAGAAGCCGAGATTGACTACGCGTTGTTTCGGTAGTTCAAATGCTAGGTCTGCGCCCTCGTAGAGTGGGTGTATAAAACCTCGCTCATGGACTGCTTTGCTGATCTGATATGCTTTGTCTGCTGCTTCCTCGGTCTTAAATGCACCTAAGTACTCGCGTTTGCCATTTATAGTGTCGGTTCGTGCTATAAAACTACCGCTTCTCTTGTCCCTGTAAATTCCCATAGCGCCCCCTTAATAAAACATCTTAATTTGCTTATCGCCTGGGTTAATAGAAACCCACCTCTTTGCTTTTTTGCCTGATTCTGTACGCCCATTGTGGTCGAGAACGCGGATCAAGTTTTTGTAACATAGGCCATTTGTGCGCCCCGTGACGCGAGATTCCGACCAGCCGAGTATCTTTGCAATACCCTGATTAGTAACTGGCTCGTTGGCTCGTATGATGTCTAGGACTATTTCCTCGTTAGGTGCTACCTTTACGGTTTTGTAAGCTGCCCTGCTAGTAGATGCAATCATAGAGCTACCCGTTCCACGATGTCATCATCTTCTAGTTCTGCAAGAGCGTTTAGTAAAAACCCCTCTAGGTCGTCTAGCGCTTCTCTGAGGCTCACCTCGTCGAAACAATCTATCTTGTACTCGTCGTAATGTGGTTTCGTTTTTCCGTCTATGTAGACTCTGCAAACTGTACGCATTACGCCCCCCTTTCTTCCATTAGTGTTTCGATGCTTGGCACTTCTACGTTTAGTCCGTAGTCTCTAGCCAAGAAGTCACGAAGCATGTTAGTTACCTCTGTAAACTCTTTAGTAGTTAGCTCGGTGGTTGATTGCTTATTGGTCATAGCGATCATCAGCACACGGAACAAACACTCTTTAACTGCTGTCTCTGTCCACTTGATACCGGCTCGTTTCGCTAAGACAACTTGCATATCCATGCCAGTTTCATTCAGTGAGTCAGCGATATGCTTAAACCAGAGGTGCGCGGTTCTATTTTGGCGTAATGTACGCTGTCTTGCTTTGCGCTCCTCGTCTTTTTCTTGAAACCGTTTACGAATGTCTATTCCCATAACTCCACCTCTTTTGTTAATGTAGCGTCGTCCATGCCATGTAACCTTGTGATAGCCATATCTGATACGCCGTTGCTATGTTCGTAGCAGGGTCTTTTAGGCTTTCACAATCTGGCCGCCCTTCAAGTGTTCGTACTTGGAGTAGGCCACATGACGGCGCATACACTCCTGCGATCACTCGGTCATCACCAACTGCGTAAGGATTGCAAGTACTCTCTAGCTGCATCGCGTACATCATGGTTTCTATATTCCAGTCGTACTGAGCTACTAGGTGTCGGTATGCTTCACAATCTGCCGGATATACTGTTGTCTCCACCTCGATAACAGGACTTGGTGCTTGCGGTACTGCCTGTTTAGTGACCGCTATTGTTTTGACTGTGATGCAACCGCTTCGTGAACAGCTTGATCTACATACGCGTCGAACTGTCGTTGTACCCATGCTCCAGCGAAACCGCCGAGCGTGAATATAAGTAAGATCGTTAGTGTAATAGCTACTGTTTTTACTGATGGGTTGATTGATAGTTTTTTCATTTCTTTTTTGTCCTTTTTGACTTGTTGTTTTAGTTCCTTAATATTGATGCCCTCTAATGTGTTTGATTTCATGGTAAGTTCTTATACCCCCTTATAGTTTTCGATGAACTTTACGATCAGGTTGGCTTCGAGGTCTGCTTGTGTAAGCTCTGCCTCTAGCCAGTCCAGATCAGCTTGTACGTTTACCTTTTGAACTCGTTTCACAAATAGTTGTGCGTTCGGTGGGAAAGCAGGATGGAAGCTGACGTAATCCCAGAAGTCTGCGCCTGTTACGAGCATGTTCTGTAATATTTGCCAGTAGTAATGTTCCGGTATGTTTCCTGATTCGAGTGTTTCCTTATGAGTGTTAGCTCTAGGATTCTTGTACTCGACCCCACCGTTTTGACCAACGATCAGGTCGTCAGGACTTCCACCGTAGAAACCTTTTATCCACAGTCCGGTCTGCTCAGTTTCATTTCCGGTGTGGAATGAATAAGCAAGTGCTGCGGTGCGTTCTCGGTCTATCCCCTCTTGCATGTCTGACGATGTAAATGATTCAGGTAATTCTTTGGTAAGGCGTTCTAAGGCGATCTCTGTGATGTAGCTCCCACGAGTGGCGTATGGTTTGCCATTCTTCTGTTTCTTCATCAGATCGCCTGCACGACTAGCAGTAAACACTCCCAATCGCGCTGTCAGCCATTCCTCAGAACCTTGTTCACTCTCATCGACGATGACGTTACTTGGTTTCTGCATTTACTAACTCCTTCTTCTTCTCAGCGAGAAGTGGCGTAAAAGTTTTCTTTTCCTCAGCGTTCATCTTGTTAAAGATCTGCATAAGGATAGTGATCTCTTTTGCCTCGTTGATTTCTTCTTCATACTTTTCGAGTCGAAACTTCTCAAATGCTTCCATTTCTTCCGAGCTTGCGATCTCACCGCTTACGGCAAAACCGAGTAGTGCTAATGCACGCCCGACTGCAATCGTTTCTAGCTTTTCAAAGTCTTTCTCGCCGTCACTCTGACTTTTTGCTGACCCTTCCGAGTCTGCGGTAAGTAGTGCGGTTGTTGAGTCTGCTACTTTTAGTGCTTCGAGAAAATCAGTCTTGTCTTTCCAAATGTATGCTTTGAAGATGACATGACCCTCAGAGTCAACCTCATGGTTCGTGCTGATCTTGCTTCGTGGATTGTCCTGACGAAATTCATGCAACCTATCAGAAACTTTTGCGTAGTTGATGGTGATGCTTTTCCATTCGCCAGTTTTCTTGTCTTTATACTTCTTCTCGATCTTGGTAGTTGCTACTGATTTACTCATTACATTCTCCTCACTGATAAGCCAAGCGCCTCTGCGTTACATAGCTTGTCTTGTGCTATGAATCTTTTACCTTCTGGCGTTAAGACCAAGTGGTAGGTCTTTCTCTGATCTACAACGTGTATATCTTTAGTCACGCGAGGTACGTTGATCTCGCTGATTATTACTCTTTCTTTGACTGGTTCATTGTTCATAAACTGAAAAAACTCTGGATTGTCTGCTTTCAGTTCATCCATCCATTTGCCGAATGGATTTGTCCAGTTGTCTGGTGCTTCGTTCATTGTGTACTCCTTTATAGTTGTGTTTACTCCTCGTTGAGATGGTGTTTTGAAACGATGCGGTTAAGTCACTACGCACCATCTCAATAAGGAGTAAACGGTTTCAATCAGTGTCAGTACATCGCCTATCTCTTATGCAGATGGTGTGCGACTCGTTCGGGTGGGCAGTCACAAGTCGCACATAATCCACATAAGTAGCTATCCTCGCTGAAAAGCTGTAGATAGGCGGTGTGCTGACACTGAGTACAAGTTGTTAAAGTTCTATGGTTGTTAGTGGCTACGCTGTAAATGTAAATGTGAGCGAGCTGTCACAACTGAGAACCGATGAGCTGTTTCTGTTGCTTATCGTGGTGTTATCTGAGTCGAAAGTCAGGTAACGCCACGTTCCTACACAAAAAGCCCCACTCGTGGAGAGTGGGGTAGTGTGTATAGAGACTGCCGATCTTCACGAGTCTCATCTGCCAATAAAAAAGCCGACTGTTTCCAGTCGGTTATATCTGTTGCGTATCTAGTTAAACTAGGCGGTAGAAAACCAGCGCCGCGTCTCCGTAACTACGTTTGTCCACCTAGACAATTGTACTTACTGCGGTTTCAGTCTTTACCTATACGCCAGTTTTTTGACTGGCTAATGAGTTGTTTTGGTTGTAAATGATGCCGAAGCTTGCGCTTATACCTTCAATATACACCAACGAAGTGATTATGTCAATACCTTTATGCTAAATACGACTGTCCAAAGTGTTTTTTGTACTCTTTCTTTACGAATTTGTTAGTAACTCTGAGGTATTGCATAGTCGTATTTATATCTTCATGACCCATAAGCTCCTTTATAGTGACCAGATCGCAACCGGACTCCAGTAGTGAGATAGCAAACGTATGCCTCAGTTGGTGAGGGTGCATATCTATCCCTGCGATAGTCTTGAATTGCTTTTTAACATGTCGCCATACGGTATCTTTTCGCATCGGATCACCGGCGTACTGATGTTTATTTATAAAGACATAGCCGGTTCTATCGTGAGTATATAGTCTGAGCGCTGCTGCAAGCCTGTCTGTGACCTGTACTGTCCTATCAACGAGTCCTTTACCCTGTATAGATATTTCATCGCCCCTGATGTCTTCAATGCGTAATGCACATAACTCTGAGATGCGTATGCCGGTTTCGATGAATACCGCGATGATGAGTCTATCCTGCTGATCGTCACAAGCGTTCATAACGTGTCTGATAATATCTTTGTCGATTGATTGAGGGAGCTTGTTACGATCCTTCGTTATTCTAATCAGTTCAGGTGTAGCTCGTAGGTTGATCTCTTTATAGTCTCGCGCCCAGATCAGGAACGCTCGCATAATTCTTTTACTCGTATTGGTAGTTGAAACGGTATGCGTTGCTCGGTACTGAGTGAAGTATCTGTCTATACAGAGGTTATTTACGATTGTCACGTCAGTGATACACGCCTCTTTACAGACTGCGACAAACTGTTTCATGTGGGTTTCTCGCGTCTTGACAGTAGATTCAGATAGTTCTATGTCTCTGTTATATTGGATAAATTCCGCAGCAAGGACATCTATCGTAGTGGTGGTTACGAATGATGTTTCTAATTGTCGGATTCTATCGCCCATCGCTTTCCTTCCTACCCTCTCGTTAGAGATTAAAAAAGTTACGCGTAGTCGATTCCACTTATCGGCTTGATCGTGTAACTGGTGTGTAAGAGTTTGCGTACGCCCATTTACGCTCTGCTCCACCAGTGTACTACATCTGTTAAGGTTACGTTTTAGTTTTCTTTGTGTGATGTTGTGTTACTCATAGCACTTCCTCGGTTGGCTCAGCTTCCCAATGCCAAGAACAACTAGCAGTTACACTGAAATTCTTACCACAGGTAGGACACTGATGATTTTCGTCTTTGTGACCGTCACCATAAAACAGGTCATCAGTCTCAGTGTCTCCACAATACGGACACTCGATACCGTCATTAGACCATGTATTTTCAATCTTGCTCATTTAAGCTCCCCTTTCTCTTTGGTTAATTGTGCGATACGCTCACCCTTGCTCATTCCTTCCCAATCGCCTTCGTGATACCAAAATATCTTATTGAAAGATGTAACGTGCTTTAGCTCATCTATCCTCGCTTCTCGTTCACGTTTGGAGTATTCAGCTTCGATAAGCTCCTTAGCTTCGATACGGTCTGCACTTAGTGTCTCGCTTAAATCATCGGACTGTTTTTGAGTAATCCCGCTCAAATCCCAAGCTGACTGGTCGGTTAGCCCCCATAATATGCGGTCTAGCTCATCACTATTTGATTTACTCATGATATTTCACCTTATCTAGTAGTTTGGCTAGGGCTTGGCGTTGCTCGGCTCTTAGGTTCTGGCGTGTTTTGTGGCAGAAACAGTAATCTACATAGCTGATGCGAATATCACCGCAATACTCACATTCAGCACCCATCTGAACTATGCTATTTTCTTCCCCTATAACCGCACTCTCCACTTCCGCAACCCATTTAGCTTTCTCTTGGGCTAGATAGGCTTCAACTAATTGCCAGTAGCGGTCTACTTGGTCACGGTCTGATTGCTTTTCTTTTTCTGATAGTTCGGCGTAAGGAGTTTCAATTTGTCTATCCCAACGCTCCAAAATATCACCTTGTTCTGGTGACGGGTTATTTTCACGCAAAACTTTATGACACCACTTCTGCCAGTCAGCCCAACGTTCATGCTCTATCGCTGCAAGTTGCTCCCGCAACTCCCCATCCTCTACAGGCTCTACCTCGACTTCAATATCTAAATCATCACCAGCTTTAGCAAATTGACCCTTTACCCACTTTGGGGCGTATAGGGCTTGTATCTGTTGCTTAGCATTTCTAATCCTAACTTCTCGTTCACCTTGGTACTCATCTGTTTGAGTTAGCAAAACTAAATCTAACAAAATGTCGTCTAGCTCGTTATTCTGATTGGTCATGAATCCTCCCTTCAAGTATCTGAGATATAACAGCAACTAGATTAATCAAATCTACGGTTGTGTACTTAGCAAGTACGTCTGCTGGCAATATAGGTCCGTCACTCATACTATTTCACCTCCTTTAGCTTTGCTCGCTCGGTTTGGATAAGCTCGTCGAATGTTTTGTCTATTACCGATATGCTAATATACGAACCGTCATGCTCTATTGGTTCGTGGAATCTTTGCTTCGCCCTATCCAGCACCTTAGCTATTTCAGCGTTGGTGTGAGCTTGGATAATACTCATAACAACATTAGTACAATTCTCCGTGTAGTCGGCTGGTGCGAGCTTATGCACTTGTTTGAACTCTGTAAGCACCTGCTCTCGTAGCCCCTGTTCATTCGTAGGGTTCATACTATTTCACCTCCCCGGTTTCAGCACCTCTTAGCTCATTCATTCGCTCGCCATAGTAGACCATACCGGGGTATGTCAGATGTGGTCGTGTTCTTCTAATTTCGTCTATTCTCGCTTCATTGAGCTTGCGGGTGTGCCAGTCAGCGATGAGTAGCACGTCTGAATAGCGTGGGTCGCCGTCTTCCACGCCTATCAACTTGAACAGCTCATTTTGGGTAGCTAGTTGCGCCATGTCATCTTCGTCAACAAACAGCGCGTCGGCTATGTCTTCATTACTCATACTATTTCACCTCCTTTAGTTTTGCTCGCTCGGCTTGGATAGCGTCCAGCGGCACAACGTCCCCACATATGACATCGTCTTCTGCTTTGTCATACTCGGCGTAAACGGCTGTACTTTCTAGTCTATCCAGTACCTTAGCTATTTTAGCATTGGTGTGGGCGGTTAGCTCTTGTTGGATTGTAGGTAGTATCGTATCAACAACTAATCTAGCGGTTATAGCCTCACAGGGGGTGCTTTTGTGTAACACGCCAACACGTATTAGAAGCTTATCTCGTAGCTCTGTGTCCATTTAGTCAGTCTCCTTTAGCTTGTTAGCGGGCGTAATAACGACTACCGAATCGGTGGCCATAACGTCATATTTAACACCTTTTTTCAGACTGAATCTAGCCATAGCTTCCTCAGTCTGCTTATTGTGCCAGTCGAGGGCTTCGTCAGTTAGCTCATCAAGGCGTTTAATAGTTTCGCACTCGTAATATATGTCTGTGCAGATTTGAATTAAGTCTCGTGGCTCTTGTGGTTTGTCTGTCATAGCTCTGCCTCCAGTTTATTTAATTCAACACGCTGTTCGAACCTCAGGCCGTCTCGGACTAGTTGATTGTGTTCTACTAGGTCAGGGGCTGGGTTGCCTGGTTGATAGTCATTCTCACCCACCACTCGCTCCCTTACCTCTGCTAGTAGCTTTAGCTTTTCGGTGCGGATTAAGGACTCTATGCTCTGCCTTAACTCTAGCCATTCTTCGTAGTCAACCCACGTTCTATCAGAGCCAGAACGCTC
>Ga0209353_10000738_pt1 | contig 19334 bp, 5 predicted proteins | sample LauGreSpBDMM15SD_2_FD_187561 | JGI IMG/M metagenome (GOLD analysis project Ga0209353, IMG submission 187561) | Freshwater lake microbial communities from Lake Michigan, USA - Sp13.BD.MM15.SD (SPAdes) (version 2) | ecosystem: Environmental > Aquatic > Freshwater > Lake | place: Lake Michigan, USA...
CGATGTATATAAAGGGAAACCTACGGTTTCCCCTTTGACCCCTTCCCTTATAGAGAACTTCTTATAATCCATTCACTTACGACGCTTCCCCTTTGACCCCTTCCCTTATAGAGAACTTCTTATAATCCATCCTATTGTAAGGGAGGGTTCTTAAGGGAACCGTAGGTTCACTTAAAAGGGGTTTAAAGGGAACCTCAGTTCTCTTTATAAATGGCAAAAACCATCGTTAGTTTCGACATTGGCATCAAGAATTTGGCGTATTGTATTTTCACAATTGGTAAAGATTCTCTCGTGATACGCGATTGGAATGTCATCAATTTACTAGACGTATCTGGCTCCACGTCATCTGTCCCGGTCTGCAATTGTCAGAAAGCCAAGTCCGGCATTTGTGGGAAAAAAGCGAGTTTTATGTTTCCTACGCAAGGCAACGAGAACAACTATTTCTGCAACGTCCATTCCAAGAATTCTGGAAAATTATTGCCGACCAAGGATTGTTCGATGCCCGCCATAAAAAAACTCAAAGTAGACGAACTCACCCAATTTTGCGCCAACCATTTTATTAGCATTTCGGAAAAAGATAAAAAGACCGCAGTCTTAGAGAAAGTCCAAGTCCATTTCGAAAAAAACACGCTGAAACCGGTACCAAAGGTTAAAAAGACAAACGCGAATCAACTGCATTTGGTGGATATTGGCAAACGAATCAAGACCAATTTTGACGCGAAATTTACTCCATTTATAAAGGAATTAACCCACGTCATTTTGGAGAACCAAATCTCGCCCATCGCGGGGAGAATGAATACGATCCAGGGCATGGTGGCACAATACTTCATTATGACAACCGATCACTTAACCATCGATTTCATATCGTCGGCGGGTAAACTCAAAGGTTTAGCAATAAATGAACCCACGGATTATAAAACGCATAAGAAAGACGGCATTCATTTTTGCACCCGGTTTTTGGATGCAAATTCTGAAATATCTGGATTCAAGTCCGTTTTGGACAATTCCGTGAAAAAAGACGATTTGGCGGATTGTTTTTTGCAAGGAATCTACTATCTGAAAAAACAAAATATAATAAACTATTCGGAGGATTTAAAAATAAAGAGTGTGTAATAATAATATTAGAATGGAATCTTTCGACTTGGATATTAATAACCTTGAACCTATTTCTTTGGATTTTGATACCGGTAAGAGTATGAATTTTGGAAGTGGTGCCGAACTGTTGATGAACACAAAGAAAAGTTCGTCGCAAAGCTCAAACATTGATTTAGGAGACTTGGACACACTGGAATCGGAGCTGAACAATTTGTCATCTTCGTCTTCTTCGTCATCTTCATCATCATCGTCTTCTTCATCAAAACCCGCAGGAGATACCAAAGTGTTGAGTGGGCTAACGAATTTCTTTGGGTTCGGATCCAAAGAGGAGGAAAAGGTAGGTCTGGGTCAAGCCACCAAGGAAACTGGGTCCGGAAATACCAAGACATGGGACGGATACGGAAAATTCACCGACATTCCCAGCAATCCAGACAAACCAATAAACAGAATGTCGGACCGCGACAAGTTGCGAAAGAAGAAAATGATGATGAAGAGGCTGGACGAGTGGCGTGCAAAAGGGCTCGTTTCTGGCGCCCATTTCAACAGCGACTCGTCCTACGAGGAGGTAGAGGACGAGTACGAGACTGCTTTGGAAGACAAGAAGAAGGGGGAGAGCAAGAAGCTTTACAGTTGGTGGTTCATGACCTTTGTCAATACGGTGGAGTATGCAAACGCGGCCTTCAATCCGTTCGATATTAATTTGGATGGGTGGGGTGAACAAGTCAATGACGACATTGACAGTTATGACGAGATTTTCGGTGAACTGTATGACAAATACAAGGGCGGTAAATTGAGCCCCGAGATTGCTTTGATGTTGCGTCTTGGTTTCTCGGCGGCGGTCGTCAATTTCACCAATCGTGCATTGTCGTCGGCCACGCCCGGATTCAACGATGTCATTCGCCAGAGCCCCGAACTCATGAAGATGTTTACCAATGCCACCGTGAATTCGATGTCGCAACAGAGCCCGGGATTCGCGTTTGCCAATAATTTAGTGAATCCGGAACCGACCAGTCAAGCTCCTCCGCCCAAATCGATTGATCCAAGAACGGCGGCACCACCGCAAAGGCCGGGAATGGTGTTTACTGATCAGCCATCAAGTCGTCCAGACATTAATGCCGGTCGCGGAGTGATGTTTAGCGAATCCGGTATCGATCTGAATAACAAATTTGAGAACCCAAATTCTTATGGGAGACCACCACCCATGCGACAAGAAATGTCCGGTCCCAAGAACATTGATTCTATTTTGAGTGGTTTAAAACCGAAATCGGTGAATATCCAGGAAAACAAGGACAGCGATTCGATGATTAGTGCATCGTCACTCAAAGATTTGAACGGAGACATTCCTAGATCGCGTAGAAAGAAAGGGTCGGATCGAAACGTTGTTTCATTGGACCTCTAACCGCACCATTTATTGTTTCATTTTAATTATTTAATTGTAGAATTGAGTAAATAATTAAAATAATTGTAATAATTTAATTATTTAGCATAATATATAAATGCCAACATACACCTTGAACAATGTGAATTACACCTACACAGTGGGCACTGTGGCAGCAAGCGTTGGGACCAGCGCATCCGCCTCCGGCAACGTAACGTTGTTGTCGAGTTTTGTAGTGAACAGCGCTACATACAATGTTACAAGCATTGCATCAAATGCTTTCCAAAATAAAACAGCAATAACATCGGTTACAATTCCAAATTCAGTAACAACCATTGGTTCCAATGCATTTAATGGGTGTACCTCATTGGCATCGGTTACTATGTCAACTTCAGTAACAAGCATTGGTTTTTCTGCTTTTATTAACTGTTCAAGTTTGACCTCGATTATTTTTCCAGCTTCTTTAACAACTGTTGGTTCAGGTGCATTTGGTAGTTGTCCGAATCTTGTAAATATTGTGATTAATTCGTCTGCTATTTCTGCTATTCTAAGTAGCATCACTTACAATACGGGACTTTCCCTTACTCTTGATTATGTAGGTGTTATTCCGGCTTCAGTATGTTCCAGTTTAACTACTTTAACAAATCTTACAATTGGACCCAATATCACAAGCATTGGCAACGAGGCATTCTATGATTGTACGGCATTGACATCGGTTATTATTCCGAACTCAGTGACAACCATTGGCGAATATGCATTCTATAATTGCTCGTTAATGTCATCTGTTACTATTTCAAACTCTCTAACAATACTTAATCCATATGTTTTTGCTGGATGCTCAAGTTTGACATCGGTCACGATTCCGAGCTTAGTAACAAATATTGATGACAGTGCATTCGCAGGTTGTAAGAAATTATTGGAGGTTACAATTCCAAATTCAGTAACAACCATTGGACCATCTGCATTTTATAATTGTTATGCATTGACATCGGTTACAATTCCAAATTCAGTAACAACCATTGGTTACAATGCATTCAATATGTGTTCTGCATTGACATCGGTTGTGTTTCCAAACACTTTAACAAACATTGATTCTAGTGCATTCCAATATTGTTCTGCATTGCAATCAGTTGTGTTTCCAGACTCATTGACAACCATTGGTGACGGTGCATTTCGATATTGTTATGAATTGACATCTGTTACATTTCCAACTTCCACAGTAACCATTACCGGCACATCTGCATTCTTAAATTGTCCAAAAATTATAAATGTTGTAATTAAGTCTCAAGCCAATACTGGTATTTTATCAAATTTCAAGTCTAATATATACCTTTCTATCACTTTTGATTATGTAGGTATTATTCCAGCATCAGTATGTAAATCTTTTAGTACGAGAAATGTTATTATTGGTTCCAATATTACAAGCATTGGCGCATCTGCATTCGTTGACTGTAAGTCATTATTGACTGTTAGTATTTCAAGCTCTGTCGCAAGCATTGGCGCATATGCATTTCAAAATTGTTTGAAATTGACATCAGTTATAATTCCAAACTCAGTGACAAGCATTGGCACATTTTCATTTAACAGTTGTACGAGTTTGACAACGATTACACTTTCGAACGCATTAACAAACATTCCCGACAGTGCTTTCCTAGGTTGTGGAGCCACAGAGGTTACAATTCCAAACTCAGTAACATCAATTAGCGTAAATGCATTCTATGGTGCTAAGATGACAACACTTATTATGTCAACATCTATAACAAGCATTGGTATAACTGCATTCCAAAATTGTTCTAATTTGACATCGATTACATTTCCAGCGTCATTAACAACTATTGGTGCAGCTGCATTCGGTAGTTGCAAAAATCTTCGAAATGTTGTGGTTAATTCACAAACCATAGCTGGTGTTTTTGCAAGTACAATCACTAATAATGTGGATCTTTCTGTCAATTTTAATTATATTGGTTCTATTCCGGCTTCAGTATGTTCCAGTTTAACTAATTTAAAAAATGTTACAATTGGTCCCAATATTACCAGAATTTTCGGGTCTGCGTTCAAAAATTGTAGTTTTCTCACATCAGTTGCGATTCCGGACTCGGTAACAATCATTGACCCCAATGCATTTGAGAATTGTTATTCGATGGATACAGTTACCATTAATGATACGAGTTCACTTACAACAATCGGAACATATGCATTCAGTAATTGTTCAATGATGAATAGTATTAACATCCCTAGTTTCGTTACAACAATCGGAACATTTGCATTCAATAATTGCAATAGAATGGTAACATGTACGTTTTCGCAAAACATTAATCTTCTTACGATTAGCGATAACGCCTTTATGTATTCTGGTTTAACAAGCATTGTAATTCCCAATTCGGTCAGAACAATTGGAACCAGAGCGTTTTCTGGGTGTTTAAAATTAACGAGTGCTACTATTCCAACCGCAGTAACAACCATGAATGTAGGTGCATTTGCTTCTACAGGGTTGACGAGTGTTACTGTTCCGAATATAACAACTATTAACATTGACACCTTCAGAAACTGCGGTAATTTGACGAGTGTTACTATTCCAAACACAGTGACAATAATTGAATCAACCGCTTTTTGGTTGTGTTCTAAGTTAACAACTATTACAATTCCAGCTTCTGTATTAACCATTCGGGCTGATTCGTTCAATGGAACAGAAAGTCTAACAAGTATCGTGGTTGACGATACAAATCCAAATTTTTCATCCGAAAATGGAGTATTGTTCAATAAAAACAAAACCACATTAATTTTATACCCACCGAAATCACTAAATAGTTCATATGTCATTCCAAGTACAGTGACAAGTATCCAAGCTTATGCATTTTGGAAATGCGCAAATTTAACATCAATTACGATTCCCAATTCAGTGATAACAATTCCGGATTTCGCATTTAATGGTTTACCAAGTATTTCAAGTATCGTGGTTGATCCTAGCCATCCATATTTTTCCTCTGAAGACGGCGTACTGTTCAATAAAGCCAAAACCACATTAATGGTATACCCATCCGCCTCAGTAAATAATTCATATGTCATTCCAAGCACAGTGACATTTATTAATGCAGCTGCCTTCTCCGGTTCCACTAATTTGACATCTGTTACAATTCCGAATTCTGTCACAAGAATTAACGACTCCACATTTAGTGGTTGTACCAATTTAACGACTGCTACAATTTCGAGCTTTGTAACAACTCTTATTTTATCCGCATTTAACGATTGTACAAGTTTGACATCGATTGCAATTCCAGCTTCTGTAACAACCATTTATATAAATCAGTTCGCTGGTAGTTTACAAAACGTAGCAAACATGGTAAATAATCCAAGCGTACCAAACATGGTAGTTAATGCTAGCAATCCAAATTATTCATCTGAAAATGGGGTATTGTTTAATAAAACGAAAACCACATTATCTTTTTATCCATCATTATCAACAAATATTTCTTATGTCATTCCAAGTACAGTCTCCGGTATTACAACAGGTGCATTTGGGAAATGCGCAAATTTAACAACACTTACGATTCCGTCTGGAATTGTGACTGCGATTAGCGATTTCACCTTTGTACACTGTCCGCTTCTAAAGACTGTCGTATTTAACAGGGTTCCAACAATTAACCCTATTAATTTTATAGATAGTGGCGACACTGCCGCATACGCGTATGATTTTACTTTAAACCCTACTTCATTCCGTAATCTACATATGTTTACAAATCAGATACGCCAAAATATACCAACATTAACATTTTCGATTCCTGCAAAAACATTTGCAAATGCGCCTTTCACAATCACTCCTCCTACATCCGACATTTCTGGTGTTTTTACATATACGAGTTCAAATACAGCGGTTGCTACTGTTTCTGGAGATGTTGTAACCACTGTTGGAATTGGTAATTCAGACGTTAAAGCTACACTAACATGCGCCAGAAATTATGGAGATGGGGGATCACTTACTACATCTTCCGAAACAACTAAAACTCTTGTTGTAAGTAAAGGTTTGCCAACATTATCACAATTTTCGATTCCTGCAAAAACAGTTGGAAATGCTCCTTTCACATTGGTTCCTCCTACTTCGAATAGCACCGGCGCATTCACATATACAAGTTCGAACACTGCGGTTGCTAGCATAACTAACGCTGGAGTGATTACAATTGTCGGAGTCGGCGTTACAATCATTAATGCCTATCAAGCAGGCACAACCAATTTTTTAGAAAATTCAATTGATGCAACATTTGCAGTCAATGCAACTACAGCCACAATTACACCGACAATCACTAACTTCTCTGTCGCACCAAAAGCACTTATAAGTGTTCCATTCACATTGGTCCCTCCTACTTCGGACAGTAGCGGTGCGTTCAGTTATATAAGTTCAAATCCGGAAATTGCATATATTTCAAGGTATTCGGTCTCTTCAGGTCAGGGGGTGATAAAAACGGTATTCATAGTTACGATTGTTGCACTCGGAAGTACAACAATTACTGCAGTTCAAGAAGGCAATGCAACTTACAGATCTGGATCAATTAGTTCGGTATTCACAGTAAGTTTAACAGAGCCAACCATTCTAAGCAATTTTTCTGTCCCTGCAAAAACATTTGGAAACTCGGCATTCACAATCACTCCTCCTACAACAAATAGCAATGGTTCAATCACATATACAAGTTCGAACCCCACGGTTGCGACAATTGTCGGTGATGTTGTAACCATTGTCGGAGGCGGAACAACAACCATTACTGCAAGTCAAATCGCCACTACGAATTTCACATCTGCAACAATTGTTGCACCCCTTACAGTGAGTCAAGGAACACCCACAATTACTGATTTTTCTATTGTATCAAAAACAGTTAGTGATGCATCTTTCAACATAACTCCTCCAACTTCGAATAGCACGGGTGCATTCACTTATACAAGTTCAGACACATCCGTGGCTATCGTTGCCGGAAATGCGATAACCATTGTTGGAGTGGGTACTTCTACCATTACTGCAGTTCAAGCAAGCACCGCCAATTATCTATCTGGTTCAACTACTGCATTATTCCAAGTAGATCAAGGAATACTAACGTTATCCAATTTTTCAGTTCCCGAAAAATCAGTTGGAAATGCGGATTTCACAATCACTCCTCCTACGACGAATAGCACCGGCGCATTCACTTATACAAGTTCGGACCAAAACGTCGCCACAATTGCTGGAAATGTGGTCACCATTGTTGGAGTGGGTAGTTCCACCATTACCGCGAGTCAAGAAAGCACGGCAAATTACACATCTGCAACAATTACTGCCAGTTTTACAGTAGGACTCGCCGCCACAATTACCGACTTTTCTGTCCCTGAAAAAACATTTGGAGATGCGTCTTTCAACCTGATTGCTCCGACAACCAACAGTGATGGCGTAATCACTTATACAAGTTCAAATACCGCTGTTGCGACAATTGCAGGTGATGTTGTAACCATTGTTGGAGGTGGAACAACAACCATTACTGCGCTTCAAGCATTCACTGCCGTTTACGGACCTACTTCGATTGCGGCATCTTTTGTAGTAAGTCAAGCATCAACGGTTCTGACTGATTTTTCTGTTGCATCAAAAACATTTGGAGACGCGTCTTTCAACCTAATCGCTCCTACCACCAACAGTACTGGTTTAATCACCTATACAAGTTCGGATACATCCGTGGCTACCATTTCCGGAAATGTAGTAACCGTCGTTGGAGCTGGTACTTCGACCATTACTGCGAATCAAGCAAGCAATGCCAGTTTTTTAGCTCAATCAATTCCTGCAACCTTTACAGTGAATCAAGCAACACCCACAATCACTAATTTTGTTGTCCCTGCAAAAGTAACTGCAAGCGAGCCGTTCGCATTAATTGCACCAACATCCAATAGTAGTGGTTTATATACATATACAAGCTCTAACACATCTGTAGCAACAATTGCAGGTGATATGGTAACCATTGTTGGAAAAGGCACTGCAACCATTACTGCGGATCAAGAGAGCACTGCCAATTATTTATCAGGTTCAATTGATGGAACCCTTATTGTTCGTTTTACACCCGTAATCACTGATTTTGTCGTATCTGAAAAAACATTTGGAGATGTGTCTTTTAACCTGGTTCCTCCCACAACCGACAGTGATGGTACTTTCACGTATACCAGTTCGAATACCGCTGTTGCGACAATTGCAGGTGATGTTGTAACCATTGTTGGCGCAGGTAGTGCAACCATTACTGCCGTCCAATCATTGACCGATAATTATATAGCTGGAACAATTACTGCACCCTTTGTAGTAAATCAGGCAACGCCGGTTCTAACCAACTTTTCTGTCCCTGAAAAAACATTTCTAGATGCGTCTTTCAACATAATCGCCCCTACCACCAACAGTCCTGGTTTAATCACCTATACAAGCTCGGACACAAACGTGGCTACTGTTTCAGGAAGTAGAATCACCATTGTTGGAGCTGGCACTTCAACCATTACTGCGGATCAAGCAAGCACAACTAATTTTTTGTCTGGATCAATTCCCGCCACGTTTATAGTGAATCAAGCACCCCCCACAATGACTAATTTTGTTGTCCCTGCAAAAGTAACGGCAAGCGCGCCTTTCACCTTAACCGCGCCAACATCCAACAGTAGTGGGTTATACACGTATTCAAGCTCGGACACATCCGTAGCGACAATTGAAGGGAATGTGGTAACCATTGTTGGAAAAGGCACTTCAACCATTACTGCGACTCAAGAGAGCACAGCCAATTATTTATCTGGTTCAATTACGAATACCCTTATTGTTCGTTTTACGCCCGTAATCACTTATTTCGCCGTATCTGAAAAAACATTCGGAGATGCGTCTTTCAACCTGGTTCCTCCCACAACCGACAGTGATGGTACTTTCACATATACCAGTTCAAATACCGCGGTTGCGACAATTGCAGGTGATGTTGTAACCATTGTTGGCGCAGGCAGTGCAACCATCACTGCTGTTCAAGCATTGACTGGCAACTATGTAGCTGGAACAATTACTGCACCCTTTGTAGTAAATAAAGCAACCACCGTTCTAACCGATTTTTCTGTCCCTGAAAAAGTATTTGGAAACGGGCCTTTCAGCATAGTTGCTCCGACAACAAATAGCAATGGTGTATTCACATATACAAGCTCGGACTCAAACGTGGCTACTGTAACCGGAAGTACAATTACCATCGTTGGAGCAGGCACTGCAACCATTACTGCAAATCAAGCAACTGCAAACAATTTTTTAGCTGAAACAATTCCAACAACATTTACAGTGAATAAAGCGCTACCCACTTACTATTATTTCAATGGCTCACAGAAATTGGTTGAAGATGTGTCCTTCACAATGGTACCTCCATCATCCAACAGCAGTGGTTTATACACATATACAAGCTCGGATACATCAATCGCAACCATTGAGGGGGATGTGGTGACCATTCTTACAAAAGGCACAATAATAATTACTGCGACCCAAGAAAGCACTGCGAATTATTTATCTGGTTCAGTCACCGCTACTTTTGTTATACTTCTAAGGACAGTCATGGCCGATTTTTCTGTTCCAGGAAAAACATTTGGTGATGCTCCTTTTGAGATAGTTGCTCCTACAACCAACAGTAATGGTGCAATCACTTATGGAAGTGGAAACCTCGAGGTAGCTACGGTTAATGGGAATATCATAACCATTCTTAGAGGTGGTACTACAACCATTACTGCATACCAAGCATCGACATCGGATTACGAGAGTAAAGAAATTACTTACGACTTTGTAGTAACTAGAGCAACCACCATTCTAAGCAATTTTTCAGTCCCTGCAAAAGTATTTGGAAACGCGCCTTTCGCCATAACGCCTCCAACAACCAATAGCAATGGTGTACTCACTTACACAAGCTCGGACTCAAACGTGGCTAGCGTTTCTGGAAGTACAATCACCATTGTTGCACCCGGAACTGCAACCATTACCGCGAATCAAGCCAACAGTCAACATTACTTAGCAAATTCAATTGATACAATCCTTACCGTCGGACAAGCAACCCCCACGATAACCAACTTTTCTGTCCCCACAAAAATAATTGGAAACGCGGCTTTCAACATCACTGCTCCCACAAGCAACAGTCCGGGTGCATTCACATACACAAGTTCGAACGAAGCAGTTGCGACAATTGCTGGAAATACAATCACCATTGTTGGAGTTGGTTCGGCAACTATTACCGCAGACCAGGCAACTACAACCAACTATCTAGCCGGAACAATTACCGCCAACTTTCAAGTAAACCAGATCACAACCGTTCTAACCGGGTTTTCTGTCCCTGCGAAACAATTTGCAAATGCGGATTTTGCCCTGGTAAATCCCACAACCAATAATAGTATTGGCGCATTAAGTTTCACCAGTTCGAATACAGCGGTTGCAACCATTGTTGGAAACATGGTCACCATTGTTGGTGTTGGTAGTTCAATCATTACTGTGAATCAAGAAAGCACTACCAATTACACATCTGGAACAGCTACGGCAACACTCACGGTAAGTAAAGCAACAACCGTTCTATCCGGTTTTGCGGTCGGCGCAAAAACATTTGGAGATGCGTCTTTCAACATCGTTGCTCCCACAACGAATGGCGATGGTGCTTTCACTTACTTCAGTTCGAACACAGCGGTTGCAACAGTTTCTGGAAGTACAATCACCATTGTTGGAGCGGGCACATCTACCATTACTGCGAATCAGGCGACTACCACCAATTATTTAGCTGCAACAACTACGGCAACACTCACAGTAGCCAAGGCACCCGCCGGTCTAACCAATTTTTCACTCCCTGTGAAAATAATTGGAAACGGGCCTTTCGCTATCACTCCGCCAACAACCAATAGCACCGGTGCTTTGAGTTACTTCAGTTCAAATTCGTCAGTTGCTACGGTTGCCGGAACTACAATCACCATTGCTGGAATTGGCACATCAACCATTACTGCGAATCAAGCAACCACAGCCAACTATTTAGCGGGATCAATTACTACGGTGTTCCAAGTAAACAACGTAACTCCCGTAATAACCAATTTTGTTGTCCCTGCAAAAACATTTGGAGATGCTGAATTCAGTTTGGCAACTCCAACATCCAACAGTGCTGGCACTTTCACGTATACCAGCTCAAACCTAGCAGTTGCCACGATTGTTGAAAATGTGGTAACCATTGTTGGCGGTGGAACTTCAATCATTAGTGCAATTCAAGCGGCAACCTCCAGTTATGTATCTGGAACAGCTACTGTAACCCTTACAGTAAGCCCAGCAACAACGGTTCTATCCAATTTCTCTGTTTCTGCAAATACATTTGGAAATGCGCCCTTCAGCATAGTTCCGCCCACAAGCAACAGCAATGGCGGATTCACGTATACGAGCTCAAACACCAATGTTGCTACAATTGTGGGGGATGTTGTAACCATGGTTGGAGCAGGTACTTCAACCATTACGGCAACTCAAACAAATACGGCAAGTTACACTTCTTCAACCATTACTGCTTCTTTCCAAGTAGGTCAAGCAATGCCAACGTTATCGTTTTCAATTCCCACAAAAACAATTCTAGACGCAGCTTACACGATCGACCCTCCGACATCCAATAGCACAGGCGCGTTCACTTATACAAGTTCGAACACCGCCGTTGCAACCATTGTCGACGGTCTTGTAACCATTTTAGCATTAGGCACAACAACCATTACCGCAGTTCAAGCGAGTACAAACAATTATTTAGCGACAACAATTAGTGCAACCTTTCGAATAATTAAAGCAACCCCCACATTAAGTGACTTTACGATGCCTGTTAAAAACATTGGAGAATCGACTTTCTTAATCACCCCTCCGACAACCGACAGCGATGGTTTATTCACTTATACAAGCTCTGACTCATTGGTTGCGACGATTTCTGGAAATCGAGTTACGATTAAGGGACCCGGTACTTCAACCATTACCGCCATTCAAGCAACCAGTCCAACTTACCTATCTGCTACAATTCAAACTATATTCGAAGTAAACCAGAGAACAACCGTTTTAAGCAATTTTGTTCTCCCCGCAAAAACATTTGGCGACATCCCGTACAAGATTCAAGCTTGGTCCAATAGCAGTGGTGCAATTACTTATAGTAGTTCGAACCCATTGGTAGCCACAATTGTCGGTGATATGGTAACCATTGTTGGAGCCGGCACAACAGACATTATGGCGAGTCAAGCAAGCTGGTTCCAATACGATTCTGCATCCATTACTGAAACACTCACTGTAAATCAAATAACCACCGTTCTCACAAGGTTTACCGTCCCCGAAAAAAGAGTTGGAAATGAGAGTTTCGCACTAAGCCCGCCATTCAGTAATCGCACAGGTTTAATCACTTATGAGAGCTCAAACACCGATGTCGCTACGATTGATGGAAATTTGGTAACCATTGTTGGAGCCGGTTCTTCGACCATTACCGCGACTCAAGTTGAAACTACCAATTCCACTTCTGGTACAATTGACGCAACCCTTACAGTAAGCCCGGCAATACCAACCCTGACCAATTTCGCTGTCCCCGCAAAATCATTTGGAGACGCGTCTTTCACTATCACCCCTCCCACCACCAATAGTACTGGTTTATTCACTTATAGAAGCTCGAATTTATTAGTGGCTACCGTTGCAGAGGATGTAGTAACCATTGTTGGATCCGGTAGTTGCACAATCAGTGCAATTCAGGCCAGCACAACAAATTACATATCCGGAACCATTACCGCACCCTTCGTAGTAAGTAAAGCAGTAACCACAATGGCTGACTTTTCTGTCCCTGAAAAGGTATTTGGAAATTCGGCTTTCACAATCACCCCTCCCACAACCAACAGCAATGGCGCTTTTACTTATGAAAGTTCCAACACATCCGTTGCTACGATTTTTAGAAATCAGATCATAATTGTTGGAGTTGGTTCTTCTACCATTAGTGCGGTTCAACCAATGATGACAAATTACTTGCCTGGCACAATTTCTACAACCTTCACAGTAGGTGAAGGAACTCCAGTACTCACAAATTTTGTTGTCCCAGTAAAAATAGTTGGCGACGCCGCTTTCGCTATCACCCCTCCGAGATCCAACAGCGATGGTTTAATCACATACACCAGTTCGGACACGGCAGTTGCGACCATTGATGGAAACACCATAACCATTGTTGGAAGAGGCACTTCAACCATTAGTGCAAATCAAGCAAGCACAACCAACTTTTTATCTGGCACAACTGCTACAGTATTCACGGTAAATCGGGTAACACCTCTTCTCACCAATTTTACGATTCCTGAAAAAACATTTGGAGACGACTCTTTTACGGTGACACCTCCGACATCCAACAGTGATGGTTTAATCACGTATACAAGTTCTGACGATGAAGTTGCTACAATTGATGGAAACATCATAACGATTGTTGGAGGTGGAAACGTCACCATTACTGCAAATCAAGCGAGCACCGAGAGTTACGGATTTGGAACCATTGGTGCATTATTCCGAGTAAATCGGATACAAACCGAATTATCCAACTTTGATGTCTCTGTGAAAATAGTTGGAGATCCGTCTTTCAATTTAGTTGCTCCAACAACAAATGGCAACGGCACTTTCACATACGAAAGCTCTGACTCAGATGTTGCAACGATCGAAGGGGATGTTGTAACCATTGTCGGGTTAGGCAATTCAACCATTACTGCAATTCAGTCAACCACTGCCAATTACACATCGGATCGAATTACTGCATTATTCCAAGTCAAACTAATAAGAACCGTTCTATCCAATTTTGTTGTTCCCGCAAAAACCATTGGAGATGCTAGTTTCTCCTTGGTTCCTCCAACCACCAACAGTGAAGGATCTTTCACGTATACAAGCTCGAACCAATTAGTGGCTACCGTTGAAGGCGACGTAGTCACCATTGTCGGAACCGGCAATGTTACGATTCGCGCGGTTCAAGCAAGCACACCAAATAGCACAACCGCGCAAATTACTGCTTCTCTCTTAGTAAATAAATCAGAAAATGCAATCGATTGGTTCTCTGTTCCTGAAAAAGCATTCGGAGACGCACCCTTCACAATAGTTCCTCCAACCACCATCAGCACCGGCGCATTTACATATACAAGCTCGAATCCAGCAGTTGCTACGATTGTAAGAAATGTGGTAACCATTGTTGGTATTGGCACTTCAACCATTACCGCGGTTCAGGCAAAGACGATAAATTATGAATCGGGAACAATTACTGCAATCTTGACCGTTGGTCAAGGAACTCCAACACTCACCAACTTCTCTGTCCCCACAAAAATAATGGGGAATGCAAACTTCTCCTTGGTTCCTCCGCGTTCGAACAGTGATGGATTATTCACATACGAAAGTTCGGATTTCTCAGTTGCAACGGTTGAAGGAAATGTAGTAACCATTGTTGGAGTTGGCACTTCAATCATTACTGCCACTCAAACCGAGACGACCAATTATCTATCTGCAACAAGTACTGCAACACTTACGGTAAATCAGATCACACCTGTTCTAACCAACTTTTCCGTCCCCGCGAAAACATTTGGTTCCGAGACATTTACATTGGTTCCTCCAACAACCAATAGCGATGGTGATTTCACATATACAAGTTCAGATGTAACTGTGGCATCAATCAATGGTAATGTCGTAACGGTTGTTGGAGCTGGAAATGCAAATATTACAGTAACACAAGAAGCCACCGCCAATTACAAATCTGCAACAATGACTGCATTATTCCAAGTAAATCCGATAAGAACTGTTCTCACCAACTTTTCCGTCCCTGCAAAAATAATTGGTGAAGGCGAATTCACCCTGGTTCCTCCGACAACTGCGAGTAATAGTGTTTTCACTTACACAAGTTCGAATACAGAAGTTGCCACAATTGATGGCGATACCGTAACCATTGTTGGATTAGGCGATTCGATCATTACCGCGATTCAACCCAGCACTACAAATTACACATCTGCCAGGATTACTGCATTATTCCAAGTGAATCTAATCGCAACCGTTCTAACCGATTTTGTTGTTCCTGCAAAAACAGTTGGAGACGAGCCTTTCTCCTTGGTTCCACCCACTTCCAATTCAAATGGTGCTTTCACTTACACCAGTTCGAACTTATTGGTGGCTAGGATTGAAGGGGGTGTTGTAACCGTTATTGGCGTCGGAACTTGCGCAATTACCGCCGTTCAAGCAAGCACTGCAAATAGCAGAGGTGGAAGAGTGATTGCATCCTTCGTGGTCGCACAGAGATCACCCACAATAACCAATTTTGTGGTTGCTGAAAGATCATTTGGAAATGCGCCGTTCAAGCTGACTCCTCCTACAACAAATGGGGTTGGTGCTTTCACATATACAAGCTCGGATACCAATGTTGCTACCATTAATAAAGATGTAGTAACTATTGTTGGAATCGGCACTTCCACCATTACTGCAGTTCAATCAAGCACCACCAATTTCGCGTCTGGAACAATTACTACATTATTCAAAGTCGACCCTGGAACTGCAAATCTAACCAACTTTGTTGTCCCTGCAAAAACATTTGGAATCACGCCGTTCGCCCTAATTCCTCCAACAAGCAGAAATAATACTGAAATCACTTATACAAGTTCGAATCAAGCGGTTGCGACAATTGATGGGAACACAGTAACCATTGTTGGAGCTGGCACTTCAACCATTACCGCGAGTCAAGCCAGCAGTGCAACTTTTTTGGCAGGAACAATTACGGCAATCTTGACTGTAAATCCGGCAACAACTGTTCTAACTAACTTTTCGGTTGGATCCAAAGCATTTGGCATCGAGCCTTTTGCGTTGGATCCGCCAACAACCAGTAGCGACGGTGCTTTCACATATACCAGTTCAAATACTGCAGTAGCCACAATTGATGGAAACATAGTAACCATTCTTAAGGGTGGTGTTTCGACCATTACTGCGGTTCAAGCGAGTACGACCAATTACACATCCGCCACAATTACTGCAGTACTCCAAGTAAGTTCATTGACAACCGTTTTATCCGGTTTCAACCTCCCAACAAGAGCTGTTGGAAACGCTCCTTTCGTGATAACTCCTCCAACAACCAATGGCGACGGTGCTTTCACTTACACAAGCTCGAATACCGCAATTGCTACAATTGCCGGAAGTACAATCACCATCGTTGGAGCCGGTTCTGTAACCATTACAGCAATTCAAGCAAGCACTGGAAATTACACATCTGCTAGAATTACAGAATTGTTCACAGTGAATAAAGGCACGCCCGAAATAACGAATTTCACTATGCCAGTCAGGGAAATTGGAATGCCCGATTTTACAATTACAAATCCGACATCAACCAGCACGGGTGAATTCACTTATACAAGTTCGAATGTCAAAGTGGCTACTATTTTTAAAAATACTGTTTCAATTAAAGGAATCGGCACTGCGACAATTACAGCGTCACAGGCAATGTCAACCAACTACATCGCAGGATCAGTTACCGTACCGTTTATAGTGAATCAAATGTCACCCACATTCTCTACCCCTTTTGTGGTTCCGGCAACAAAAATAATCGGTGATGCAAAATTCAAGCTGATTGCTCCAAAATCAAATAGCATCAGTCCTTTTGTGTTTACAAGCTCGAATACAGCGGTTGCCACAATTGCCAAAGATATGGTGACCATTGTTGGTGCAGGTACTATAACCATTAGCGCTACTCAAGCCAGTACAAAAAGTTACGGATCCAGAACAGTTACTGGAACCATGACGGTAACCGCTAAACCAGCAGTTCTAATCAATTTTTCGATCGCCAGAAGAATCATTGGAGTCGCGCCTTTTGCCATAGTCCCACCAACAGCGAACAGCAATGGCGCAATCACTTATACCAGTTCGAATGAGAATGTTGCAACGATTGCCGGAAATATGTTAACCGTAGTGGGGGTCGGCACTTCAACCATTACTGCGAATCAAGCAAGTACGCCCATTTTCACGTCTGGAACGACTTCAACCACCCTTGTGGTGAATCTGCCAACCCCTCAAGTCAGCGCACTACTAATCACGAACAAATCGATGACGAATCCGACATTTACCATTGTAGACCCGACCAAACCCAGCGACAACACTGGAACATGGACGTATACATCTACCAATGCAACCATCAGTGGTAACGAAGTTACATTGCTACAACCCGGAATTGTTACCATTACTGCTGTATTGTCCAGCGATTCTACGTATAGTTCAAGAGTGTTGATGACACAGTTTTCCGTTTCCGACTTAAATATTGCGCCAAGTTCTTTTGTCTTTATCCGATCCGCGGAAGTGGAGACGGCAATTCCGACAACCGTTCCCGCTCTTTTGAACACGGTGATTCCTGTGGCAGTTTCGACACCGGTGAACATTGCAAGATTCAACCCCAAAGTAGGAACCGTTGCTGAAAAACAAGCAAATCAACGCATGATAGTAAACACATTACTCAATATGTTTCCATTGGCAATTACAGTGAATGTTCCAACACCTTTGTTGGACGTGCCGGGGTCATTTAACAAAACCAAGTTGAAAACGATCAAACTTGTTAGACCTTCTACAGGAACAACTAATCAAGCTCCCCTTGTTATCAACACAATTGCAAGTGATAGTGCGGTTGGGTTTTTATGTTCAATACTTGATGTCGGAAACAGCATTCGGCTCAATGGTCTCGGAACATTTGCGACATCCTTTATCCAGATAACAAGAGGAGCTAATAATAGTTACTCGGTGATAAGAAGCACTAAGGGTGTTCCGGTAACATCAATTGCGACAAATGGAGATATTATTCCTTTTGTGGGTATGACCGCAATGATTGGATATTAGTAAAACGATTTATAAGTAATTTGATAATTCTTTTATGAGTGACGAGCTTGGATATCCCGACGGATTGTACCAATACATTTATAAAATGTGTTTTTTGCACCCAATCAATATTTGCGCTGGGTTTTACTATGGGAACCCAATTGGCGGGGCAATGGGTCTCGCTTTATTTGGAACTTCTCTCAATTATTGGAGATATCCCCTGGTTAAATCGTATCGTCGCACAATCGATATGGTGGTGGCTTTTATTTCGGTGCCTTATCACATCTATTTGTCTTCGAAGACCACGAATAAATTATTATGCATGGGTCCACTTATCTTTGGAAGTGCCATGTATCCCGTAAGTATCCTTTTAACCAAATACAACTATACGGGAACCGGGGCACTTTGCCATTGTCTTTTGCACCTGTCGGTGATTGCGGGGGTGTCGTTCACGTATCGGGACCTTCGATAAAACCTTTGGTAGGTAAAGGTAAAATTGATCGAATTGTATATTTTCAAATAAAATATATAATTTGTATAAAAAATTCACATAAATAAAATGTTCTCTTGTTGTTATATGGAAGACGAAATCAAAATCGAAGACACTGTGGAATTCACATTCCCGATAAAGGGCGGGAGAGTGATCAAGTGCTATGATGCGGACACAATCACAATTGCGTCGAAATTGCCATACGACGCGTCGCCGTTGTACCGATTGTCGGTGAGACTCAATGGCATCGACGCGCCCGAAATCAAGGGCAAAAGTGCGGAAGAAAAAGAGGTCGCGAAAGAAGCCCGCGATTTTGTCAGCAATTTGGTTTTGAATAAAAATGTTCGTTTGGAAAATATAGAGAGCGAGAAATATGGTCGTATTTTAGCGGATGTTTATATTGGCGATGTCTGTGTGAACGAAATCCTTCTTAAAGAAAGATATGCTGTCAAATATGATGGTGGAAGTAAACAAATACCGGTGTCGTGGCTAAAATATAAAAACACGGGTCAAATGAAATAGAAGCAAATGAAATAGAAGCAAATGAA
>Ga0209353_10000739_pt1 | contig 19332 bp, 20 predicted proteins | sample LauGreSpBDMM15SD_2_FD_187561 | JGI IMG/M metagenome (GOLD analysis project Ga0209353, IMG submission 187561) | Freshwater lake microbial communities from Lake Michigan, USA - Sp13.BD.MM15.SD (SPAdes) (version 2) | ecosystem: Environmental > Aquatic > Freshwater > Lake | place: Lake Michigan...
TTTCTTGTTCTCTTTTTATATTTCCTTTTTTTTAAAGTTTGTTTAATCCGTTTTTGTATGTCACTACGTTTTTGTATGTCACTACGTTTTTGTATGTCACTACGTTTTTGTATGTCACTACGTTTTCCTCCTTTTTTACATCCCGTCTCTGAATTGGATATCATAAAATGTAAATATATGGACAACTCCGATTCTATTTCTGGAAATATGTATGTTAACATGTATTGAATTTTTTCGGAATGGTCCGTTTTCTTGCATTCACAATAATACAATAAAATTGCAATAAAAATGTCTTTTTTTTCAATGAAAGAAATGTGTTGTTTTGTTAGTTTATGTTTATCTTCAGATATTCGTTTTTCTTCATAAGTCGTAAATTTTGTATGGTTTGGGTTACATTGAGTTTTTAATAAATGTGATTGAATATGGTGTGCATCTTCCTCACAAAATAAATTAAATGAACTTTTAACCAATTTACACAATTCATAAAATAAAATGACTTTTGTTTCAGATGATAATTGATTCATACATTCTCGGTCATAAACATCTTTTACCCTTATGACAAGACCAGTATACAAATCGGTGTATTCTTTAAGCACATCATTTGATATATTTTGTTTAATAGAATTTAAATAACTAGCTTTGTGATTTGCAATATAAATGCTAGATATTTCTTTCATTTTATCATCTATTTTTTTTATCATCATAGGGATTCGATTATTCAAATGAATTTGAGGTTTGAACAACATATATATTACGTGACATAAATCTATTTCCGAACCAATGTTGTCTTTTTAATGTAAACGCCGTCATTTGATTTAAAGTAAGGGCTCAATTCGAAATCTCCTATAGTATGTTTAAAGAATCCCAATGTATTGAATGCCACACAAGATGGGGTAAAGTAGGCTCTTTCAAAATATTCATCTAATGTTTTATATCCCGCATGAAATAAATCATGTCCTATTATATCTTTTCCACTAACAAATTCCCAATCGTCTTTCGATTTTTTTATCGCATCAAAATCAAATGTTGAACAATCTAATTGAATATTGCTGTCTTGATTTATACTATTTGCATAAACCACTTCGGAGAAGACTATGTTAGGTTGTGCAACAATGCAATTTAAGGTTGGTATAATTTTGGGCAAATAATCAATCCCATGCCGAATTCCATTCTTGGAAATGTAGTCTAACAAAGTGGCAGCCCCCTTGCGAGTAATAATGTATCCAAAAAAACCGCCAATATAAGATGCCCTATTAAGGGGACTAGAAAGGGCGTTTGCAATGGTGGCTCGTTTTATTGGGTCGCTTTGGTCATAGGTAGAAAATCCTAAATATAAAATATCCGTTTTATCCGTTATTTCATTTTGAACCTTTTTCAATCGGTCTGCAAATTCGGGTTCAATTTGAATATCGTCTTCGAATATAATGTATTTTGAATCATTGGATTGAACTAATTGTAACCACAAGGCATAATGCGACATGGCACATCCAATGAATCCTTTTCGATTACCAAAATCGTTTCCTTTAAATAACATGTATACGTCATATGTTAGTTGTAATGAAGGGCCATTTATTGCTTCTACAAATTCATAATTGGTAATTCTATGTTTTTGAAAAAGTTTATCCATTTTCTCTTTTCTATCTGTGCGATGCGGCAAATTAATTATTTTGATGGGAGTTGTTGCTGTTGTTGTAGGATTAAACTGACTTGCATTATTAAGTGTATATGCATTGGTACCCGTTTTATCACTTGTTAGTTTCCCAATATGTATACACGAGACTGCATTGAAAAACGCACTTTGAAATCCATGTTCAACATATTTATTGGCATAATCTCTTTCAAAGAAATTGTTAGGACTATCAAAATTACCAAGACTTAATATTGTATCTACAGTAACAATCGATGGGCGAAAACTGTAATGAGGCCAGTAACCGCAATTAGGACCCGCTATATTGTTAGATTGAATGTGTTTCAAAACACCCGGAGCAATCAATTGTCCACCTCGGATGTCCCAACCATCTCCATTATCATATGTTTCTGCATAATTGCGATTGAATAGGATTTGTCGAACACCCGTCGATTCATATTGTTCTAACAAAAATATACCTTTACTAACATAATTATCTCTTTTAAAAAAGAGCCAGTCATCTTCCAAATGAATCCAGTATTTGGGTTTTAGTTTTTTTATTGTTTTCCAAATAATATTCATGCTAGAACGATGCCCTTTTTCAGCCTCTTCTTTCATATAAAATTTTATGAAAGGATAGGTATTCTGCATGTATTCTCTATCTGATTTGTTAGATAAATCATCGACACAAAAGAAATAATTCACTTTATTCAAATCCGTCCATGTATTTAGAATCGAATTCATGGTTTGTTTAAATAAATCCAACCGTTTGCACGTAGTAATAGACAAGAAGACTTGAATGTCCTTTCTAGATGATTTTATGTCCGCGGAAATAGACATTGGCATCTTTGTTATAATTGGTTTCATTTCTTTAATTAAACCATTAATCACCTCCATATACTCGGGTTTAATGGCAATATTCTTTTCTTTGGCGCATTCAATAAACTCTAACAATTCTTTCAAGAACCCAATCTTGTCTATTTGGCTTGACGACATCAGTGTGGGAATATATAAATTAAAATTATGCAACAAATTATTGACAACCCATTCACCACATTCTACATTCTTTTTATTGAAAACAATACGGAAATGAATAAGTCCTTCTGTAAATAAATTTAATTGAGCATACACGATAATCATATGATAAGGTAAATAAAAATTGTAAATAGTCGGCACAATAAAAAGAAAGTTGGAGAAATCAATGGTCGAGAGAAATTTGGTCTCATACCACGTTTTTACCATAGAATAATACATCTTGGCTATTTCTGGCATTTTTTCCGAACAATAATGTTTCACCAAATGGTATATACATTCTACGCGTGTATTATCGTATTTAAATGATTCCACCAAATAATACAATCCTTCTTCCATTTTATTCAGTTTCACACTGTTTTCAAAAATGCGTAAACACGCAATGTATTTTTCTTGAGTCCAATTGGTCTGCGACAAAGTTATTTTATACCATTTAATTGCCTCTTCATGTCGGTCACAATCTTTGTAACTATTCGCACAATAAAAGGCATACCGAATGTATAGGTCGTCTTTTTCCGCCAATGCCTTGGCATGAGCCTTTTCTAACACTAACGCATCTTTATAATATTTTTGTGGGTCCAAACTGCGTGAACCTTTTTTGCCAGATACAATGTAGTAAACCCCATCTAGATTTTCATATTTACACACGGGGTCCAAACATTCAATGTATTCATGTAACACTCCCTTGTAGCACCATTTTTTGCGATTATTTACAATTTGCACACGCGAATAGCTGATACCATGTTCATCTCCAAAATTGAGTTTGTAACCATCGGCTGCCAAAAAAGGCATCGTAAAAGGGCCACACAATTCGTCGTCCGCATCAAAGACTAACAAATAGTCCGTCTTGTCATATGCAGATTCGAGTGCTTTGGAACGGTTATATCCGAAATCTTGCCATCCATGTTCTACCAATTCGCCGGGAATTCCTAATTGTTGAAAGAAAGTTCGAATCAATTCTTGCGTTCCATCAGTTGAACCCGTATCTGAAATAACCCAATAATCAAAAGATACTTTTTTTGTTAGTTTAGTTAATGAATCCACAATCAAATGAGCTTCATTCTTTACAATCATGTTCAAACATATTGTTTGTTTTCCACCTAACATAATGGTTAATAGATACTTTCTTTTAACTATTATTTTTTATTATTTGTTTGTAAGGGACTCTTAAAATAAGTAATTGTAAGAGTAATATACAAAAAAACATGTAAGTGAAGTTATTGAATCCATTAACCCTTGAACAGCGTAAATAAACATCCTTGTGAAACAATTCCCTTGATATCTGTGATGAACATTTTTGGATTTTGGTGCGATGGCGAAGATATCCATATTTTGATAATACAAAAATCTTTTTTGGGTGAAATCGAAATTCCCGATACGTGTTTAAAATTAGAATGTTCCGTGCATACAGTTTCACCTACAATAGCATATGTTAGTTTTTTCCAAACTTCACACACTATTTTATTTGAAATTTTATAAGAAAAGTATCCTCCATTCTGGTTTTGCGGGTCCTCCCACATCGGCAAAATATTTCTTTTCATGATAAATAACATACAATTCTTTACCAGTGTCTCGGGCAGTGTCTCTGTGATTGCAACAGTATCTTCAACAGTTGAAAATGTTGCAACATTAATATAACTTTGAATACTCCAGTCAGTATTATGTGGCATATGTGCCCATAAACACCAACTGGTATTTAGCTGGTGAACATCTGTGAAAGATTCATCATTCGATTGAACGGGTTCTTTTGACAGAGAATTCATTATACTCATTATGTATTGATTTATTTAAATATTTTTTTATTATTTATCAACATCTAATATGTTTAAAACAAATTAAACCAGCCTTGTGCCTTTTCTTGTTCTTGGTCTAACAAATTGTTAGATGCGTCAACTAATGCCACATTGTCTTGCGAAAAAATAAGCATGTTTGACATGTCATAATCTGCAATGATTTTATCAATCATGTTATCCATATTTAAATCATATTCTAAGGGTGGTTGTTGTTGCTGTTGTTGTTGTTCTTGTTTAATTTCCTCTTCGAGCTCAATCATTCTGTCTACACTTAATTCAGTAGAATCTTCTGGCTCTTGGTCTTCATTGTCTACCTCTTGGTCTTCATTGTCTACCTCTTGGTCTTCATTGTCTACCTCTTGGTCTTCATTGTCTACCTCTTGGTCTTCATTGTCTACCTCTTGGTCTTCATTGTCTACCTCTTGGTCCTCATTGTCTACCTCTTGGTCCTCTTCTTCTCCTAACAATTCCTCATCTACATAATCAAACACATCATACGAATTCTTATTTATAACCAGACTCTGATTTTCATTGATTACTACAAACTGAACATCGTCATCAATAATGGTCATTTCATACTGAACATCACTTGATAATCCAATATCCAAATATTTGATAAAATAATACCGAACCCAATCTGCATTCAATTCATTCCCCACAATATAGAAAGTATACTCTGGTGTTTTAAGACGAATATTGTGTTCAATTGAATCAATAACCACTTTGACTGAAATAAACTGAATGTCCGACAATTCATACTCGGGTATATACTTTTCAATGGGTGGATAAAAACACACCATATTTGAACCATTTGAAACCAATACCGCAAAATCTGCCTTATTGATTCCATCCAATGCATTGTAAGTATCATTCTCTGCAATCAAATAATCACCAACCAAATAATCAATTGTATCCGCATTATCACCAATCTTCTTTTTACTTGCTGTTAGTTTCATCTGCAAATAACTATACCAATTTATAGCACTATATACAATAAATCCCATATTCACAAACATAAGTTGTGCAATGACAACGGTTGTAATAATATACATAAACATATTATTACAATATTGTGTGAATATTTAAATCATTTTGTTAGAGTGTTTAGGATTCAAACATTGTAAAAATTATCTCTATCCATTATAAATGAGCTCAAAAGATGGATACGCAGATAACACGAGCACATATGCGATGAGTCGACTCATGTATTCAAATAAAACATATGAACCAGTTCCCAAGAAAAGAATGGGTGCTTCCGATTCATCTCAAGCCACGGAAAGAAATCGCATGAGAGCTGTAGGCAAAACATCAAATTCTGTTGGATTCACCTCTTTGTCTCATACAAACGGGGAACTTGCCAAGAATGCTTTGCAAAGAGCTAGGTCTAGCGGTTCTACTGTTCCCAAAAAAGTAACAAATCAAAATTTACGAAAACCAGACCCACCTAAATTTCTTAATGCCACTCCAGGGAATCAAAGTATCCTTATTACCTACACGCAAGGAAACGTTAATGGTAGTCCATTATTAAGTTATTTATATTCCTTTGATGGAATTACTTTTAGTGAATTTTCACCTCCCACCGTTGCTACTACCGTAACATTTGTTGGTCTTACGAACGGAACATCTTACACTATTTATCTTAAGGCAAAAAACAGAAACGGAATTAGTGCTGCCTCCGAACCCGTTACTGCAACACCATTCACTGTTCCAAATGAACCCACTAATCTAAGCGCCGTGCCAAACAACGGGTCTATTGAAATCAGTTTTGTCGAACCATTTAATGGTGGTTCCCCCATCACAGATTATGAATATTCATTGAATTCTGGTTCTTCATGGACCTCAGCCGGGGATAATAGTTCTCCCATTATTATTTCTGGACTAACAAATGGAACTGTGTATACTATTCGATTGCAGGCGCGAAATATAGCGGGTCCAAGTATTTCTTCTTCCCAAATAAGCGTTGCTCCTATTCCATCAAATAGTTTTAATCCATCGACAATTGGTGGACTTAATTTGTGGTTAGATGGACAATATGATTCGTCTGTTACTATCTCAGACAATTTGGTTTCAACTTGGAACGACCGGTCTGGTCAAAATAATCATTTCAGTGCATCGGATGGAACTATTACCTATGCAGAACCTGGAATTAATAATCGTCCCGCCATTAATTTTGGCACTGCTTATTTATCTAGAACATTCAATATTGCCCCAACAAATGAACTTTCATTATTTATGATTGTAAATCATGTTTCTAACGTAGGTGGCAATAGTGAATTATTTTACTCGAATACTGGTCCAACCAGTCCCGGATATGCTTATTTTGACGTATTCAGTAATACTGATAACCCATCTGGACTACTCAGTTTTAATATTGGAAACCAAACACAAGTTTCAACATCTACCGATATCAAAGGTTCAATTGCACTTGTTGAAGTTATTGCATCTACTACAACAGATGTATATGTAAATGGAACACAAACAAATAATGATATTGTTAGAGGACCATTGTCATTGAACAATGAAATTAAATGGGCCATTTCGGGTGGAGCATTTAGAGGATATATTGGAGAAATTATAACCTATCCTTCTGGACTATCAAACCCTAACAGACAACGAATTGAAGGATATTTGGCATGGAAATGGGGTATTCAAAATACTCTTCCTAACAATCAACCTTATAAAACGGCCCCACCCATCTCTCTGGATGCTCCTATTATTACGGGAATCACAAATGCCCCCCAATCATTAAGTGTTGAATTCACCCAGACCACCCCGGAGGGAGTGACGATTACAAACTACTTATACTCTACCGACAATGGTGCCACTTTCCGCGCACTGGCTACACCAGATGCAACTTCCCCACTAACAATTACCACATTGTCAAGTAATGGAACTACACTCCTAACAAATGGAGTGACGTATAGTGTCATCATTCAAGCAAAAACAATTAATGGATTAAGTCCATTGTCGAATATGGTTCAAGGAACACCCTCTATTCCGGGTCCACCTACCCCAACTGAATTATCAAGCGTCGGAGGAAATCAAGCGGCATACATTTTGTTCACACAGAGTGAAAGTGAAACTGTCACAAACTATGAATACTCCACTGATGATGGAGTTACTTTTTCATTATTCAGCCCTCCGCAAACATACAGCCCCGTAATGATAACTGGGTTAGTAAATGGAACCACTTATACTGTCAAGTTAAAAGCAGTAAATTCTGGAGGAGGTTCAAGCACTGAATCAACCTCAGTATCAGTAACACCCACGGTCAATTCTCTGAATACAACAAATATATTAGTGGAATTAGATGCAAATAATTCATCTTCTTATTCGGGGTCTGGAACAGCATGGACCAATCTTCGTTCGAGTGGTTCGTATAGTGCGACACTATTAAACAACCCATCATTTGACAACACAAATAAGTATTTTTCATTTGATGGTATAAACCAAATTGCTGACATTGCATCTGCAACCGCTATTAACCCAACAGTTGGAAGTTCATTTACAATCCAAATATGGGCACGTACGAATGCTCTATTGGGTGGGGGCAAAGGTTTAATCAGTAAGCAATTTGGAAATGCTTACGACTATGACGGATATTCGTTGCTTCTTTTGAATACTGGTGCAGTTCAATTAAAGATGAATGGCGGAGGAGTTAATGGAACTTACAATTCATCTAATGGAGTATATAACGATGGATGGGCTTTGTATTCCATCGTCGTTCAATTTGGAGGTGGTTCTAGTAATCCAAGTTATACATATGTTAGCACAAGACGTGTTGTGACTGCTGCGAATACAGATGGGTCTATTCCAAACAATGATGCACCTATTCAATTTCCAAAAGGAATTCAAGAAGGTATTAACACTTTCTGCCCAGCAGATGTGGGTGCGTTTTATCTATATAATACAGCAGTATCTCAAGAAGATATCATTCGAAATTATGATGCCACTAAATCGAGATATGTGTAATAAATTATTTTACATTAGCGACAATTCTAATATAAAAACGGATACATACTAACATAAATGTATGTGTTAGTATTTAAATACTTCATATTGTTCTAAATAATGGAGGAAGACAAAATTGCCATTATCCAAGGACAGACCAATTATTCCAAAGAAGAAGCCACCACTTTGTTAGAAGAACATAAAGGAGACCATATTGCCGTGATTAAACAATATATGGGAATTCCTCTTGCAAAAAAGGAAGAACCAATAAAGTCCATTAATCAAGCTATTTATAAACAATTGCGAACGCAACTAGACATCCAGCATTTTAACAACAGTCATCCACCAACTTTAAGCGAGTGATTGACCCAACCCAAGCGCTTGTGACGCAGCTAGACCTTGCGCCATATTTCGGTTTTGGGCCATGCTTTTAGCCAACGTGTTTGTAACGGCTAAATTTTGGTTCATTCCGGGCTCGCCGGTAATTCTTGGACGACTCACTCCAATGTCTACAATCGTTTTTTTGTTAGTGGTAAGGCTCTTTTTTTTGTTAGTTCGTTTCTTTTTCAATGTTTTTCCTCCGCGGGTTTTTCTTCGAATTGTTTTCTTTTTGTAAAAGGCCATTTATATTATACCCAAATATTTTATTTTTTCTGCATTTTATATATAATGACAACAAAGACATATGCAAATGATATATATAATTACTTACGTGAATTTAATTGTCCCCTATATGTTAGAGTAGTTGACAAAAATAATGTCGTTGTTGTTGAAGGAGATGCTATTATAAAGAGCCAATATTTGCGTGTAAATAATGTATCATATATGGTAGAAAATGAGAATGTTATTGAGGATGAAACACGGTCTGAATATACTTTTTATGCAGATTATCCACAATTAAATTTAACTGGTATGATTCAAGCTTGCTCAATAATGGGAGGTGCAAAGAAGAAAAAAAGAAGGACAAAGAAATCCATTAAAAAAAGAAAACCAAGAACAAGAAAATGTCGTTAAATATTGTATTAAATAAAATATTTTACATAAGTTTATATCAACTTGGTTTAAAGGGGTTAAAGAGGACTGGTCTCCTTATTAATCATGTCCCCAGAACGTATCTCTATTTTTCCAAAACATTTTATCGTTCTTTTGAACATTGTAAATTGTTTTAAACAATTCCAATCGAGCCAATGTGCAATTGACTCGGTATTTATCCAATGGATGTGGATTATTCTTTAATTGCGCGGCAATCGCTTTCTTTGAAATGGCTTGTCTTGCTTGAATGGCATAGTAACAAAAGAATGCCTCAAATGACAAGTTTCGAATATATGCAATGTCATCATTCTTGTCTTGAAAATCTCGCAAATATTCCTCACAAATAGCAAGACCCGAAATATCGGCCAAATCCTCTGACAAACTCATATGCACATCAAAATGCACATCATCATACCCAGCAAATACTTCATATTGTTCCACAATATCTTTCAACTTCTCTTCATAATGTTTCTTGTCCGCGGGCAACCACCAATTCAACAATTTGCCAGTATAATCATATTTACTACCGATATTATCCAATGAATGCGACAATTCATGGCCGATTGTAAATCCAATATGGGCTAAATTATATTCTATTCCGCGTTCGTCTAAATCAATAAACGGTTTCTGTAAATACGCTTGCGGTATATAAATGGAGTTTTCAATGGGTGTATAATATGCATTCACAATGTAACATTGTTTACCTACTAATTTGAATGGCATTTCACGCCAGTCGATATAGGGAATGTCAATAACTGGTTTATCGCTTAAACTAACAAATTTGCTAGTACGCCAATTCATAATAGCTTCCATATTCCCCCAAACATCTGTTTCTGAATAATGAATAGTCGGGTCATCGTATGTCAATTCGGGAGAACCTACAATTAAATTTAAATGGTCCAACTTTTTAATGGCATATTTTTTAGTGGATGGAGATAACCATGTATTGCGTTTTAATATCCTAACAAAAACTGTTTTCAAATCTTCTGCCATATTGCGGACGTATTCTACATTTTCCTTTTTGCCGTGTTTTTCAATGTATGTATTTGTTAGGAAAGAATTAAAACAAATTGACAACGCAAAGACGGGTGACAATTCACGCGGAAAAATAACTTGCTGACCTTGCACGAATTTACCCATGAAACCGTATAAGATTTTTTCGTAAGAGTTTCCAAATCGAGACATTTGACGCAAAAAGATATAATACCAATATGCTTTCCATTTTGGAGTTGTCCAGTTTTGTGTTAGTGCATCCATCACACACTTTAAATATTTCAAACTGGTTGCAACAAATTTGGAAGGAGCTGTTTTATGGCCCATCGCTTTTGAAAAGGCCCTCCAATCGAATCCATATTTAAGAGATTCTTCGGGTGTTAGCAAATTGTAGAATTCTGCCGATTCTTTATTAACATCATTGCATCCAAACATCATAAAAAGCTCATATTCAACATTCCATACATCGCTTCCAATTAGTCCGTGATTCTTTCCTAGACATGTGTCAAAAAGAATGTTAATGTTTTCAATACGTTTCTTCTTATAGAATTTAGTATAAGCAGTTGTTTCTGCACTTGTGCTACCCGAATTAACTAACAACTCATATTCAAACATGGCCATAATAGGGGATGTAATTTGATTAATATATGTGCGTGGGTTTTTGGGGTCGGGAACTATTTTCCAAAAGATGGGCGATCCCCATGATACAATTTCATTATGGTTGATATATGCTAAAAAGTCAATTAAATTGCCAGATTCCAGATAAGTATTTATTTTATGAGTAATCCGTTGAATGTTTTGGTCAATCGACGATTGGTTTAATGCTAAAACAGATTTCACTAGTCGGTGCACATCTTGCATTTTACTTTCTTTTGCAATATCAATAATTTGATAATATACTCGTTCTTGAGCCATTCTAAAATTATCCATCTGCACATAATACTTCTTATTTACTTTGGCATTTTCGTGTTGTTGCAAAATCCACAAATAATTAATAAACGTGAAATAATCGTTCTCAGCAGTGATACCTTTGGGTGTTTTATGTAAAGTAGCTAATTGCATTAACTCTTTATTGATTCCCAGATTCTTCTTTTTCTTAAAAGCGTCACTTTTTTCGTATTCCTTCTCAAACTGATTATACACATTCGCCGACTTACCCTCACAATCTTTTTTCCTTGTTTGAGTCGACTTCTTCTTTCGTCCTTTAGTTATACCCATAGTAACATATGTGTATAAATTAATTTGTTAATTTGGGGTCATAATGCCAAAATGTTCGTTCACAATACTCGTTTTGCCACCTTTTTTGATTTGTTGTTTTCTTTTCATCTGGTAATTCGATGGGATAATTTTTGTGTTTAATATAAAATCATCATTATCTTCATGCAACTCGGGTAAAATGCGTGTAAGTGGCTTGTCCACAATCAAAAATAAACGTTCGTTCCTTAAAAGAGACCGATATTCTTGAATTGTTAAATTGCCACAAAACTTCTCTAACATATAATGTGGATTTGGCGCGGGTTTAATGTTCTTTTCATAATTAAATATTTTGCCATACAAATTATTCATAAATTGGTATCTTTCAAATCGAACAGAGCTATCGATCGTTTCATTCATTAAATAAGCAACTCCGCATTCTGGACTACAGAAACATCCATATACATGGTAGGTATTGTTAGTATACTGCTTGGGAATATAGATTGATGGATTATCAAATTCACACGTGCACCAAAAACAAGCCGAACGCTTATCTAACAAATTGTTAGTATGTAATATATGTTCTAACCGTTTTAGCTTAGTCCATACATCTTTCATATTGTTGTTAGTATCTTTATCTTCCACCACTTCTGCGTGAGTTGAGGAAGAACACGATTCTTCTTTTTTATGAATAATATCATAAGACAACTCATTCTTTGAGGCAAAATTGTAGGATTCAATTTCCAGCTTATCATTGGCGGGTGCATTGTTCAATAAATCCTTTGAAGAACATTTCAAGTGTAAAATAATATTGGGTTTATCTTCGGGTAATGGTACATTTCCCACTAAATTAGACACGACAATCTTACCTCCCTTTGGCTTTCTACCTCGTTTCTTACTAGGTACTGCCGCATCTGGCTCTAATTCTATAATAATAGGTGCAGATGTCTGGATTTCTTGTTTTGACTTTCTTCCTCGCTTCTTGGCAACAATCTCCAAGGTCTCTTCTTCTTCTACACAATGCATTCTTATTAATGTTTACTAACACCAATTTAAATGGTTTTATGATATTGTTTAAATGATTCTCCTTTTTTAATATATAAACAGAACCAATGAATGAATAAAATATGTCGGTTGAAAAAAATAAATGCACTCCATGGGTAGAAAAGTATCGACCAACTGATTTTAATTCGATTGTGTTAGAGCCCACCAATCGAGTCATCTTAGAAAATGTGATTGAAAAGTCGCATTTTCCAAATTTGTTGTTTTACGGTCCACCTGGAACGGGCAAAACGACAACCATCATTAATTTGATTGAAATGTATCAAAAAAAGCACAACCAATTGCAGAAAGGATTTATGATTCATCTAAACGCCTCAGATGAACGAGGTATTGACATTATCCGCACACAAATTAATCAATATGTCACTTCCAAAAATTTGTTTGTTGAAGGAATGAAATTTGTCGTGCTAGATGAAGTCGATTATATGACAAAAAATGCCCAACAAGCATTACGATATTTGCTTCAATCATATTCTAACAATGTTCGATTTTGTTTAATATGCAATTACATTAGTCGAATCGATGAAGGATTGCAAAATGAATTTGTGAAATTACGATTCAATCAACTGCCCGAACCCGAAATCATTTCTTTCCTAAAAAACATATCCGAAAAGGAAAACTTGCATTTATTTGACCGAACTTTGTTAGGAATTCAAAAATTATATAAATCCGATATACGTAGCATGATTAACTTTATGCAGTCAAATCAGAATGTATGCAATGATTCTATATATATCATTGATGACTCTATTTGGCTTAAATTATACAATATGTTAAAAGAGGATAATATTGTTTCCGTTATTTCATACATTAGTGACATTCGTCTAAAATGCAATGTAGACCAAAAAAATATTATTAAAGATTTTGTTTATTATATTATTGAAAATCATATTGTTACATCTGAATTATTGTCATTTGTAGAAGGAATTATGCATTTTCATGATTGCAACGAGAAGTATTATTTGAATTATTCACTCTTGCGACTTGCTTCATTCATAAATAAATCATAAAAAGACATTCTTTGTTTTAATTTTGAAATAAAAACATTTGGAGGAGACGTACTAAATGGGTCAAATATCTGGTTTGTTAGACTATATTGTGCATGCGTGTCCTTTTTTGTAGGGGATGGAATTAATATTGGTTGACTTTGCGTCGTTCTAGTTGCATTGATGGAATTCATATTCTCGATGTTGTATACAAATATTTTAATTTTATAAAATGTTCAATCAATTAATGTTCCCTCTTGCAATAACAACACCTTCGGGTCTCTTTGCACAAGTACCCCCTTGTCCGCTATGATATCCCGCAATTTGCACTCGGGTTTCAATATTAATATATTTATTAATGTCTGCATCTTCCCATTGGTTATTTCTGAATTGTTCTGCTTTATTATATTTATCATCTAAAGATGGGGACATTTTCAAAAAGTAAGCATATGCCTCTTCATAATTTGAAAAAAGTTTTGTTTCTGGTGTCCACAAATCACTTGGAGAACTATTGCATCCATAGTAAGTAACAATGTATACAACTTGAGACATATAATGGTCTATATTGCTTAATATTTAAATGGGTCCTTGATTCAATAATATTTATTATTCAATAAAAAATTGAATTGAAATGCCTTATAATGAAATACATTATAACTAAACTATTTAAAGACACTACATACAAACTACTTAAAGAAATGCAAACCAACGTTGACGATGAATGGACCAAATTTATGCAATCGTCATCATCTACTATGTCGGATGATGAAGATGAACCCTTAGCTGTAAGAGATGAAATGTTGTGCAGTGAAGCGCCCGACCCAACCCCCGTGTATGTTTCGACCAAATCTAAAATCGCCTTTTTAAATACACCCATTGATTATTTAAATGTGTTTTGGCAAATTCCCGTTATTCCTTATGCGATGCCTACAGATGGTGTTATTAAAAAACAAATTAAAATAAATACTACTTCTATTGAAGAATTTGAACAAATACAAGCCCGTTTAAAGAATGAGATATATTACGAAGAACATGTTATCACCAGCATTAATAATCCAAATGGACGAATCAAATTCAAAGATAGTCGAAAAATCACGATTGGAATGTCTAAAAAAGACATTATGAGTTATCGCAGCAAAAAGAAAAGCGCCTTTTACAACTGCTTTGTTCTCATCTTGCGGATTTGTGTAGAAGACACATTCAAAGAGTTTCACGTGAAGGTATTTAATACGGGAGAACTCGATATACCCGGCATTCAATCAGAAGAAGTATTTACCCTTGTTCTACAAAAAATTATTGACACATTACAACCCTATGTTGAAGAGCGACTTTACTATAAACAGATAAGCGAGAACATTCTCATTAATTCAAACTTCAATTGCGGATTCTTCATTGACCGTGATGCGCTCTTTGATTTATTACGCAATAAATACAATATTCAAAGCATACTGGACCCATGCTCTTACCCAGGTATTCAAAGCAAATTCTATTATAACCACAATGCAAGTGGGGATGACCAATCCGGTGTAAATGACAAACCCGATGGAAAGTATACTGTCATCTCGTTCATGATTTTTAGAACGGGAAGCGTACTAATTGTTGGAAAATGCGATGAAATTGTCTTGAACCATATTTACACTTTCTTGGCCAAATTATTAAAATCAGAATATCACTTCATTGGTCAAAACAAATCAGTATCGGACACGGGACTAATCAAAGACAAAAAGAAAAAGATACGACGAAAAATGATTACTAATGAATCCGATTCTGTTTAAGTTAATCTGACAAATTCTTTAATAATTCTCTTTTTTTTGTAATGGGAATTTTAAGTAAATAGAGACCTAACACAATCATGACTACACCCCCATACTGAGAATAATGGTCAAATCGTTCTCCTAAAAATATAAAGGCGGCAATCGACTCTAACAATGCACTTGTGCCATCCCATGCTGCGTTCACAAGTAACACACTTGATTCTTTGAAACATATAATTAACATAATGACAACTCCAATATAGCCAACAATGCCGGCAGACAAATGAATGTATTTTCCAGTTTGAGCATACTTTTTCAATCCAAAATCACCAATTATTTCAACTAAGGACAAAATAGATATTTGTGCCAAACTCATAGTATGAATCAATATTAAATTATTTGGAGGAAGTTCAATACATCATTCTTATTTTCACTATCACTAACATAATAAAATATTTTACCTAATTGGTCCATTGTTAGATTCAATTTAATAATGGCGGTATGAAAGGTCAGCAACAATTCGAGTGGAACTTCTTTGTATATCTGAGCATACGCATTAATTTTTTTAAACTGTGCATCGTCATGTGCATTGTTTTCGGTCTCTTTACGATGCTCTTGGTTTATTTCATAAATGGTCTTTTTATACACAAAAATAGATGCATCTCTTGAGCTTAAATGAAGAAATGTATGTTGCACATCCAATATCTGCTCGATAAACTCAACATAATAATAAAAAGATTTTTGACTATGATAGTATGTTAGTTCAATGTTTTTTGTGTAAAACAATATCATGATAAAAACGTGAGTAATTGTATCTAAACCACGTGCTAGAATGTATGGGTAATGTTTTTTATATAAAATGTTATTTTTGTCACGGATAAATGTAGTATATTCCACCACCAAACTAACATATTTTTCCATGATTTCGGGGACGCTTTGATTCAACTCTTTGTTGAACGAAGACTCCTTTAGGGAATTCATACTATCTTCTGCCATATTAGTTCTATATATAATAAGTATTTAAACTTATTATTATAAGTATCTAAACTATTTAAAGACTAATAATTTTAAATTGTATAAATGGCTGATAAAAAAACAACTAGCGGAACTGTTTCGTTGGCGGATGGAACAAACTATCGATTACCTTCCGATACGACTCTTCAGCATGTGTGCAAGTTGGCGATTGTGGAGGACCGACCCATCATGATGGATTATTGGACTGCTTCATTGGATAAGAAGGCTCTTGTTGGAGTGAAAGAGACGGGGGAGAAGTTGTTGGTGAAGAGTGAGGACGAGTACACGAGTCCGATTGCTAAGTTCTACAAGAGTGGAACGGAATACATTATTATTACAGAGAATTCGATTTACTTGGTTTCTTCTGACATTCCTACCAGAAAAATCTCTTAACATAATGTAGTAAAAATGTCTGCATTTAACACTCTTAATATAATAACAACTTTAACATTGTTATTATCTTAACATAATGTAATGAGTTTAAAAAATATTTTGAAAGATACAATCAATCCAGAATCTAAAACCGCAATACGGAATGAAGTTGTAGAAATAGTTTTGAGTAGAATCGGATCAACCGACATTATTCAAGGAATGCACGATGAAGCACAAAAACCAAAACCAACAACCAATAGAAGACAAAATGATGATACCGCATATCACCCACGTGAAAATAGGGGTAGGACTCTTTTACTGCCATCTAATCGGGCAACTACTCGGTCAAAATCAAGAGATCCGTCAAAAAAAATAAAAGAAAAACTACGATCAATCATTACTGACATTGTGGATAACAGATTTCCAGATGCATCTGGCACTACTTCTGCAAGAAGTTTAATGTATAATTTAAATGAAAGCGATATAATAAATGGAGAACTTTGTTATTTATGTAAATGTCCAATTTTAAGTAAATATCACGCGGACCATAAGATTCCAAGCACTATGAGTTTTTTGTGTGGATTTGATCAAATACAACTCAATCGTCATTCTTCAAGATATAGACATATTACAACATTTAATTCTTATGACAGAGATGATCAAAATTTAAATTTGCATGAAACTACAATGGCTCCAACGCATCCAATATGTAACATAATTAAATCAAATGATAATTTTATTGGATTTAAAATTGGAGATTCCAAACAAATTATTGCATCTGTAAATGTTGATACAATTAATAAGTTTGTAGATAATTTAATAGAAGTTGCAAACTCTCTTACAATAACAGAAGGCCCAAATCTTCGCAATAGAATAATTACATCTTATACTATAACTAACAAAATCAATGAGGAAGGTATTAAATATTTAAGATCCATATTGTCGGAAGATGATGCAATTGTATTGGAGTGCATTCAAAGAAAAAATGGAAACGAATTAAAAACACAATTGACGACACATTTTCAAATAATTGCTGGCAAATTTAATGATATAGATTACAAAACAGATATGATGCATTTTAAATTGGACGAAATAAGAGATAGAGTAGTTGAAATGTACAATGAAAGAAGAGAAAGGTCTAGATCTAGTTCAAGATCTAGTTCAAGATCTAGTTCAAGATCTAGTTCAAGACCTAGTTCAAGATCTATCTCAAGATCTAGATCAAGAGATAGAAATGCAAGAGGGTTTAAAAAGACAAAAAAACGTCGTTTAAATAAAACCCACAATAAAAGGACATAAAAAGACCCACTTAAAATAACTAATATGAAAGTTCAACTTATTAGTTATTCTAACTCACCCGACCACAGTTCTCTGCAAGATTTGGTCGCTTATTGCGCTCGTGTATCTAACCCAGCCAATCAATCTAACACTGAAACAAATGAAAAATTAATAAAATACCTAATTAAAAACAACCATTGGTCTCCTCTTGAAATGGTGAGCATTTGTTTAGAAATTGAAACGACTCGCGACATTGCACGCCAGATTTTACGCCATCGTTCTTTTTCTTTTCAAGAGTTTTCCCAAAGATATGCGGTCGCAGACCTTGGTTTTGAATGCAAAGAGGCACGTTTGCAAGACAAAAAGAATCGGCAAAATAGTGTAGAGACAGATAATGCCGAATTGTCAACACAGTGGGAAGAACAACAAAAAGGCGTTTCAGAGGCCGCCGAAAAGGCATACAAATGGGCCCTCGAAAAAGGAATCGCCAAAGAGCAAGCTCGTTCTGTTTTGCCAGAAGGAATGACGGTTTCGCGTATGTATATGAATGGCACACTCCGTTCATGGGTTCATTATATTCAATTGCGGTCTGGAAATGGCACCCAAAAGGAACACCAACAAATTGCCATTGCATGTGCAGAGGCGATTGCTCCTCTTTTTCCTATGATTCATGATTTGTTAGCATAAAGCAGATTATACTAAACCTATAAAATTGCGTCCAATCTTACTTGTAGCAAACATACCACATCCGGAAGCAATCTGCAAATAAAATATATTCGTTTTTTTAGTACAACATAGTAAATATACTGATAAAACAATAAAAAGTAAAGAAAAAAACCAGAATAATTGAGTAAATGTATCCATTATAAATATAAATGTAAAATAATTTTGAACTTTATAGAACTTCATTGTAGTAATCCGTCTTTTTTTCATCTTCCAAACCTCTTAAATTTACCTCTAATCTGTATATTTCTTTGTATAATACAAAGAAAAAGGTGCATGGATTTATGTATGCTATGGTAGATGTAACACCCCATATTCCTTTCTCTAAATATAAATGTTGTTTTACTCGTGAATCTTTTTTGTACGAGTAATCATATGAATTTATACCACGTTTAAATCCCAACAACGACCATGAAGATAAAATGATTATTTTTGCACGATGATTCATATTAAGTTAACGATTTTATTACATTTATACTTTTTTCTATAATAATAAAAAAGATATGTAATGTTGATTGCAA
>Ga0209353_10000742_pt1 | contig 19280 bp, 23 predicted proteins | sample LauGreSpBDMM15SD_2_FD_187561 | JGI IMG/M metagenome (GOLD analysis project Ga0209353, IMG submission 187561) | Freshwater lake microbial communities from Lake Michigan, USA - Sp13.BD.MM15.SD (SPAdes) (version 2) | ecosystem: Environmental > Aquatic > Freshwater > Lake | place: Lake Michigan...
TGACGGCAAAGGACTTAAACAAAGTTGTATCATTCCTAAGCTGGCCACGTAATATTTAACTACTAAAGGCAAATCATTCTCTAAATAAATTTCTATTTGAGAACACAAGTTTGTGCATTTAATAAAATATCCTAAATTTTTCAATGAAAATTCACCTTGAACCACCTTAGATGAATCTTGTTTTAAAATAAATCCCATACTTCCATCTGATTCAGTTCGATGTATTTCAGCGGAAGCAAATTGTCCATTGCATTTAAATATCAATTCATTGCCGACCGACTTAATTTCCAATTTATCAGAAATGCAAGACAAATCTCGAATGATTTTCTGAAAATCCGCCGATGGAAGATTAATAATAGAAGAAAACTTAACATCGGGATATTCCAACTCTTCTTGTTCCGGTTCAATCAGTCGCAATTTTTGTGTCTTTCTTTGCTTAATGTCTCCATTCTCAAATTTCAATGTCAAATAAGAAACAATTCCATCCACATAATCGGCATTTTCAATATACATTGTAAGCGTATCATCATTGTCAATCGTATTAATCAACTTGAATAAATGAAACATATTCACCCCAATAATAATTTTGTCTCGTTTACATTCATAGAATTCAAAATTCTTTGCATCTAACAAAAGATGGGCTAAAATAGTATGCGATTTATCCATATTAATAATGCGAATTCCGTCTGGCTGAAATGAAATATTTGTCTCTAACAAAATATCCTTTAGTGCCGTCATTAATGTTCTAAATGGCGCAATTTGAACTGTTTGGATTGTCAATACATTTCCTTCAACTCCTTTATTCATTAAATTATTGTTTTGTAAATCTTTAAATGCTTTGTTGAACGTGTTAATAATAATTAAAACAATTAAATGAATATAAATGAAAAGTAATATACTTATTTAATGGACCCCATACAAAAAGTAATGGAATTATATGCAAAATACGAGTCAAATGACTACATGTTAAACCGATTAAATTCACATATATTTACCATTTTGCCCAATGCTCTTGAAATTGAAAATGAAAATTACAATGAAAGAACATTGCGAACAAACGCCCTTCAGTCAATGCAAGAAACGTTTATTAAAGTGTTTTTGGATAAGCATAAATATTATCACATTCCATCCAGCGGACATTATTATGAATATATCGATGATACATATACTATTTGCAAGGAAGATGATATACATTATAAATTACTTTCCACTATTTCAGAAGACCGGTCTTTGATGGATTGGAAATACAAGACCAAATCTAGCATTATGAAGCGAATTAAAGAACGACATTTATTATCATCTACTCCAAACACAACTACAATTCAACGTATATTGAATTCATTGTGTCCACTTATTTTTCCATCTAAAAGTGCAACCAAGTATTTTTTAACTGTGCTAGGAGATAATATTTTGAAGAAGCAAACTCCCATCCGAGTCATCAATAAACATGCAATCCTTTTTGCAGAAATGGACAGAATTGCTCCATACATTGGGGTAAACAATCTAACACACAATTTCACGTCCAAATATAATGAGAACCATGTGTATTCTCAGTATAGGTTGTTAGTGGTGAATGACCCAATCCCAAGCGAATTTTGGATAAATTTAATTAACCAATGTGGGCTAGATATGTTGTGTGTGGCTGCACATTATTCTAATCGATATGGGTCTTCTGAACAGTATATTCATTCAGTATCTGAATTAAAATCACATGTCATGCATTTACAATGTCATTCGCAAGAAATGATTGTATCCAAATTTATAGAACACTCAACACAACCCGCGAATGATTCATTCCGAATTACATGGAAACAATTACATTACATATGGAAACAGCATTTAGTGTTACACGATATACCAAATATGATATATTCCAATGCTTTAAAACAGATGTTTAAGCAATCATTAAAATATGAGGAAGAAACAGATTCCTTTATTTGCATTACAAGTAAATATTTACCTAACATAAGTCAATTTCTTCAATTCTGGGAAGAAAATGTTATTTACGCAGAGGATGAGCTGGAAATTGGCGAATTGTATATTTTATACAGTTCGTCTAATGTGAAGGAAAATGATTTACCTAAATTAATTCAACACTTTTTCCCAGAAACAACTATTGCAGACAATAAATATATCATGAATGTGAAATGCAAATTATGGAATAAACAACAACCCATTATTAATTTGATTGAATCTTTAAAACAGTGTCCTCCGACGGACATTATATCGATGGATGATTTGTATACAGACTATACTAACAAAAAAACAACCCATATGGTTGTTAGTAAACAGTATTTTGAAAAATATATTCGATTCAATTTGACGGAATATATTGTGTATGATTCTTTTGTAGATTTTCGTCATTTATAAGCGCCATTTATAAGACGCGCGATTTACGTAAGTATCATACCACCCATTTTTTTCTCATTTCCTCCTAACGTTATAAGGTTACCCCCCATTTTTCGGCTCTTTCCGCCTAACGTTATAAGGTTACCACCTATAATTAATCCACCACTCATTTTTTTATTCTTACGACTCTTTACTGCAACACGGACAGCACCAAACTTTCCCTTTTCTGTGCCATATCCATGCTTTAAAAGTCGGTTTTCCTTCTTGGCGGTTAAATATTTGGACTTGGAGACAATGCGACCTTTGTCGTTTTGAACTAAATCCATCTTTCTTAATCCACCCGATGTTTTATACGCAGTTTCATGCCAGACTTGGGCACGGGTTCCAATTAAAAGCTCAAATGTTTTTCCCTTAATGTGGTATTTTCCATCAGCATTTTTTGAATGAATTCCCATTATATGTTATAACAAGAAAAAAACGAATTAGAGGATTTAGAATTTATTTTTTAATGGTAAAACTGGTTTTTTACGAGTATATGGAACACATTTGGCAACATATTCCGTTCCAGAAGAAGTGGTTGGAATAGAACCAGACCCAGTTCCCAACCCAGACCCAGAAGAACCCGACCCAGCTAAAGATGCTAACAGATTCGCCTCTTCTTCCGATGTAATAAAAATAGTTGTTCCTCCTAAACCCCTTCGTTTCAACATTTGAGCCTTGGCAAATTCAGCCGACTGATTGTCAGTCATCATTTCTTTATTGAAAATGTTGAATGCACTTCTTCTTCTAAGACATCTTGTCACTACATCTTCACTGGATGTATAAGTATATTTAAAATTCATAGAAGTCATTTGATATATTACATTTAGTTTCTTTTATGTAAAAAAATTGATTTTAAATAACCTTTTAAATAGTATTAAACATTCACATATACATTAAATGGAAACCATGAATAAGACGCAATTGCTAGAGAAGTGCAAAGAATTGGGAATTGCAAAGTGCAGTTCAAAAAATAAATCACAGTTGATGCAATTGATTCAGTCTAAAAAAACACTATTGGTCCCTACTAAAAAAATACACATTCCTAAACCAATTTTAAAGTGGGTTGGGGGGAAAACCCAAATAATAGATAAACTTATTGTGAATTTCCCACTTGAAATAAATAATTATCGCGAAGCATTTTTAGGAGGCGGTAGTGTTTTATTAACCTTATTATCTTATGTAAAAGATGGCATTATAAAAATGCAAGGCAATGTATATGCGTATGATTTAAACGAACCATTAATTAATGTCTACAAAAACATTCAAACCCATCATAACGAATTATATGATGTTCTGCAAACTATTATTGCGGATTTTAATGAATGTGGAAATGGAGAAATAAATAGAACACCCGCCAATATAGAACAAGCAAAAATAGCAAAAGAAAATTATTATTACTGGACAAGAAGCGAATATAATAAATTGTGTTTAATTGATACAAAAAGCATATTGTGTTCTGCCATGTTTATATTCTTAAATAAAACTTGTTTTAGAGGTGTATTTCGAGTTGGTCCAAAAGGATTTAATGTCCCATACGGACACTATCCCAATCCAGAAATTATAAATAAAGAACATTTAGAAGAAATACATAATTTAATTCAAAATGTATTATTTGAATGCAGTGATTTTACTGCATCACTAACAAAGGTAGATGATAATGATTTTGTATATCTCGACCCGCCATATGCGCCCGAAACAGACACGTCATTTGTAGGATATACTGAAAATGGGTTTAACACAGAAAACCATCAACATTTATTTGGATTAATACACATTTTAACAAATGCAAATAAAAAAATAATGTTAAGCAATGCGGATGTGAGTTTAGTGCGCGACAATTTTACAAATGAAAAATATAATACACAATCCATTTTATGTAAAAGGTCAATTAATTCTAAAAATCCAGATGCAAAGGCAAAGGAAGTGATTATAAAGAATTATTAAACCATGTATCAAATGTTTCAAAATAATTTTCATCTTCTCCAAATAAAACCGAAATATTGTTTTCGTTAAGTATTGTATTTAATATTGTATATTTTTTTTCGTTTGAAATAAATTTATTTTTCAAAAATTTACTTACACAAAATCCATAAAACACTTCAAACTCCGGTCCCAATACTAATTCATATTCTCTTTTAAGTGAAGGTCCGGACCACAATTTTGTTTCTACAGACCCCTCTACATTTTGCTCTTTTTTTTCTAATATTTTTATTATTTTTCTGCCACTTGTATATTCAATAATATACGCTTCATCTGGACATCTAAACAAATCAATATTGTATTTATTCTTCATATATTGTTTTAGTCCATTTTGCAATGCAAACACGACTGTTTTATCTTCAAATGTTTTTGATAAATAATAATCATATGATTTTTTTGTTTTTTTTATCAAAGTGTATCCCATTTCTAATAATCTTTGCTGATTATTTGTTTTTTCTTCAAACTGTTTCCCATAATAATTTGTATTTGCACCACCCGCACCAGTTCCTTTATTGATGATTGTTGTATCATTTTCTATCATCGCAGATGAATTCATATTTGAAGTTATCTTTATGTTACTTGCTAGAATCAAGTCAATCAATTCTTGTTTTTTTTTCTTACTATATCCTTTGATTCCATTTGTTTTGCAGATAGCAATTAATTCTTTGCACGAGCATTCAGTATAGTTCATATTTGTTAAATGAATTGAAATGAATTGAAAACATTAATAAAAAACAAATCATTTTTTATTAAAATTGAAATAAATTTATTATTGTAAATCAATTTATACATTTCCCATAAATTAATACAATGTCTCAATCTAACGACCAATTATTAGCTTCCAAATACCAGCAGAAGACTGACAAGGCTCATATTCTGGACAATCCAGATACGTACATTGGGTCAGTCGAACACATTGATTCCCATGTTTGGATATTCGACAATGAAACAAACAAAATTATTGAAAAAAATATAAATTACATTCCCGGCTTGTTCAAGTTATTTGATGAAGGAATTGTCAATTGTCGCGACCATGCAATCCGAATGGCGACTAATCCAGATGCAAGTCAAGTATCTTACATTGATGTTTCCATTGTGGACGGAACTATCACTATGACAAACGACGGTAACGGTATCGACATTGCCAAACATCCCGAGTCTGGCATTTGGATTCCCGAGATGATATTTGGACATTTGCGAACATCAACCAATTATGACAAAACAGAGAAAAAGATTGTCGGTGGAAAGAATGGATTTGGATTCAAGTTGGTTCTCATTTGGTCTGTTATGGGAACCGTTGAAACAGTTGACCACACACGTGGTTTAAAGTATACTCAGACATTCCGACAAAATTTGGACATTATTGAACCACCCGTCATTACCAAGTGCAAAAGCAAACCGTATACTAAGATAACATTTCATCCAGACTATGCCAGATTGGGCATTCCAGCACTAACACCAGATATGATTGCCCTCTTCAAGAAACGCGTTTATGACATTTCAGCTGTCACGGATAAGTCATTGAAAGTTCGTTATAATGGCGAAACACTTCCAACTAAAAATTTCCAGCAATATATTGACTTGTATATTGGCAACAAAGATGCAATGGCACGTGTTTATGAAGAAACAGACCCACGATGGGAATATGCGGTCGCCATCTCTCCGTCACACGAATTTATTCAAATCTCGTTTGTTAATGGAATTCACACTTGCAAGGGTGGTAAACATGTGGAGTTTATTCTCAATCAAATCACTCGCAAAATGATTGAGTTTATTGAAAAGAAGAAGAAAATCAAAGTCAATGCAAACAGTATTAAAGAACAATTAGTGCTGTTTGTTCGATGCGATATTGAAAACCCCGCGTTTGATAGTCAGACGAAAGATTTCATGAATACACCCGTTGCCAAGTTTGGTTCTTCGTGCACTGTCAGCGACAAGTTTATTGAAAAGGTGGCTAAAATGGGTGTCATGGATGCAGCATGTGCAATCAATGATATCAAAGAACATAAAGCAGCCAAAAAAATGGATGGTTCTAAAACTAAAAATATTCGTGGAATTCCCAAACTGATGGATGCCAATATGGCGGGAACAGATAAATCGCGGCAATGTATATTGATTCTCTGCGAGGGAGATTCCGCTAAAGCGGGCATTGTTTCGGGACTGTCATCGGAAGATAGAAATATTATTGGTGTGTATCCTCTGAAAGGGAAGGTCATGAATGTTCGAGGTGAACTAACAAAACGCATTTCGGAAAACAAGGAAATCACGGAAATTAAACAAATTCTAGGATTAGAAAAAGGAAAACAATATTTGAATATGGATGATATTGCATCCAGTTTGAGATACGGGAAAGTATTGTTCCTAACAGACCAAGATGCGGATGGGTCTCATATCAAAGGACTTTGTGTAAATTTATTTCAGAGCGAGTGGTCATCGCTTATTCGTATTCCGGGATTTATTGGGTTTATGAATACTCCGATATTGAAGGCACGACGTGGACAAAACGAACTGTTGTTTTACAATGACGGCGAATACAATTTGTGGAAAACGGCTAACAATGACGGGGCTGGCTGGAATGTCAAATATTACAAAGGATTAGGAACCAGTACGGGTAAGGAATTCAAAGAATATTTTGAACACAAGAAGATTGTCAACTTTACTTATGCGGGAGACGGAAGTGATGATGCAATTGATATGGTATTCAATAAAAAGCGAGCAGATGACCGCAAAGGATGGCTTGAGAAATACGACAGAGAAAGCTATGTCGACACATCAAATCAAGACATTACGTATGAAGAGTTCATTCACAAAGAGTTGATTCACTTCTCCAAATACGACTGCGACCGAAGCATTCCAAATTTGATGGATGGATTGAAAATAAGTTTGCGAAAGATATTGTTTTCCGCATTTAAAAAGAATCTAACAAATGAAATCAAAGTTGCGCAATTCAGTGGATATGTCTCGGAACATTCATGTTATCACCATGGTGAGGCAAGTTTGAATCAAGCGATTGTTGGACTTGCCCAGAATTTTGTAGGTTCTAACAATATCAATCTGCTAGTTCCATCTGGCCAATTCGGAACTCGTATGCAAGGCGGTAAAGATAGCGCATCTGAAAGATATATATTCACACTCTTGACTCGAATCACTCGATGCTTATTTCCTCAAGCAGATGATGCCGTTCTAACATACTTGAATGACGATGGGTTTCAAGTAGAACCCACTTGGTATGCTCCAATTATTCCTATGGTTCTAGTGAATGGGTCAAAGGGAATTGGCACTGGCTTCAGCACGGAGATTATGTGTTATAATCCGCTAGACATTATTGCATACATTAAATGCAAGCTCCGAGATGAAACGTCATCCCATATTGGATTCATGCCGTATTATGAAGGATTCAATGGCACAATTATTCAAGTATCCGAAAGCAAATATTTATTCAAAGGCAGATACGAACATGTAGGCGCCGACAAGATTCGCGTGACAGAATTGCCAGTTGGGTTTTGGACACAAGATTTCAAAGAAATGTTGGAAGAAATGACGGAGTCAACAGTGGATAAAACGGGCAAAAAAGTGGCACCCCTTATCCGCGATTATGATGATATGAGCAAAGATACAACCGTTGACTTTGTGGTGACATTTCCGAAAGATAGATTGGCAGAACTGGAATCAAATGGGTCTGAACATGGTAACGGCGTGGAGAAATTATTGAAGTTATGTAGCACTAGTTCGACTACCAATATGCATTTATTCAATGAGAAAGATAAGTTGAAGAAATATGCAAGTGTTCCAGAAATTATTGATGATTACTACAAAACTCGATTGGAATTGTATGGAATCCGAAAGCTTCATTTGATGGATGTGCTAGACCGAGAACTATTGGTGCTTTCTAACAAAGCAAGATATATTCAAGAAATATTGGATGATACGATTGATTTACGTCGCAAGAGAAAAGAACAAGTGGTTGAGATTCTTTGCAGTAAAGGATATAGTATAGTAGATGGAGATGCAGAATACAAGTATCTAACAAAAATGTCGATGGATAGTGTGACAGAGGAAAATGTGGCAAAAATAATGAATGAGCGAGACAAGAAAGCGGGTGAATTAGAAGCAATCAAATCCAAACCAATTGTGGTGATGTGGGAAGAAGAATTGGTTGTGCTGGAAGCAGAGTATTTGAAGTATAAGTCAGAACGCAACGTGGTGGAAGTTGTCAAATCTGCAAAAAAGACATCAACCAAGAGAAAATAATAATGCAAAAATAATCACATCTCATATCTCTTTTTTTGTGGTAAATATAATAAATATAAATCTATTTTTATTATAATATGTTTAAGAATTGGTTTAGGTCAACAAACGAGAAAAGAATGGAAGAACAAATTGTCAAATTAAGAGAAGACATTGTCGTTTTGCAAACTAAGATAAGTGTTTTGGAGAAACAACTAATAACTGTAGAGGTTGTGAAAGAAGAACATGTAGAAGAAAACCCATCTAATATTTTGGAACCAAGGGAAGAGCCTATTATTGAAGAAAAGCCAATTGTAGAAGTTCCAGTTGTTATAAAAGAAGAAAAAGCAATTGTTGTTGATGTTGTTAAGCCATCTATTGAAAAGCCAGAAAAAGAAGAAAAAGTAGAAGAAACAATTGTTGTTGATGTTGTTAAGCCATCTATTGAAAAACCAGAAAAAGAAGAAAAAGTAGAAGAAACAATTGTTGTTGATGTTGTTAAGCCATCTATTGAAAAACAAGAAAAAGTAGAAACAATTGTTGTTGATATTGTTAAGCCAGATGTAGAAAAAGAGACAAACCCCGCCCCACCTAAAAAAAGAAGACAGTCCAAAAAAGCTTCTCAATTAGAAGAGGCTTTACCTAAATAATTATTCTAACATATTTGTCCATATCCAAGATTCTTCATCATCCACATAATATTTTTTTTGTTTTTCTAATCTTTTCATATTCATTTGCAATTGTTTTATTCTTTTTTGTATTGTCTCTTTTAAGCCAGAATGTAAACAGTTAATTTTACTCAATTCAGTTTCATCATGTTTTATGTGATTCGATAGTTGTTTTAAAACATCGTCTATTTTGCTCAAAATTGATTTTATTCTTTTTTTATCGTATTCGTCTAGATGTAGATTTTTTAAATGTTCTTTAAAATCTCCACCCGAAGTGTTATATCCATGCCCACCATGAGGGAATTGAAACTTGGCGTGAATTGAGTCGTGTCTATACTGCAACGGTTCAATCAACATTTCAACAGATTTAATATACTCATCCAAATTCATATTATCAAGTGAAGCATTATAATTTTATATTAGTTTGAAATTAACATTATATGCATATAACGGATACTTCTTTTGTATTGTAATTTAACAATCTTATCGGATTGTATTTTTTTAATGGAAAAAATTGAGAATTTAATGGTCTTCCACTCCCAGTTTCAATATCTGTATCATCTTGCATTTGATTACAACAATTACATATTAAAATGTATTTAAACTTTTTACTTTGAACCAAATAATCTAAAAATGTATATATGCTATCTAAAGACCAATGTTGAATAACATCTTTTAAGATACATATATCTCCATTTACAATGCTTTCTTTGTTATTAAAAAAATCTAAATGCATAAATGAATATTTTGGGGAAAAGTTTTCACTTGTGTTATATTTGATTATTTTATCATACGTATCATAACCAGTATATACAATATCTAAATCATCATATATTAATTTGCCACACTTAAAATCCCCGCACCCTAAATCTACAACATGTTTTATTTTATTTTCAACAAGAATTGCTTTCAAAAAAGGAATATAAGTATGAATATTATATTCTATTTCAGACCCTCCTCCACTACTACCTGCATATTCCACAATATTATTGTCACCCCATATTCTATTTTCATACACATTTGTAAAAATTTGTTCCATAATAAATTATGGTATTTGATTTTATATTAGTTTGAAATTAATATAAATAAAAATTAAGGATGCACATTCCGGGACTTGAACCCGAGGCTTCTGCTTATAAGACAGATGATTTAACCAACTAATCGAAACGTGCGCATAGGAGACTAGCTCCCTATATTATAAGAATTGGTTTCTTTAAATACTTTATTCTATTAAATGTTTATTGGCAAAATAAAGTCGTCTTTTTAGTTGAGATATTCGCAATAAAATAGTATCACGAATATCTAACAAATCTAATATAAATCCGTTCCTAAATAACCATTCTTCATTTTTGTTAGTGTATACATCTATTTGTCTTTCGATTTCAGTTAAATATACAATGTCATTGGCCCTCATGACACTTTGGATAAATTCATTCACGTTGATACTTTCAATAGAGAACATATTGGCATTTAGATAAGTTATAACAACTAACAACTAACAAATTCAATTTTTTAGTGGAACTACGTTCCCCTAGAACCACGGACTCATCGCATAAGTTCGTTTTACCTCCTTATTATCCATTTTAGGTGGCTCCATCGGCACTGCAATACTGCTCACATCTGACAAGTACGTCATATATCCATGTGCTTCACCAAACACTTTCTCTGCACAATATTTAATCACTTTGTCGTTCAAATCTTGGATTTGGCCAGTGATATTCGTTGGCAAGTTTAGAGCATTTTGTAGAAAGATGCTTCGCATAACCACCTTTAAGGCATCTTCATCTTGCTGTCCAATAACATATTTGTTGTTAGACATTTGATACACCCCCGCACGAATTCCGTTTTGAACAATCTGAATGTTTGGACTAGAAAAGAAAAGTTTAGACAACTTGGTTTCGGTCCAGATTCCATTGGTAGATTCCCTAAACCCCGCCGTTTGATTTGCGGGAATTTTGTCATACATGGAAAAAAGAGTTTGCATGTTTGGACCAATTGGTTGAGCTAAATTAATGCGACCGTTATTTAGAGTATTTGTGTTTGCCATTAATTATAAGATAGATAAAAAAGGCCGTCTTTTTTATCCACATAGTTTATACGATGGATTTTTCTTTTCAGCAAATAGTCATTATTGTTGCTGTTATTCTATTGATTGTCACATCTACAGTAATAGGATACATGATGTATAGCGTAGACAAATTAAAACCATGGCCACCATCCAGTAATTCATGCCCAGATGGATGGACTTATGATGCTGTATCTGGTAAATGCGGTTCAACGGGAATAAATGTGGGGTCGATGATTACGGACATTTCATGTGGGCTAGCTGGTTTAAGTACTCGACTTTGCGGTACACTATATCCAAGTCCTTTGTTTGCAGATAACAGTGAGTGCATAGATGGATGGGTTCAAGGAAATTCGGCCAATTTTCGTGATGTAAGTAGTTGTTATATGTTAGCCAATTCTACTAACAAACCGGCTGGTTATACAACAAATTTAAGTTACACACCGTCATCGATGATGCAAGATAATGTAGATTGGGCAAAAGCATTTGACATATCTTGGGACGGATTAGTATAACGGATTATTAGTATAGTTTAGCATTTATATCAACATATATAAATGCTAGAAATTTTGAATTTTAATTTGCAGAAAATAGTGTTAATTGTAGCAGTGGTTTCCTTTATTTTTGCGGTAATGATAATTTATTATAACACACTTCAAGCAACTAAAAACACGAGGTTGCCTCGCGTGACAACAAAGTGTCCAGATTATTGGGATTTATCTAGTGATGGAAATTTATGTGTCAATACAAGCGGAATGAACAAAGGAACACTTGAATATGGTAGTTGCGATGCATCTAATGTCTATCCTTGTTGCACAGAAGGAACATGTTATATTGATAATACAATTATTCAAACCAATCAAAAAAAGTGGGCATCAACTAATAAATTTGTATGGGATGGAGTATATAATGGATAACTTATTTGACAAATGATTATTTGACAAATAGATATAAATAACCATCTATAACAATAATAAATGGAAAAATTAAATTTAAATCATATTTTGGGAAGAGAAGAAGACGTTTTAAAAATAAAATCGTTTTTAAAAGAGTATGAGGAAAATAAATCAAACCTTTTAACAAAGAAGGGAATTTATCTCTATGGCGACCCAGGCACGGGAAAAACAACGTTTGTAACTAACATCTTGAAAGAGCTCAACTATGATATAATAAAATATGATGCGGGTGATGTCCGAAATAAATCTATTATTGACACCATTACCAAGCACAATATGTCTGACACAAACATTATGAGTTTATTCAATAAAACCCCGCAAAAAATAGTCATCATTATGGATGAGATTGATGGAATGAATAATGGCGACAAAGGTGGAATCAATGCATTAATAAAGGTCATTCGACCCAAGAAGACCAAAAAGCAACGACTAGAAGACATTTCATTGAACCCCATCATATGTATAGGTAACTATCATGTAGACAAGAAAATTAAAGAACTTATCAAAGTATGCAATGTTGTGGAATTAAAAAAACCAACTAACATCCAAATCAATAAAATCATTGATTGCATTTTGCCAACAGTTTCGCCATCTTTAATACCAAATATAATACAATATATTCAAGGCGATTTGAGAAAGATAAATACTCTCCATCAAATATACCGAAAAAAAGAGGAGACCTTGAATGTGAGTATTATTCAAAATATATTTCAAACCAAATCATACAATGACGACACTCGACAAATTGTAAAAAAAATGATTAATTCACCATATTCATTATCGGAACATTTAACCGTGATGAGTGAAACAGATCGCACCATTATTGGATTGCTCTGGCATGAAAATATCATTGATGTGTTAGGTAAAATGAAAAAGTCGGATTCTATTTCTTTCTATACAAATGCATTAGACAAGATATGTTTTGCGGATTATATTGACCGAATTACATTTCAAAACCAGATATGGGTATTTAATGAAATGAGTTCATTGATGAAAACATTTTCGACGAATAAGATGTATCACGATACATTCCCCAAACATCGTAAATATAACCCAACAGAGGTTAGATTTACAAAGGTACTAACAAAATATTCAACTGAATACAACAATGTTATTTTTATTCAAAATTTGGCATTGCAACTGGGGATGGATAAGAAAGATATATTTTCTTTCTTTTTGAATTTAAAGAATCAATATTCGGATGCAGAAATTGCCACGATGTTAGAACCAAATGAAATTTCGAAGTTAGACATTAATCGAATATACCGATATATTGAGAAGTATACAACGGGGGTGGATGACAAAGAGGAACCAGAAGTGTCTTCGGATGATGAGTAATTCAACTTCAACTTTTCATAACTTCGTGAAAAAAGTTGATTCAAACGTAGCCTATTTATCTTTTTATTTTACACCTTTTTTCATTTCAAACGCCTTTAAAACTACTTTAAATATTACTTAAAAATATCTTATTTTAAATAAAATGTGTTCTTTTTATGAAACTAAATTAGACTATAATTCAACAGAAAAAATGTTAATATTTCACACTGATTACATTTTATCAAACCCACATATAATTGAGTTTATCTATGGGTGTGCTTTGTATTTTTCAAATATAAGAATTATATCACTCATTAATTTGTTTGTTAGAGAACATAATGTAAAAATTAGTAGATACAATATTTTACAGAATATGTATCAATCAAGACTTCAAAAAATTAAAAAAGATAGTTATTTTTGGCGTATAAATGAATTAAATTATCCAAAATTGGAAGACAATAAAAAAAAAGAATTAGAATACATACGTAATTATTGGAAATCATTCGAAGTAAAATAAAGTAGGCATTTTAAATGTAAAAAGGTGTAATTAACTTAAGTATTGTATATTTGTTATATATACAATGTTTAATTTTATTATTAAATTTTTTAATGGAAATCAACAACAACAACAACAACCACCACAAATATTTAGTGAACAATATAGACGTGCTTATAATAAATTATGGATTCAATCATTGCGAACTTATTCTCCTAGTTAAAGTTGACTGGAATACCATACTCCTTGCAAAAAACAATCCGCCAAATCATCTTTTTTCTTATGTGATTGAAAAAAGGAAAGCCATTCTCCAGACAATCCATATTCTTCCAATTTAGTTTGACAACATTGGATTCCCGCCTTCTTTCGCCCTTTGTAATCTAACTCGCTTTCATTTGTTAGTCCTTTCAGTTTATTCACTGAACTAACAAATTCTATCTGTATATTCTCATTTCTCATAATAAAGTATTGAGCTAACATCCCTTGAATTGTTTTCATCTTGACAGCAAGAGGTCCAATCTGGTTTTCAATAATAACTATATCTATTGTTGTTAGTTGGTCTTGAAAAAGAATATCCAATTTATGCTGGATATTGCGCCCAATAGTTACTAAATTCAAATGAACCGCATTTACCTTTGCTTTTACTTCAAAACAATTTGTTTCTATATATTCTTGCAATTTGTTAGTCATGTGAAGACGAGCAAGACAATCTTCTTCCTTAAATCCATATTTCAACATGAGTAATTTCAATCCGGGAACCTTTGTTTTGGTAATGGCGGGTTTGGATAACTCTTTTGGGACGGCTATAAAGGGTTGCTTTTTGGAGTGCGCCAAACACCAACAGTGTCCGTTTTTGGTATATTTGATGGTTTTTTTGCACCCGACCGTCGAGCAAGAGGTTGTTTCTTTTTCTGTTAGGTCGATATTGTCCCATTTTAGAATAGTAAAAGAGGGAGAGGAATCAAAGAAACAAATCGACAAGTTGCGAATCCCAACATCAATACTAACAATTCTTCCCATTTTGTTAGTATAGATGATATTATCTAAATGTGTTTATAAAAATTTATATCCATAGGGGAAACTATTATCTCCTCCAGAAGTTATGTTGCGTGTGAATAATAATGTTGGTTTTAATTGAGTTGAACAGAGGAATCCCTTTCCGGGAACGCCAGAGTAAGATGCGGGCAAACATTTGGTTTGCACGGGGCATACGTCGGGAACATTTGTCCATACTGTCTTTTTATTCACCCAACTACTGGTGGCAATTTTGGAATATTCTTGATTCTTTGTTAGACGTCCCGAATTATGGGAATGTCGTAGTGAGCTTACTTTACGAAGCATCAAGAATTCATTGTAAGGCATATTTATTTGCGGGGTGGTTGAACGAGACCATACGTTTGGTGGATTTGGGTTATAATCAGAACCTAAACAAGACATACACTAACATAACAAAATATATATTCTACTTATTTACATTTACAATCCAAAAACAGTCCGGGAATAAACTCTCTTTTTTTGATAGACCTCATATGAGAACTATGAATTGGCTTCTTCGAAGAACCCGTTTTTTTCCCTTTGTGATATTTAGTAACACTTTTGTACCCCTTCCCATTTTTGATAGATACTGTTCGAATTATTTTTGTACTTCCTTGTGTCTCAATTTCTTTATTATGGTAATTAAAACAACATTTTTTCATTATATATTATCTTTATAAAATAATGTATAACTAAATTATATGAATACAGAATCACTCGTTCATTTATTTCACATGATAATAGTTGGAGGTCTCTTTTTATACGTAGGAATACAAAACACAAATATACCTAAAATCATGTTCCCTATACTACTCGGATTAGGAATAATAATTATTTTATACCATGCATTTAAGCTTTATATTAAAATTGTCAAAGGAAAGGGATATTGGGTAAATTTGATTCATATTTTGTTAGTGGGTCCATTGTTATTATATATTGGTTACAATGGAGATAAAACATCAAGGTTATATTTTGAACTTTTATTGATGTTAGGGTTTGCTTCAATTGGATACCATGGATATTATTTTGTTTTATCTTTAGACTAACAAAAAAAGATACTCACCCTTGAATAGTTTATTTATTTCCTCTATTATCCATATTCAGTTTCGCTTGAAGCTCTTGTTCCACTTCCTCCATTAATGTGATTATATGGTTTATTTTAATTTTGATTGGCTCTTTATCATTCAAACGTTTACTTGCTCCGTCAAAATTGTTATTGCAAACTTCTATATGTGCTGAATAATAATCATCTGATACATCGTCCATATTCAGTTTATGTTGAAGCTCTTGTTCCACTTCCTCCATTAATGTGATTATATGGTTTATTTTAATTTTGATTAGCTCTTTATCATTCAAACGTTTACTTGCTTCGTCAAAATTGTTATTGCAAACTTCTATGTGAGCGGAATAATAATCGGATGATGAGTTATTCATTATTGTATATTGTAAATAAATACTTTTTATCTATTTTTATAAACACTTTTCAATTTTTATTATCAATCCATTTTTTTGTTAAAACAGATTTCACACTTTGTAATGCACCTTCCGTCCAACCTTGATTTTTACTAACAACTTCGCCTACTACTAATATACCTTTTTCGGGATGTTGTGCAATGTCAATAAATTCATCTCTATCTTCATAAAGTCTTTCATTCAATGGTTTATAATAATGGGTTCCTATTGGCCAGTAATAATCTTTAATAGCTAACAAATGTAAAGAACCATTAGGTATGCCTATTGATTTTTCAAGTAGTTTGCAATAAAGGGTTCTATTTTCTTCCGTGTTTTCTAAATTATTTTTTAATGCTAATGCATTATTATTATCACTATAGGCAATCATATATATTCCTTTATCTGCATTCATAGGAATAATTTTTTGAAGTGGACCCGGCAAACAAGTGTAGCCTTGGATATATTCTTTCATAATGGGAATAGACTGTTTAGAAAATTTGCCATATAAACGCAAAAAGGGTTGTCCTTCAATGTCATTGTAAATTGGTTTTGGTAGAAGTGTTCGAATGCCTGTTATGGTGGTAGCAATAATAACTTTATTGCACATATAATTTACACCATTCTCCGTAGAAACTACAAATCGGCTGTCCAATTTTGTTATTTTAGAAACATTATTTGAAAATTTGAAATGGGATTCGCCTATTTTACTAGCTAAACTTAGAACCATTTTTTTCCAAGGGACAAAAAATGCTTTTAAATATGTATTATCTTCCATACCATATGAATATAAGGTTTCATGTACGTCTTCTTTCTCAAAATCGGTATATCCAACAGTATTTATGAAATTCTTATATTCTTTCTCTCCTAACACATTCTTGGCAAACACTTTAAATGTAATTGGCGGTCCTCTATATTTTGTATATTCATTTCTTAAATAATTCATGACTTTTTTAATATCAATCGGGGTTATCAGTTTTGAATAATGAGGATTCATTGTGAACTCGTCCGTTTTAATATCTAATTCATCGAGTAATTTATGCAATAATTTATCTTTTTTCCTACCGATTCCAGCACCAGTTACAATTTCAGTCCCATAAAACATTTCATTACTTGTGCGACCTCCAATCCATTGTTTTTTATATTTTTCAAGAATAAGAAACGTTGTATCTGGTGACATTTTTTTAATGTTGTAAGCAGAATATAGCCCTCCCGCACCACTTCCTATAATAATTATATCATAAATCATATTATATTATATAATTATTAAATATCGACGATATTCTATTTGGATAAAAAGTTGGATTAGGAGGGGTTATATGGTCAAGCAAAGCGGAACCTAGTTCCCCTAGAGATACCATTTGAATCCTAAATAGTCGGTTTTTGTTGCATTTATTCCATCTGCCGTATTTGTTAGAGTATTCACACTATCTTCTAAGAATTTTTGAATTTCATTAATAGACAGCGCATGTTTGTAATAGAATAAATTGGAAATGTTTCCTACAAATCCGCCACTTTCTGAAATATACACATTTCCATAATTCTGTTTTGGAGTAGAAGGTAAAATAATGCTCTTTGCAATTTGACCGTTAATGTAGACGTCAATAAGGGTTTGTTTGCATCGAATCAATACATTAAACCATTTATTGTGAGGAATGGATGGAATCTCAATAGTAGAAGTCGGATTATTAAATGTATCCATTTTCACTATTAATTTATTCTCAACTCGGTCAAAATATAGCCCAGGTGCTTGGTTAATAGTTGTAATTTCTGTTTGTGTTTGGCTAGCACTTGTATCTTTAAAAGTAGGAACACTTCCTTTACTAAAGATGTGCATATATTTTGCTTTGGAACTTGTGGGTTGGTCCTTTATATACAGACTAACTGCCCAAGTAAACTCAATGCCAGTGTCTTCATTGCTTGAACGGGGAATTGTATATGCACTACCAAATCCTTGACTTAAAGGACCCAGTTTTGTAGAACCCTCTTGCATGCCATCAATCAGTTTAACTGGACTAGAAGACCGTCCGATAAAATATTTAATAACCGCAGTTGCGACTCGAAGTAATACAAAAAACACAAAAACAACTAACAAAATAAAAGCAGCACGAGCAATGTAACTATTTGATTCTAAAAATTCAGATGACATGTTAGTATAATCTGCTAATGCAAATGAATTACCATCTGCGGGAATTGGTGCGGGTGGTAAAACCGATTTAACAGACTCAACTCCAGTATCAAAAACAGACTTAGTAGAGTCTGTAATTTCTCCGACTTTGTTAGTTATGTTTGCGGTCGATTCCTTCACAATGTCGCCTACATTACTTATTTCTGATTGAATTTTATTCATTAAACTAGGTTGTTGTTCCATATATACAATAAGTATAAAAATAAATATGGAATAAATAGATAATTAAACGGAAATGGTATTTTGGGCCACTCCGTTGTTTGTGAGAGAAATCGACAGCCCGTAATTTCCAAAAAAGTTTCCAAACATATCGGAACCAACTGATTGTTGGTATATGTTAAAGATAGTTTGTGGGTCTGTGCTAGACGGCCAATATTGGAACTGTTTTACCCAACCGCTAAAGCCGGTATTTGTTTTTGTAGTTATATACCCATAAGGAGAACAACCATTTGAATCATCATTTGCATATGTTGTGCCAGAACTGTATTGAGCCGCTGTCGCGCAAGGA
>Ga0209353_10000743_pt1 | contig 19274 bp, 37 predicted proteins | sample LauGreSpBDMM15SD_2_FD_187561 | JGI IMG/M metagenome (GOLD analysis project Ga0209353, IMG submission 187561) | Freshwater lake microbial communities from Lake Michigan, USA - Sp13.BD.MM15.SD (SPAdes) (version 2) | ecosystem: Environmental > Aquatic > Freshwater > Lake | place: Lake Michigan...
ACCCTTACCAGGAAACGCACAGTGGGCAAGATACTTGAGGAGATCAATCCGGATCATATCCATATCGCCACCGAAGGTCCTTTGGGTCTGTGTGCTAGACAATATCTTGACCAACACCGTTATCGCTACAACACTGCTTATCATACTAAGTTTCCAGAAGGAATTAGAAAGTTGTTTGGCGTACCTGAGGCTGTTACTTGGCCTCTAGTGCGTTGGTTCCACAAGCACTCGGGTAAAGTACTGACCACAACTGACTCAATGGTTGACGAATTGCGAGCACATGGCTTTGACGGAGATGTTATTTCCTGGACTCGTGGTGTTGACCGTGACATATTCCATCCTGCACACAGAGTAGAAACTGTCAGCAGATATCTCTTGTGTGTGAGCCGTGTGAGCAAAGAAAAGAATCTTGAAAAGTTTTTTGAGCTAGATTATCCTGAATATCTAAAAGTCATGGTAGGCGATGGACCCATGCTGGAAACATATCAGAAACAGTATCCAGATGTACATTTTACAGGCTACAAAACAGGTGAGGATCTAGCACGTTATTATGCCAATGCAGAAGCGTTTGTGTTTCCTAGCCAGTGGGAAACGTTTGGGCTTGTGATGATCGAAGCCATGGCCTGCGGCACGCCAGTGGCGGCTTTTCCTGTGCAAGGGCCGCTGGACGTTGTGGACGAGGGCGTGACTGGTTGCCTGAACGACGATCTAAAGCAAGCAGTCAAAGATGCACTGATGCTGGATAGATCAACAGTTTGGCACGGTAGTGCTCGTTGGTCATGGCAACGAGCTTGGGAAATATTCCGCGATAATCTTGTTGACAAGCAGATCAAATAAATATATACTGTAGGTTATTGCTGTATGAAGCGGAAGGAAAAGTGTTCTGGACGCGGGTTCGACTCCCGCCAGGTCCACCATAAAACATATTACTAAATCGGCACCGGTAAAACGTTGATTACCCGGGGCAGGAAGTCTGGATACCTTGTAGTATGTTTTGTAATGGGCCTGCCATGGTTTCGACAGGGCAAAGAGTAGATAAGTGGACAGCACGGTAAGGCAGAAACCGTAGGGCAGGGGGAACTCGGCCGTAGACGCAAACCAAGTAAATGCAAAAGCAAATACACAATCTGGTGTTAAGGTAACAGTCGCTAAAGGCTTCCGTTTCGGCGGTAGCAAAGTGGCTGCAACTGAGGCAGCTTTCGCCTAAACAGCGAAACCAGCGGGGTAGGACTTACCCTGTTAAATAAACAACCAATGGGGCTTCGGCCCCATTCTTTTCATTGAGGATACTATGATATTAGAAATGGTAGTATGGGGTTTCTTTTCGGCCTGGGGATGGATCGGAGCCAATGCGATTAAAGAACAGATCTGGCCCGATACGCCACCGGCGGTAGTTCAAAGTGAAAAGAAAGACGCCAAAAAGGAATAGTTATGTGGATATACATCACAACATTCCTAGCTATCTTTGCCACTGACTTAATATACGTATATTTTGTTAAAAGCATCCAAAACGATCATCCATTGAAAGCGGCCTGGTGGAGTGTGGTCGTAACGTTTACTGCAAGTGTGGCGGTGATCAACTACACAACAGATCATTGGGCATTGATTCCGGCATTGTTGGGCGCATTTTTTGGCACATGGATTGGAATGAAGTGGCGTAAAAAAGATGTAACATTATAGATGTTAAATACATCATATGAAACCCACGATCGCTTTGTTCTTGTACGATCCAAAATGCTCAATACAATGCGGCAACGGAATGATCAAGGCCTTGCAGGATCATTTCAACTTCAAGATCTTTAGCAAAACCGAAGTTGAAAGCGTGTTTTTTGATGATGTAGACATAGTAGCTTTTCCGGGCGGCATAGGCGATAGCGAAAGCTGGCATCAAATATTAAAACCCAATAAAAATCCTGTACAGGATTTTGTTGCCCGTGGCGGTCGATATCTAGGAATCTGTATGGGCGCATATTGGGCAGGCTCCAGCTATTTTGACATACTTCAAGATGTAGACGCTGTGCAATACCTTGATCGCCCAGGTACAGACACACGCCGCCCGCATGCTAAAAATGTCGCGATCACCTGGCAAGATCAACCCATGAACATGTTCTGGTATGATGGTTGTTCATTGGTAGGTGATGAATCTAAATTTGAAACCATAGCTCGCTATGCAGGCAACAATGATCCGATGGCCATAATACAGGATCGTATTGGAGTGATCGGATGCCATCCCGAAAGCGAACGCTACTGGTATGAAGAATACTACAGCTGGATGCGTCCACACTATCACAACGGATATCATCATCAACTGCTATTAGACTTTGCTCTCGAACTAATGAAACGGTAGTGTAATGCTACTGTAATATTAGCGGCCTTAAATATCGTAACCGACCACAAAGATGGAGTGGCGCTGGAACTCGTAACCAGCAGGGCACTTTGGTGCCTTTTTTTTTGACTTCTGTGTACAATCCGTATACAATCATCTAGTGAGTGAAATCACTTTTAACTTAAAGGAAACATTAATGAAGAAGTTTATCGTAATGGCCGCATTGTTGGCCACAGGTACTGCCTTTGCAGGCGGTTTTGGTGCTGTTGAGTATAGCAGTCGTGATGGTGTAGACGGTACCGCTGATGCTCGCGCTACCAAAGTAACCATGGGCACAGACCTAAATCAGACATTCAAAGCTGATTTTAGCCTGCGTCAAAAGACTGATACCAGTAGCAACCTCAGCGACACACGTTTTGAAGGTGGCCTGACTGGCAGCGTTCCAGTGGCAGGTAGCTTGAGTGCATATGGTCGTTTGGGCGTTGGCGAAAAGTTCAAGAGCGCAACCAACTATACCTACTACAGCGTGGAGCCAGGCATCAAGTATGCAGTGACTCCTGTGTTGAGTGTCAAAGCAGGCTATCGTTACCGTGCGGCCATGGACAGCGCAAATGCTGATACCACCCGCGCATATCGTCTAGGTGCTGAGTATGCTCTTACCAAGAACTACTTTGTTGGTCTAGGCTACGACAGTGTTCGTGGCGACAGCGACTACAATGCTACCAACATCAGCGTTGGCTTCAAGTTCTAATCTTAACTTGATTGGTCCAAAGGGCCTTGACGGGCCCTTTGGTTATTGATATATAAATTATGATAATAGAATATATTCCTACATTTTACTATTTTAGTCATTATGTTGATTGGAAGCAAGAATATAAGATACTAGACTTTGGTAGCAACTGCGGAAATTTATTAAAGAGTAGTAGAGGGAAAATAAATCCAAAGCAGTATACTGGTATTGATGTTGATGCTGATTCTATCACAGAAGGCAAACGACTTTTTCCTACAGCCAATTGGGTATACTATAACAGGCAGAATCCTGCATACAATCCAGATGGTGAAAATATACTGCCAACACTCAATGAGAAGTATGATCTAATAATTAGTTACAGCGTGTTTAGTCACACCAGCGTAGAGGACATGATTGAAACAGTTGAGTACTTGTATTCAAGATTAAACTCTAATGGAAAATTATTGTTTACTATATGTAACGTAGATACCACAAAATGCGTAGAATGGTTTCGTCGTCGCAGAATCAACTGCGACATAGTTCCTAAAAAAGATTTTGTTTATCTAGTAGACAACAAAGTAGCAGATTCTAAGCCTAAGGCATGCACCCATTTTGTTACATTTTATAATCAAATTTTTTTATCGAACTGCCTAACAAAGTACAATCCAAAAATAAATCCTGCACCTGGTGTCTGGATACAGGATTGCATTGAGATAACTAAAATTTAATTGTAATGCTTGATTTTAATGGTCTGTTTTGGTTTAGAGGGAAACATAAAGTTGGTTTCTTTATGATGTATTCGCCGATGTATTGTTGGATCGCTATAGCCAACGCCCATTAGTAGGATAGGATTCATTTCTAATCCTAAAATGGTTTTGATCGCTTCTTGATCAAAACAAGCGCAACAGCCAGTATTGTATCCTAGTAGGCTGGCCGTTAAATTAACATATCCGGCTGCAATTCCTACTGCCATTTCTCTGTCACGTTTCCAGATTTCGGATTCCTGTCCAGTTTTTTTCCAGTGTTCAGATTCAGCTGTTCTGATTATAGTTTCCGAAGCTAAATCTGTTTTAAAATCATGCTCTTCGAATACTATTAATAAGTTTGCCAGAGTCTGGCTATTTGTGGTCAGATCATCTGGGTTTAAACTTCTGCCAAAGCCCACTGTGTTTGTATGAATTGAGTCTATTAGGTCTCTGTTGGTAATAAAATGAGCTTTGTAAAATGCAATATTCTGTTTACTAGGACACTGAGTTACCGCAGTCACTAATAGTATTAGGTCCTGTTGTGGAATTGTTTTCGATAGATCCCAGTTGCGTTGGCAATGCTGGCTACGATGAATTGCTTTGATAATATGAACATGAGCAGAGACATTTTCTAACAGCATAAGATCTTTCCACCAATTGTACTTAAATATATTTATGCCTAATTATTACCGTTTACCAATTGATCTAGCAGAGGCCGTTAGCCCAGATTGGAAATTTCCAAAATCTAATCAATGGGTCAGTTTTTATCTGGACCCTAGCGAAATTTTTTCTCAAAGTTGGATTTTAAAAATGACAGACCTAGGACTGCCTCCTACAAAATCTTGGGTGTTTTATACTCCGCCTAATTCATCATGCCCACCGTTTTCCCACACCGATAACACCCCCAACGGCGGATCTACTATTGCTGGGTTTAATTTTGTAATTGGATATGATGCATACGATATGGTATGGTATGACTTGGAACCACTTAGAGAAAAACAAAAAATACTTTATACTGAAGCAGGAGTTCCGTATGAAACTTTTCCAATTGATTCAAAATTTGAGCTTGACAGATGCAGAATTGGGAGTACTCTAACTTTGGTTCGAACAGATATCCCTCATTGTGTTAGTGCAAACACATATTTGGTTCCTGGCCGACTATCAATTTCGTGTAGAGTAGTCAACGAATGGAAATCTTGGCAAGAATGCGTGGACCACGTTCAATCATTATTTTGATATTGAAGATCTCTATTGCAACCATAAAAATATTTTCAGGAAATTTCTATGAAAAATGCATTGACAATAGGTGACTCAAGGATATATAATAACGTAAACATTGAAAGGAAATAAGATGCCATTAGAAAAAATGTCAACTACATTAGCAAATCTTGCCAGTGCCCTGGCCGGCGAAAGCCAAGCACACATCAAGTATCGTTACTTTGCAAAAATTGCTAGAGAAGAAGGCTATGAAGAAGTTGCCCAGCACTTTGAGCACACAGCAGATCAAGAAATCCTGCATGCCTGGGGTCACTTGGAACTGTTGATCGGCCGGCCAGACACTCGTCGCTGTCTGGAACTGGCCATTGAAGGTGAGACCTATGAGTTTACCACAATGTATCCGGGCTTTGAACAAGATGCTCGAGCCGAAAACGATCGTACTGCACAGTATGAGTTCCGCAATCAAATTGTCGAAAGCACAGAACATGCCGAACAGTTCAAGGCAGTGTTGGCCAAGGCAGAAAAACGTTTTGCCGCACTCAAGCGAGTTGAAGCACGTCATGCGGCTGCTTATCAAGACAAACTAAAGTGGTTGGTTGCAGGAACCTATGATGTCTCAGCAGGAGAAGCATCATGAGCGAAACTCACGTATGCGTGGTATGTGGCCACGAACATGATGAAGCAACAGAAGGTGCATGGGATACCCTGCCTGATGATTTCCTGTGCCCTGAGTGCGGTTGCGGCAAAGAAGACTACGAGGTGATCTGATGCTAGAGTGCCTAATAGTAGGAGATAGTATTGCAGTAGGAGTAAGTCAGGTTCGCCCTGAGTGTGCAAGCATAGCCAAAAGCGGCATCAATTCTCAGGCCTGGAATACCAAGAACATGCATCGTTTGCAACCCACACGCACCTTGATCATCAGTCTTGGCGCAAACGATGCAGGCATCAACACCGAAGCAAACATTAGATCCTTGCGAACCAATGCACAAGCAGATCGAGTATTTTGGCTGTTGCCTAGCCAGCGACTAAAACCTCGCCAGGTAGAAGCTGTACAACAGGTAGCACGAGAATTTGGTGACACGGTTATTCCGCGACCAGAAATCAATATCAGTGCTGATGGAGTGCATCCTACCTATCAGGGTTATAAACTACTGGGCAATCAAACACGATGAGCACAATCTTTGATGAACTGCGGACACACAATGCTCGTGGTCGTGTGCTGGCCAAGAAACTCCAAGAGCCCAAGCAATACTATGATATCCCTTATGCGGACATGTATGCACTCTATGAGTTCTGGCCCAACATGCGAGCCAACAAGTTCATCGAAGGCTGGATTGCTAGATTAGTAGGTGGGCACAAGATGCAAGCCAAACTGCTACCAGCGGCCTATCAAAAACGCGACTGTGGAGATATCTACATCGGTGAAACTCTAGACCTTGGAAACAACAACGTTGAAGTCAAGAGCAGCTTCCGAGACGATGCTCACAACATAGGCGGCAAGCAGTTTCGCTTCTACGAGAATGTGCCCTACTACCTGATATTCAAAGGCTGGAGTGCTGACCGTTATGAAATGTTTCTGCTGACCAAGGCAGAACTGGTTGGTGAGATCAAGACACGAGCAGAAACCACAGACCGCAGTGCATTCATCAGCAGTCAAGGCAGTAACTATGTGAGTGCAATGACACAGCAAGAGAAGATCGTGTGCCTGCTCGAGAACGCACAAGGCCTACGTCAAGACTCCTTGACCTGGGAGTTCAGTGCCAAGACAGAGACTGAACTGTACAAACGATTCCAGAGCCGGTATCTTGTCTCACCCGACCAGGTTGCACAACGACTCGTGGTTTTCACTGAGTCAGTTTAATGATATTCAGGATATGATTTCTAGGTCAAACAGTGTATAATAGGCATACATACTAGGACATCAACAGTATGTCATTCAAGGAGAAAATTATGAAATGGTCTACACCAACTGCACAAGACATGCGTTTCGGGTTCGAAATTACCATGTACATTGCAAATCGTTAATTCGTTAACAAAAGCACTACAAAAAACCCTTGTTGATCAAGGGTTTTTTATGGCCTAAAACGGTTGACTGGTAATGCTCATTTTGCTATAATCAACACATGGAAACAAACAACACGGAGCACAAAATGGATTACAACAACATGGTACACACTCAAAAGGGCATGGCACAGATGCTGGGCAAGACCTTTGTTCAAGTCTCTGGCTCCGTTGGCGGCTATGAGATGACTTTCGAAACCGCACAAGGTGAACGGTTCATATTCGCTCACTCACAGGATTGTTGCGAGTCAGTGGACATCAACGACATCGTTGGTGACCTGCAGGACTTGGTGGGCGAGCCCTTGTTGGTTGCTGAGGAAGTTCAAGGTGAGACTCCTGTGGACTTTGTTGAGCGTGATCACGAGAGCGTGACTTGGACCTTCTACAAGTTCGCTACCCGCAAGGGCTATGTGGATGTTCGTTGGTTAGGGGAGTCAAACGGCTACTACAGCGAGAGCGTGGACCTGTTTGTAGAGGGCGTGGTTGTTCCAGGAGAGCATCAGCCCACCCTAAGCGACCTGCTACGTGCCAAGATGAACGGTTGACCATTTATTCCCATTTTGCTATACTATAGGCTAAGTTAAACAAAAAGGAGCTCGTAATGAAGAACTGGACAGACACTTGCATCAACTGGAATCAACTGCCGGGCACTGAAGTCAAGCGACTGATCGCTACCTGGGGTTTCACTCCAGAGCAGATTGCCAAGTACGACAAGAAGCACGGCTTCATGAATGCCACTGCCCTGCCAGTTACCAAAACGGAAGCCACGACTCCTGCAAAGGCTGTCAAAAAGGCAACCACGGTAGTGGTCAAAAAGGTAGCAGTCAAGGCTCCATCTGCTCGCCAAAAGCATGTGGGTGCTGACGGTGAGATCAAGTTTGTGGAGCACCGCAATCTGTTCGTGGGCTTCTTTGGTGGCCGGGTTGTTGTGACCAAACGCACTGAAGCACAATGCCGCGAGTTCCTGATCCAGGAACATGGTGCAGAATAACGGTTGACCATTTATTCCATTTCGGCTACAATAGTAGCATATTAAGTAAACAGGAGTCTGAATTGATCATCAGTAACGCACCAGCCCACGAAGCTGTTCTGAGTAATGTAGGCGAGATTGGCGAGTTCCGTATCCGCAACTCTGCTAAGGCTTTCAACATTCTTTCCTCAGGCTTGTACGCAAACAAGATCCGTGCTATCGTGCGCGAGCTTTCTTGCAATGCAGTGGACAGCCATACAGCCGCAGGCAAACAAGACACGCCCTTCGACGTACACTTGCCCAACCAGCTGGACCCTACCTTCAGCATTCGTGATTATGGCACTGGCCTGACTCATGCACAGGTGCAGAACATCTACACCACTTACTTTGAGTCAACCAAGACCGAATCCAATGCGTTCATTGGCGCACTTGGCCTGGGTAGCAAGTCGCCCTTCAGTTACACAGACAACTTCACTGTGACTGCTATTAAAGATGGCACTCGCGGTGTGTACAGTGCATTCATCAACGGCGAAGGCGTGCCATCCATTGTGCTCATGCACTCAGAGCCCACAGATCAGCCTGCAGGTGTTGAGGTTAAATTTGCAGTGGCCAGCCGCGGCGACTTCTACAAGTTTGAAGAAGAAGCTCGGTATGTGTACACCTACTTCAAGCTTCGTCCTGTGGTAAACGGTGGCGACGGTGAATTCAACTTCCGTGATGTTGAGTACAAGGACCGGAACATCATCCCAGGTGTACACTACACCGACGGTCGTGGTAGTCGTGCTGTGATGGGCAATATTGCCTATCCAATTGACCTTCCTAACCTAGAACAGATTGGCGATCTTGCTAACCTGTTGGGCTGTGGCCTGGAGATGCACTTTGACATTGGTGAGTTGGACTTCCAGGCAAGTCGAGAAGGCCTGAGCTATATTCCACAGACTATCAATGCAATCAAGAGCAAGCTAGAGGCGTTGAATGCACAGTTGGCTGTTCACGTGGCACTAGAGGCAGATACCCACGCCAATGACTGGGAGAAGGTATTCTTCTTGCAAAAGAAAAGCAATGAGTCACTGTGGAGCCAGGCCGCTCGTAAGTATGTGGATGATACCAAGTTTGATTTAATCGATGCCAACAGTGGTCGTTACATGCACACGGTTCCGTTCGCTCTTGAGGTAAAGGACCTGGCTGCTCGTTACAACATCGAAGTATTGGCTTTCAACAAAGGCCGCCATGGTGCTACCTGCTCGGAAGTTAAATCCGCCAAGAAGCACAAGAACAATTCCTACACGGAATTTGATCAAGTGTGGGAATTTGGCATCACTGGCCAGTGTGTTTTCATTACCAACGATACCCGAGTAGGTGCCATGAACCGTGCCAAGCATCACTGGCGCACCGCAGAATCCAAGGGTATCAAACTGCCCGGTGGTGGCTACAGTACCACAGTGTATGTGCTGAGTCCTGCTACCAAAGGCCATATAATGGATACCCTGGGCTTTTTTGCAGAACTGCGACAACCACCTGCAGAACTGCGCATGATGGCCAGCGAGCTGACAGAGAAAGAGCGCAAGACTGGCAAGAGCATGGGTGCTAATGTGTCGATCATGAGCCTGCAACGTCGTGGCTACGGTGGCTATCACAAAGAGCGTGAGCTGGTGTGGAAGGATGCAGGCAAGGCTGATCAATTTGATGCCAGCGAAACCTACTACTACCTGCCACTCAAAGGCTTTGTGGTGGAGACCGAAGGTGTTGCGATCAATAGCATGCGCCAGTTCAGTGACTGGGTCACTGAAAGCGGTATCCCGAGCTTGCATGGTATCACCATCCATGGTGTGCGTAAAACAGACATCGAGTACATCAAGACCCAGACCAACTGGATCAATGTGCAGGATCACATTCGTGCAGTTTTGGCAAAATTGGATTCAAAAATTGTGAGGCAATGTGCGTTGAAACAGATTGACGCAAACAAGTATTTCCGCTACAATAACGATATTGCAAAACTGGTATCTCCCAACAGTGCATACACAAAGTTTTTGGCTCAGTTCAAAGGCGTTGATAATGTGAAAGTTGAGCGTCACAGTTTGGAACGTTTGTGCCGTGACTACGCAACACCAGTTGATGTAGAATCGGTTGTTCAAAGCATTACAGGTGAAATGACTGCCATCCGTAATCGCTATCCGCTCTTGAGCAGTTTGCGTGACTACGACATCAATGCAGATGCCGTGGCACAGTACATTAACTTGATTGACAAAGAGGCTTAAAATGGCATTTCCATATCTGATCCAGGGCAAGAACATTGTTGTTATCATTGACAACCAGCCCCATACTGTAACATCCAGTCACATTGGCTATGAGAAGCTGAAACAGGCTATTAAAGACAATGACTGGGACATGGTCGAGCAAGTGGTTGATCCTGCAAAAGAGATCCTCAGCTATGGTGCAGGCCACGTGGCCGTACAAGGCTCCAAGGTGTTCTACAAAGAACGTGAGATGCGCGGTGTGCTCACTGCTCGCTTGATCGAAATGTATCAAGATGGTTTTCCAGTTGAACCCTTGATCTTGTTCATGGAGAACTTGATGGCTAACCCCTCCAAACGTGCTGTGGAAGAACTCTACGGCTTTATGGAAAAGGGCAATCTGCCACTTACTCCAGATGGCTATTTCTTGGCTTACAAGAAGGTTCGTGCAGACTTTTTAGACATCCACTCGGGTACTATGAGCAATGCTCCTGGTAACATTGTGGAAATGGAACGCAATACTGTGGATGACAACATGAACAATACCTGCTCCACAGGCCTGCATTTCTGCTCCAAGGAGTACTTGAGCCACTTTGGTTCAAGCGACAGCCGTACTGTGATCTTGAAGATCAACCCTGCAGATGTTGTTAGCATTCCAGCTGACTACAACTCTACCAAGGGTCGTGCATGTCGTTATGAGGTGCTAGGTGAATTGGGTGTACACCCCGACCAAGCCTTTGTTGCACCTGTGCAAACAGAAGCTGTATCCGACACCGCAACTGCTGACTTGATCCGTGTTGCTGTGGAAGCCGCAGTAAAGGCCGCATTCGCCGCACAATCCGACAACAAGTAATTCGAAAGACTAAAATGAGCTATTTTATCAAAAGCGGCAACACGTTCAAGGTTGCTGACAAGGACAGCGTGGACATCAAAGACCACCTGCCTGCTGGCAACTACATTGTGAAGCAGGATCAGTTTGGCAACTTCTTCTTGGAAGTTGTGGATTCTTTTGAGATCACGGGTAAAGTGTATGGTGATGCCCTGCGTCATCGTGATCGTATCTTCAACACCTTTGAAGACCGTGCGGTGAGCACAGGTGTTATGCTCACAGGTGAGAAGGGCTCTGGCAAAACCATGCTGGCCAAGAACCTGGCAATCAAGTGTGCAGAAGCAGGTATTCCCACCCTGCTGATCAACCAGCCCTGGCGTGGAGAGACCTTCAACAGCCTGCTACAGGACATCAGCCAGCCTTGCATGGTGTTGTTTGACGAGTTCGAAAAGGTCTACGACAACGACGAACAAGAAGAAATGCTCACACTGTTGGACGGTGTGTTTCCTTCAAAGAAGCTGTTCCTGATCACCTGCAACGACAAGTGGCGTGTGAATCAACACATGCGAAATCGTCCAGGCCGTATCTTCTACATGCTGGACTTCAAAGGTCTGGATCAAGAGTTCATCCGCGAGTACTGCATGGACAATCTCAAGGATGCCAGCTTGAAGAACATTGATGGTGTTTGCACCGTGGCTTCATTGTTTGCTGAGTTCAACTTTGACATGCTCAAGGCCCTGGTTGAAGAAATGAACCGCTACCGCGAGACTGCACAAGAAGCCATGCAGATGCTGAACGCCAAGCCAGAGTTTGACGACGGTAGCCTGTACAAGATTGCAGTGATGCCTGTGGGCGAAACTGAGCCATTGACTGAGCGCCAACTGGAAGGCGGCATGCAGTGGAAGGGCAACCCAATGACTCACAAGGACTGGCACTACGGCTATGATCCAGAGCCGGACAACGACGATGCCGACTGGTACGACATGCAGTTCCACCAACGCGACTTGAAGAAGGTTGACCCAACCGAAGGCCGGTTTGTGTTTGTGAACCACAAAGGCGATCAGCTGGTGCTGGTGCGTGATAAAGAAAAACCCTTTAACTACTACGCATTCTGAGGTTGACCATAATGCTCCTTTGCGCTATAATAGTGGTATATTAAGTGCAAAGGAGCTTTCCAATGGAATATGTGGTTGAATCTTGTAGTCTACGGTACAAAAAATGGGTAGAAGCACTGCTACCCTCTATGATACGTCAACTAAGTCTTGGCCGCAGTCGCAAAACTCTTTTGGTCACAGTTGAGTCCTGCGAGGGGCAAGGAGCAACCTATCCACTGGATCCAATTGACAGCTATGTGGTAGTTATCAATCCTGGCAAGCTCAAGGACGTTGGACTCACCCTTGCACACGAAATGGTGCATGTGAGACAAATGGCCAAAGGCATACTCAAAACAAGCAACGGCACAAACTACTGGAAGGGCAAACGCTATACCAAGCGCACCAAGTACCTGGATCAGCCCTGGGAACAGGATGCGTTTGCAAAACAAGAATTGATTTTTAGACGAGCAATTGAGGAATAATCATGGACAAACAAAACGCACCCTGGGACGTAATTTTCCAACTTGAAAGCGACAACAGTCGTCTGGCAAAAGAAGCTATCGTTCGCAACGAAGCCGAAGCAGGTAACACGGAATTCTTCCGTGGTGCCCGTGCCGCACTGGACAGCATGATCACCTATGGTGTTAAACAAGTTGAGCCCAAGTCAGGTGACGGCAAAGGACTCAAAGCAGAAACGTTCTGGCGTATTGCACAGGAACTGGCAGAGCGTCGGTTGACTGGCAATCAAGCACAGTTTACAATCAACACCATGCGAGCACAGGCCACAGAAACTGAATGGAACAACTGGTACCGACGTATCCTGATCAAGGACCTGCGCTGTGGTGTTAGTGAAAAGACCATCAACACCGTGGTTAAAAAGGTTCGCCCAGAATATGAAATCCCTGTGTTCTCCTGCCAGTTGGCACATGACAGTGCTAATCATGAAGGCAAGGTAGCTGGACAAAAACTGATCGAAGTCAAGCTGGATGGTGTGCGTGTGATCACTGTGGTATACCCCAGCGGGCAGGTAAACATGTACAGCCGCAACGGTAAAGAGCTGGTGAACTTTCCGCACATTGCAAAACAACTGGCCAAGCATGCGGTGTTCTTTGCAGAGCCCACGGTGCTGGATGGTGAGATCATGAGTGCAAGTTTCCAGGACTTGATGAAGCAGGTGCATCGCAAGAGTGACGTCAAAGCAAACGATGCGGTGCTGAACTTGTTTGATATTGTTACCTTGCGTGAGTTTCAAGCAGGTGTGAGCGAGCATCGTCAGATCGATCGAAGCTTCACACTCAGTGCATGGTATGAGCACATCAAAGATCACATGCCCAATATCACTGTGGTCGGACAAGAGCTGGTTGATCTCGACACTACTAAAGGTCAAGCTCGTTTTAAAATGATCAATACACAGGCAGTGGCTGGCGGCTACGAAGGCATCATGATCAAGGATACCGATGCAGTGTACGAATGCAAGCGTAGCATAGCATGGTTGAAGTTAAAGCCGTTTATCGAAGTGAGCCTTACTGTGATAGGCGTGGAAGAAGGCACAGGCAAGAATGCAGGACGTTTAGGTGCCTTGATTGTGGAAGGCACAGATGACGGCAAGTTGATCCGTACCAATGTGGGTTCAGGACTTACTGATGCACAGCGTGATGAGATCTGGGCCGAGCGTGATACAGTGATTGGACAGATTGTGGAAGTGCGGGCAGATGCCGCAACACAGAACCAAGACAGTGATGGGGAATGGAGCCTGCGTTTTCCACGATTCAAAGGCTTCCGCGGCTTTGTTCCTGGAGAAAAACTATGAGCAAGACACCAAGATTTCCAAACGACCCAATGGACTACGATCTACCACCACACACGGATTAAATCATGAATGATATAACACTGAAAGAATACGACCGTACCATTGCACACCTAAAGGGTATTCGTAAGGTTGTGATCAACAACTGCTTTGGCGGCTTTGGACTTAGTCATGAAGCTATTTTGGCATATCTTGACAAGTGTGGGCTTCCAGTCTGGACTGAGGCCAACGAGAAGTTTGGTAATCTAATTCCATTCCACTATTATCTAGTACCGCCAGAAGAACGCATTTCTGGTGACCCAGCCAACTGGCATGATATGACTCTTGCACAGCGCCAGGCACACAATGCCGCATACAGCCGCACCGTGTTCCACGATCGTGATCTTGCTCGTGATGATCCTTACCTGGTGCAGGTGGTTGAAGAGCTGGGTGCCCGTGCTAACGGACGTCACGCAGAACTCAAGATTGTGGAGATCCCTGCTGAGGTAGACTGGGAAATCACTGAGTACGACGGTAACGAAGCTGTTGCAGAAAAACATAGAACTTGGAGTTAAAATGACTGAAGAACAACTGGATGAAAAAAATCGTGAGATCCGTGAACTGCTCTATCAGGGTGTTTACGAAATTACCTTTACTAAAGTAAATGGTGAGACTCGTACCATGCCCTGCACACTGGATAGCACTCTGCTACCACCACAGCCACTCAAAGAGTTCCATGAGACTCGTGTATACAAACCCGAGACTCTGAGTGTATGGTGCCTGGACAAGATGGAATGGCGATCATTCCGTGTGGCCAATGTAACACGGATCCTGCGTACACAGTAATTTTATTATGAAAATATCCGCAACAGAAATCAATCAAAGAGCCTACACAGCAGAGGCCGTGCGAACTCAGGAAAGACGCAACGAAGACTATCGTAAGCTGATGGAAAAGCGCAGGCTGGATGTCATTGTTGACGAACGAATAGCACGTAATCGTCGCCTGGGCCTGGACAAAGGTCAGAATGTGGATCTAGATTGTTAATCAAGGAGTTGAACAATGATGCAAGATTTCTACTACGAGAAAAAACGGCACAGCGTGACTGAAGACTGGCCTGACGGTGTTACCCTACAACAGGTTGCTGACCTGCTGGGCGAGGAACGTGTGAGCTATAGAATCTACTACAGCCGGGACAATCTCACCTGCCGCTTGTTTGTTTTCCGTGGTAGCATCACTGTGCCTCAAATGCGAAGCATGTTGCACCTGGGCTTTGTGCTGGCACAGGATGACGACACTGAGGATATCCCCAACCAGGAGACTACAGAATGACCATTTTTATACCTGTGCTGTTTATATGCCTTAACGGCAACTGTGAGTTCATGCAAGCCAAAGTCCACTATAAAGTGGAAGCACAATGCAAGGCCAGTTTAGACATGCAAAAACAGCACATGCGAAATTTGGTTAAAGAAGCAGAGAAACAAGGTACCAAGGGTGAAATTACTATTTTAGAAGGTACCTGCATTGATGCCGAAATCAAAACAACTCAGTGCAGAACAACATGACCCTAGAAGATCTACAACATATCTTTGATCGCCAGATAGAAGACGGCACCGAGAAACTGTACTTCATGCTGGTGGATGGTGATCGCATGCCTGTGATTGAACGTCACCCGGCAGAGGATCTAGAGGGCCTGTTGCCCATGCTGAGTCATTTCCAATATCATGGTAGTGAGGTTATGCCGAGGTTTGTGAAATGAGTGAGTCCGCAGGCATAACAGGCTTTATTGAAATATTTGAAGGTCGTTTGACCAAGATGAAACTACACCTTAAAGCAGAATTGAGCAAAGACAAACACGAACGAAATCGTAAATGGCTTAAAATTCAGCTACGTGATGCCAAAGCACTTGGCAAGACAGTGAAAGAAATGCGTACGGCCAATACTAAACTGTGTCCACATTGCGGGGAGAAACTATGAATGAACGAATTCGACTACTTGCCGAACAGGCCGGAATTTATAAATTAAATTTGTCTGATGAAACAGAATACTGGATTATGGAAAAGTTCGCCGAGTTGATTGTGAAAGAATGTTGTGATATTTTAGATCCTGGCGAACATCAATTAATAGCACGATTCCAAGCAAGAAAATGGTTAGAAGAACATTTCGGAGTTGAAGAATGATTCAATATCCAGCAGACAGCAAACCACATATACAATGGAATCACATTGATGGTCCACTGTTGTGTTGCCGTGATGGAACACCACATTGGTTGACTATGCAAGAACGACTTTGGTTGAGACTGGGATTTACCAACATTAACCAGTTGGATGAAAAATATTGTCAAGAACCACAAAGGGGATAAGGTATGAACGAACGAATTAAACAACTTTGGTCTGAGGCGGCCGAATCAAACGGTGTCGATAGTTGGGAAGAACAAACTGCCTTTATGTCTAAGTTCGCCGAGTTAATTGTTCAGGAATGTGCCAAAATTGCTGACAAGGCAGAACCATATAAAGCCAGTGATCTGATTAAGAAACATTTCGGAGTTAAAGAATGAAAGAGATAACTAAAGCAGATGTCAATCATATTTTAAGCAAACTTTTTTTTCAAGATCATGCGCTAATAGAAGTTTGGTGGCATACAGCAAATAAACATTTTGAATTTAATACTCCTAACTTTATCTTTCAAGAAAATGCTGAGGGTAGACAAAGAGTGTATGATTATGTGCAAAAATGTTTTTTAGGACAATGAAACCATGACATTTTTTTGGGGATTCTTGCTAGGTTATATAGTGGGTGTATTATACATGTGTCATCGTTCTAATATAGATTCTAAGAGACATATAGAATGAATGATACCACAGTATCTAATGTTTCCTTGACAAGGACCGTTGGGGTGCTGAATCATCACGGCGAGATGCAGACATTACAAATACCCACTGAACGTGCCCTGACAGTGTATGTGGACAAAAAAGAAATTGTCACGCTGATGACCCTTGGAGCCTATCCCGAATGGTTGGTGTTGGGGTACTTGCTTAATCAACGACTGATTGCTTCTGCGGCAGAAATAGATTCAATAACGGTAGATTGGGAAGTTGGGGCGGCTGCGGCAAAGACCCATACTGGAATTGTTAATTTCAAGAGGAAAACGGCTAAACGTATAGTTACCACTGGTTGTGGACAAGGTAGTATGTTTGGAGATTTGATGGATAATATCAGTGATATACAATTGCCGCCAGCCTCGATCACGCAAACTCAGTTGTATGCTATTGTAAATACTATACGCACAAATGACAGCATTTATAAAACTGCTGGATCTGTACATGGTTGTGCATTATTTCAAGGTGAAAACATGCTGGTGTTTATTGAAGATGTGGGGCGACACAATGCATTAGATGCCATTGCCGGATGGTTGGCGCTACAACCTAAAGACAGCATAGCAGTAAATGACCGAGTATTTTACACAACTGGAAGACTGACCAGCGAGATGATTATTAAGTCTGCACAAATGGCGGTGCCTATCGTTATATCTCGCAGTGGTATTACTGAAATGGGTTACGAAATTGCAAAAAAACTAAACCTATGCGCCATAGGCCGAGCAACCAATAGACGCTTTTTTTGTTTTACTGCACCCGAGCGGTTGGTGTACGGAGTTGAAGAATGAACAAATATATCTGTTGTATATTCTTACTGATTTTGATTCTTCCAGCTTGGGCCTACAAAACTGAACGTGTGTGCCACACCGTCGAGGCTTCATTGAAAGCACCTGCTAAAAAAACATGTAAAACAGTATTGGTCATGACAGAGGCACAAAAAAAAGCAGTTGAAGAAGAAAAAGCCCGACGAGAAAAGAAACCTGCAAAAAAAGAAGCACCTAAACATTAAGGAGATATGATGAACGAACGAATTCGAGAACTTGCTGAACAGGCTACTTGTTTCAAAGAAGACCTTACTGAAGGATTATACGACATTGAAATTTTTGACAAAGAAAAGTTCGCCGAGTTGATTGTGCAGGAATGTATTGATATTATTGCTCCATATACTGTTAGAATGAGCAGACCCGGTGAAGAATACTTACATCCTATTCAAGAGATTAAACAACATTTCGGAGTTGAAGATGTGGGCTCGTGAACAAAGTTATTGTTATCTCAAGCAGTACATACAGTGTCGCAACAACACACCTTGGCCCATGGCCGTGCCACAAGCACACGACCGTGCCAGATGGACACTACAACATCTAGGCGGCCTAGGCAGCAGTTGGGACATACGCCGTAGTGACTGCACTTACTTTTATCCACAAAGGACAAACAATGAATGAAACCAGTAAGTCGTTGATTCGACGTTTACAAGATGCAAGATTTGTAAACACATATTTCAAAGGTAGTGGGATTGATATAGGTGCTGGCGAAGACCCGCTTAACAAATACTATCAACAATTTCCGTTAATGACCAACATAACAGTTTGGGACATGCCAGATGGCGATGCACAAAAAATGCAAAACGTACGAGATGAGTCCTATGATTTTGTACACAGCAGTCATTGTCTTGAACATATTCATGATCCTTATGAAGCATTTGAAAATTGGATTAGGATCTGCAAGCCCGGCGGGCATATCATCACAACCATCCCCGATGAGGATTTATATGAGCAAGGAGTTTGGCCCAGCAATCACAATCCAGATCACAAAACATCTTGGACCATTTCAAAAGAAAAAAGCTGGAGTCCAGCCAGCATCAATGTAATTGAGTTCCTGTACCAATTCAAAGATAAGATTGAAGTGTTAAAAGTGGAACTGGTTAACGGCACGTTCATTTACGGTATACATAGATTTGATCAAACTTATCGCAGTATTAGCGAATGTGCCATTGAGTTCATAGTTCGAAAGCGCACTTTGGAAGAAATCAACCGCAACGGTAGATTGCCTCAACCTTGACAATCAGTCAAAAATCTGTTATAATAATGTATCATCGTTAACACGGATACCACTATGCAGCAAATTATTCAAGAACTTGAATCAGATAACAGTCGCCTTGCCAAAGAAGCAATCATACTGCGCGAAGCCGAAGCCAACAACACAGAGCTGTTCGAAGGCCTTAGACTGTGTTATGATCCCATGATTACTTTTGGAGTTGAACAATGAACGAAGATGAAGATCCACAACGAGAAAAAATATTTGAACTTCGGCAAGAGATTATATATTTAAAGGGACAAATAACTTATCTACAGGAAGAATTGTCTAGTGTAGAAGATGAGATGGATAAGAAAACTGCTCAATATGAAAA
>Ga0209353_10000744_pt1 | contig 19266 bp, 12 predicted proteins | sample LauGreSpBDMM15SD_2_FD_187561 | JGI IMG/M metagenome (GOLD analysis project Ga0209353, IMG submission 187561) | Freshwater lake microbial communities from Lake Michigan, USA - Sp13.BD.MM15.SD (SPAdes) (version 2) | ecosystem: Environmental > Aquatic > Freshwater > Lake | place: Lake Michigan...
CGCTCGCGGGTGCGGCAGGTTTCGGGCGATCTGACGGATGTATCGCTCCACTGCCTCGGCCTTTGTGGCGGTTTTTCCTCCGTTGTATCGGAAAACGGCGCTCGCGCCTTTGGCGGTGTAGTCGTTTTGGATGCGGGTGTTGTCCGAGAGGTAGAGCGCCTGTCCGAAGAGTGCCTTCACGTCGCCTTTTTCCACGTCGAATCGGTCAATTTCTTGCGAGTCGCCGCGACCGAGGATGACGCGCTCCCCTTCGATCTGCGGCAGTAGTTCACGGGCTTCGCGCTTTTCAATGCGTGCTCGCGCCTTACTTTTCAACGTCGCTTCCTCTTCCGGCATAAACCGAATGTCTCCCGTTGCCGGGTTAAATCGCTTGTCTGAAGAAGGTTGCCTGTAAAACCGTTCAGAGATTCTATAATCCTTGTTCTTTCCGCGTTTGTTTTCGACAAACCCAAATCGCTTATAGAATTTGTCAAGCCTTCCCCTAGATGTGGCTCCAAGTTCATCACTTGGGTTAACCCTAATTTGCATTCCCTTGCTGTCAGCAAACTTTGCAAGGTCTTGCATAAATGCGGTGCCTAAGCCTTTGTTTCGATTTGCTCTATCAATTTCAATTTCATGAGGTCGAATGTGTTCGTATGGAGTGTCTGTTCCACTAATGCTAGTCATGTTGCGAACACCAAGAGAATTCCAATGGTCTCGAAAACTATCAACGCTGTCATAGTGTTTTGGGATTTCTTGGCTTGCTTCCTCCGGCATGTATCTTGAATCCCGGCTTGGCCTTCTAGTCAACGCCGCAACTTCCTGATCTAGCTCCTGTTGGGTCAGACTGTAATATGCGTTGCCAAGACGGCGTCGAATTTGCTCCTCGGCGCGACGACGGTCGTCCTGTCTGGCTTTGGCGCGATCCCGGTAGCTGTCTTCCGGCATGTAGCGAATGTCTCCCGTTGCCGGGTTGAAGCGTTCCGAAAGCGGGATGACGTTGCCCTGATCGTCGCGAGTGATTGGGTCGGCAGATTTGATTTGCTCCGGGGAGGCCGCGACGTATTCGGTGCCTGAGTATCCAGTGTCCACCGTTCCAACATCACCCTTTAGGTAAAATCTGCCGAGCACGGGATCGCCCTTCCTTCCCATGTCCGATGCGTAGTAGGACACACCCTTGGCGTATGTCTCGTTCGGTGTGAAATATGCGCCGGGTGCCATTCCAACCTGTGCGGTCAGTGGGCCTGCTTTTGTGGTATCGAATACTTTGAATGGGAAGTCGCTTGCGCTGACCACTTTCGCGGCGGGGTTGCTTTTCGACTTTTTGCCTGACGTGCCGTGAAACACGGGGCCGATAGTGTATCCCGCCGCCCTTGCTGCCTCGTCCACAAGTCGTTGCTGCTCCTCCCTGTCGCCTGCGGCTACCGCCGCCATGTAGCTACGATCACGCTGGCGGGCTCTTGCCTTAGCTTTAGGGGTTGCCTCCTCCTCAGGCATGTAGCGGCCTGCTGCGGCTATGCGCTCCTGCTCGGTGTTGACGGTCTTCAAACTGCCAAGGTGACGGTCGAGGTCGCCGCTGTAGGCGTGCTCATGCAGAGGGCTGACTCCGCGCTCCACGGCAGGTGCAATGGCGAGAATGTTGTCGATCCGCAACGCTTCGCTCAACGGATCTTCAAGAAAGGTTTTGCTCCATCGGTTGGTCTTTCCAATCGGATTGCCGTCATCGTTCAGCAATGCCTGCGGCCCCATAGCAGCGTTGAGTCGCTCGCGTAGGCTGTTGGTTTCGCCCTCAGTTGTTATTGGGCGGCTAACTTCGCCGCGATTTTTTCTAGCAAGATCAAGTTTAGCTCCTTGAATAAGTGATTCGGTTTTGCCGTATCGTGAATCCTCATTGCCTAGCAATAGATTCAGAAACTCAAAACGCTGAACGTCTGGAACGCCGTTGCGATCAAGAAAGCCTTGGTATGGCGCTTGTTTTGCGGATGGTTTGTTAGTTGCCGCCGGGTAGGTTTCCAAACCAACAATTGGTTTGCCCTCCCATGTAAAGCCAGCGTCGTGGTTGGCTTGTAGTCCTTTAAGGTCGGCCACAAACCGTGGATCGCTCACGTTCCGGTAAGGCATTGGCTCGCCTGCTACACCCATTGCTTCTTCGGCCCAGCCAAAGTTTCCTAGTAATTTTTCGGGGTTGGTGCCAAGCGTTGTGAAGCTGCGCTCGCCAAAGTTAAACTTCATCTTCTGCGGCTTGAACACCTTGGTCTCGTTTTGCGCGGTGCCTTGCGAAATTCTCCACTTAGCAGGATTTTTCCGCTGCGATGCTCTGCGGGTGGCCGCGTAGTTGGGATCTGTAATTTTACCCGGTGCGTGCGCGTAGGTGATGCTGATCGTGTCGCCAATTTTGTCTTGGATGCTCTGGATGGTAGCGCGACGTGGATCGCCTTCGGGCATCCCTGCAAGCTCAAGCAGATAATCGTCAAACGGACGACCGGGTTGAATTGTTCCGCTTACTTCAGGATAACCGAGCGGGCTTGCGGTTAGCTTGATGCCATCGTAGTCAGCGGGCAAACGAGCAGTGTGCGCCCTTGCAACAGCTTGGAACGCCGCTTGGTTTGCGGCATCTTGATTCTTTTGGGTGTGTTGGCCTTTGTTTTTTCCAGCTTTAGCAAGTTCTTTGCCCTTTAAATACGCGTTTCTTGCGTCATTTGTAATTGCTTGAATCTCATCTTGGGTAATATCACCGGGTATCGGGCCGGGCGCAGCGGGCACAACAGGGGTGGGCTTTGCTACAGCGCCAGCGCGTTCCGCTTGAATAATCCTCTCCATGAGTTGCGCTTGAATGTAATCATCAGCAGTCGATTCTCCGGCAGCTTTTGCTTTATCAACAGCTTCGGGCGACCCTCTTTTAATCTCTACTTCGGGATCAATCCCCAAGTCTTTAGCCATTTTTTTAAGCTCGACAATTGAAGGAAAGCCATCTGGGAATCTTTTTACAATATCACTTATTGTTACCGCTTCGACCTTAGGGGCTGGCGTTGCGACAGGGGGCATTGCAGCAGCAGGTGCGGCACCGGGAACCACAGCGGTGTAGCCCGGTGTGCCAAACTCTCCGCTCTGCACCGGATCAACGACAGCAGCAGTGGGATCGACGGGCGTGACAGGCGCGACAGGCGTCACAGGGGTGCCCGGATTGTAAACCCCAGCGTTAATGATGTCCATCGCTTGCTGCGGCGTCATCGTGGCTCGTTCTGCCCTGAAGTATCCAAGATCGGACAACTGCTGCTCCATCTGGCGCGTCATAAATGCCGGAATGCTTGCAGATGATGCGCTAGCTGGCGTTACGGGGGTGACTGGGGTGACGGGCGTTACGGGCGTTGCAGGCGTTGCAGGCGTTCCGGGCGTTCCGGGAGGTGTAACGGGCGCAACAGGCGCTACGGGCGTTACAGGGGGCGTGCCCGGAGTGCCCGGAGTTGCGCTATTTGCCGCGACCCTTTGCCTATCCAATCGCTCCTTTACGGGTGCGTTTTGTTGGTAAAGCTGCTCCCGAATCAATTTGATTACGTCACCTGTGCCAGCAAGTTTTAACTGACCTCGGTCATTACGAATGCCGATGCTTGCCGCAATGTCCAATACGGTGTCGCGAATTTTGCTGCCCATGCTGGGAGGCAACATGAATTCCCCGAGGTCGCGTCCAGTGATAAGTCCCTGCCCAATGTCGGCGCTGGCTTCGTTTAGCCAGTAATCCATATCGCCAATATTTGCTTTTGCATTGTTAATTTGCGCCGGGGTCGCGCCGTTGGCCTCCAAGTTTTTTAGATGAAGCTGCACCTGACCATCAATCCACTTAGCAAATTCCGGCGTTGCTGTTACACCGTCGCCGTTGACAGTAAATTGCTGTTTGAGACCGTCAAACATATCGCTATGCAGCTTTGGATTAGTAGCTAGCAACGCGCTGTCCATTGCGTGCTTGCCCTCATGCGCCATAGCGTAAGCAATGCCCCTTTTAGTTTCGACGTTGATGTCTAACTGACCAGTGCTTTCTACAAATGCACCAGCAGATATTTGCCCGTGCTTTGCCCCAAATTCCGCTGCGGTCAATGCGTTGACAGTAATGGGAATGCCATTTTTTGTATTCTGTCTGTTATAGAAACCTCTGGTAGCGTAAATTGCGTTTTGATCTTCCGGGCTAAGGTTCTGCATTGCAGAAACAGCTTTTGCGGCTGCTGCGGCTGAACCGTAGTCGATATTTTGACCGTCTCTTACCAGTTCGCCATACAATGCACGGCCCTCAATAGCTCGTAGCCTTGGGTGCAGTAGCGTTGCTCCAGCACCAATTGCTGTGCCCGGCCCAACCATCATTCCGGCCTCATAGGCGGATTCTGTGCCAAGCATCATGGGCAAGCTTGTAATGCCACCAACAGTCCCACCAGCTATTGCGCTTTTTGTCATTTTGCGTGCTGCACTTTGTCCAACTGGCGCAAATCCGCCTGTAAGCTCTTCGCCCGCTTCCCTTGCCAACTTGCCAGCGTTTTGAGCAAACTTTGCTCCTGCCCATGTGACTGCGCCTGTTGCAAGCCCAGTCGCAGCGGTTCCAACAGCAGTGCCTCCAGTAAGTATTACCGCAGGAATCGTCGTTGCTCTAGCTAGTTTGTTTTTTGCAATGCGCTCTGCACCTTCAGCAACAAACTCTCCGGTTTTCTCTACGGCTTTGCCTCCTACTTTAAGGGCTGTTCCAGCAGCCTTTGCCAAAAACTTTACGGGTTTAAGCGCGAGTCCGCCCGGAATAAAGTTGCTTGGCTCAAGGATTTCACCAATGTCGCCAATGTTGCGTCTAAATTGCGCTGTCTGTTTCTCGTCCATTTCAGGCATACGTTGCTCGCCATAGACAAATTTCTCAAAAGCGTTGCCGCCTCCTTGATCGGTAGGTAGCTCGCCACGTTCTGCGCTGCTCATTCGACGCATGTAATCGGCTTGCGATTTTAAATGCTCTTTTATGTCTTCTCGGGTGGTTTCCCCGCCAGTCACAAATCTTCCAAATTGTTGCGCTTTATTTAGGGCGCTGTCTATCATTTTGCCAGTTCCCACCGTGCCAAGCCGAGCACCCGCTGCCAACTCTCGGTTTTGTTGTGCGTAAACGTCATCCTCCATCCCTTTGCCGCTCAGTTTGTCACTTGCTATGCCATACACGTTTGCAATTGTTTTGCCAGCACCTCTAAAGAGTTGTGGCACACCCTCAATGATGCCTTCAACTGCTCCAGACGCAAAATCTCCAGCGGCGTCGAGCGCACCGCTCATCGTCATTGGCTTTTTGCTTTTTGCATATTCCCAGTCAGTTGCTAGATCAATGTCGTCCGGGTTTTCGGCAACGTGGGCAATTGCATTAAAACCCTTTTTTGCCGACACGCGATCAAAATTCTCTTTTGGCGTAGAGGTTAATTTCTCGTAGCTAGGGGTTTTTGCAGGAGGCGAAGAAGTCAATTCCTCGTAGCTAGGGGTTTTTGCAGGAGGCGAAGAAGTCAATTCCTCGTAGGTCGGCGCTCTTGCTTGCGGAGCAGGGGTCGGCTCCGTATTGGTTGGCGTCGAGGATGCGCCAGTAAGTTCCTCGTAGGATGGGACTGCCATGTTAAATTTCGCGAACGGCTTTAGTGTCGTGATCTACTTCGTAACGCTTGCCGTTACGTTCAATAATTTCCTTGCCCGTCTTTTTGGCTGGCGGTTGTGCAGGCGTCGTCCCGGTGCCGGGAGTTGCATCGTTCTCAGGATCAAAATCCGACAATCTTGGCATTCTGCCTGTCCATCCCCTGAGAGTCCCATAGGCGCGGTAATGATTTGCCGCAGAGGCTTTTGAATCTGAAGCTAATTCAATTTGTTTTAAAAGTCTTTTAAGACGAACGGAATTTTGTTCTTCGGAAAGTCCGGGGTTATACGCTCTTGCAATAAGCCTGTCACCCTCTCCTTTGGTAAACGCCCCGCCAAGCACTGCTTTAAGATTGCGTTGAACTACTTCCTCAATTGTTTCTCTTGTTTGAACTGCTTCCGGGTTAGTGAATCGCAACACCGAATCGGGCAAAATGCCGATTATAGGGCCAGTAAGGTTTTTACCGCTGTCGAGTTGTTTTTGTGCTTCCATTAATTGCGCTCTGCCTTTTATTGCGTCCACTTCTCCGCCTTGTGTCCATTCCAAAAAGTCGGCTGCATATTTTTTATCCAACTCTTGCTGTCCCGCGTTCTTGCTTTCGCCACCGACAACCTTGGGGATGCGAATGCCTCTGCCTTCAGGCAACACTGCTGCTCCCTCGGTGTTGTATCCCGCTTTTTGCGCTTCTTCCTGAGAAGCAAAAGTCATTCCCTGTTTATCTATGGCTTCTTGTAATTGCAATTTTTGAAGTTGAGCGGCTCGTTGTGCAACTCTATTGTCTAATTCCTTCTTGTCTAATGCTGCAAAATTAGGATTTTCGTCTAGCGGTTTTTCATCGTCCAGTCCGGGAATGTTTGTTGGAACAGGTTGGAATTTCGTTGAAGCGTAAATGTCTAAAGCATTCATATTGTAAATTTAAATTAAATTGTTTTCTTTTTCTTTTTTTCTACAGGCGTGTAAACGTCCATTTCAGGCGGCATTAAACTCAAATCATTCTTGCTGCCGCCAGTTGAGCCTACAGGTAGGTCAGGTTCAACGGCTCCGTTAGGAGCAAAACGTCCGCGTGAATTTTGCTGCGGCAGGCTAGGTTTTGCGTTATTTTTTCCAGTAAGGTTTGGGTCGTAGCTTGGTAAATCAAAGTTTTCTACGGCATCAAGATCAATGGTTTCGTTTTGGTCTGTTGGAGCATATGAATAATAGGACGAAGGATCGCCCGGATCAACATTTCCAGTCAATCTTCCCATAACTGGAGCATAAGGATTTATAGGATTTGGATTATATGTTGATTTTCCTCCGAAGATTGGTCTGCTCGGATCAAAGCTAGGTGGTTCCGCAAGCGTCACGCCGTCAAGCAGCGGATTTGTTGGTATAATTGGAGCAGGAGGAGTTCCAGAAGGCGAATACGGAACGCCGTTTAGTTCAGGCGTTTGATATGGATAACGGCCATCGATTGTTTCATACGGAACTTCTGAAGCTGGAACCGGAATCGCTGGAGTTGGGGCTGGAGTTGGGGCTGGAGTTGCAATCGGACGCGGAGTTGCTGGCACCGGAGTTGCTGGCACCGGAGTTGGAGCCGGGGTTGCTGGCACCGGAGTTGGAGCCGGGGTTGCTGGCACCGGAGTTGGAGCCGGGGTTGCTGAAGATTGCGGAATACCACCCGGCGGAAAATAAGAACCCGTGCCAGAACCAGTCGGAGGGGGTTGCATTGGAGGTATGGTTGAAGGAGCGGGAGGGGCAGATTTAAAGCCTTTTATTACCTCGTCAGCCAACTCCATTGGGTCAAATTTTTCACCTAAAGCTGTCTTGCGTTTGTATTCTTTTACATAGGCGTCGTTTTCCGGCGATTTCCTCCCCAAAGCTTCGTATTTTTTTAAAATAGCCTTTTGCCATTCAGGTGTCTTGTAAGGCTCGGGCGGTTTTTTACCGCTTATAATGTAAGCGGGCCTACCCGGAGCATCATATTTGCCGTCACCAACGTAAACTTTCTCTCCCGGTCGCCGCCGCGATTCAGCAACTTCCGCTGCTATGCGATCTTTCTCTTCTTGCTCGTTTCTAATTCTGTCTATAATTGCTTGTCGCTTGTCCTGATTTGCATTGTAACGATCAAGGTCATCTTCAATCCGAATAAAGTATTGCGCTTTGTTGTCCTGCTCCCATTTTTTGTATGCAGCTATTCTTTCATCTATTGAAGCACCATTTTTCTTTAAAAACGCTGAATAACTTTTTTCGTTTTTAAGGTCTTCTTTTGTAGGGGCAACAGGAAAGCCAGCGTAGGGGTTGGGGCCGGGCGTGCGTGGTCTGTAGGTGGTTATTTGCTGCCTGCCGTCACCTCTGCGAGGCGGGCCAGATGGTCTCGTTTGAAACATCTTGGACGGATCACTTGGTTTTAGGCGAAACACATAATCATTTGAAAGCTTCAAACTGCCGGGCTGGTTTATCGGGTTTCTAGATGCCTCCCTTTGTTTTGCAATTCTTTTTGCTTCTGCCGCTTGAGCGTCATTTTCGACTTTTAGCTCCCTCTTTCGTTCAGCTGAGTTACTGGAAATGGTTTGTGTAACGGCCATATTGGTTTAATTTATAGGTTTCGGTAATTTACAATTTAAATTGCAGGTCTTCTATCGCGTAAAATAAGCGTCCCAGCAAGGCAAGGTTGCAGCAAATTCAACAGGAAATTCTGTGCGGAAGAATTCCAACATCTCCATTCGGCTCCCGGCATTGTTTTTAAGCGCCCCGGCAGCGTGCATAAACCCGGCACGATAGTAATCAATCTGATAGTCTTGGCCTCGGGGCAGCAAATCAACGGCATCAGGAAAGGCGTGACTAAACGAAAATTCTCCAAATATCGTGCTGGCAACGTAACCGTTGGCGGATTTCAAGATTTCTCGGTTGCTCGGGTCGAGAGCGATAGACAAGGATTCCCGGCAGACTTGGGCAATGCGGGCGTGGTCGGTGCCTCCCATAATACCGCCAGTGAGTCCACGCGGCAGCGCCCCGACAAAGCGCGGAGCCGGAAGCGTGTCGTTAAGAGATTGGGCCGCTTTGCTCGACTCGTAGAAATACTCGCCAGCAAATGGAGCGGCCAAAATACGGGACGGAAGGGGACGGCGCAGAAACACGTCGTGGTCAATGTGGAACGCGGCTTCTCCTCGTCCAGCAATTAACATCAGCGCAGAGAGTTTTTGCAAATCATAGACATGCACCAATTCATCTGGCAAATCGGGTATCGGAATTACTTCTTCAAACGGCAGGCCCATGCCGCCAACAAGGAAGTCAACGCCCGTTTGGTCTGCAACGAGCACAGGCGTCATTCCTGCGCGTTTGGCGTAAAGCACGGAGCCAGCCCACATGCGGGCATGAGAAAGGGACATTGAGGCATCGTGGTATTTCCAGCTATAGATTGCCTTCATATCCCGCCTCCTGCGCTTCCGCTGCCGGAATTGGTGGCGGTTTCCACAAGCACTTCCACTCCAAGGAAATAAAGTTCACCGCATGAATCGTATTTCTTCTGTCGGTCAAAAATCTTTTCTGAGTAGGTTCCGCTGCCGCTGCCGGAGATGTAGTGACGAGGCAACTCTCCAATAATTACTCCTTTTGTTCCGGTTGGCGGAGTAAACCGATCCCACGTATCTTGGTTGGCTTGGTCTAAACTAAGCGCAGCGGTGGTGTCACCCGGATTTGTGCTGCCGTAAAGATACGTCCGCATTGTGTAGGATGGGCTGTTAGTACAACTTTCAATCTCCACCTCTGGCCCAATGTAATAAAGCTCCCCGCAAGAGTCGTATTTGACTTGCCGAGCAAATTTCTTAGTTACGCCTGCCGCTTTGTAAATACGAGGGGCTGGGTCATAAATAACTCCGTCAGACACAATCGCCATTGTTCCCGTGGTAGCAGCAACGGTTAGGGCAACTTCTACAACTGTAGAAACTACCGTAGAGCTAACATAGGTGGCAATTGCGTTTCCATCTATGGACGGACTTGCGTTGGTTCCTGCAAATACTACGCTGACGCTTTCTCCAGCTAAAAGTCCGTGCGCCGTGTAGGTGGTTATGTTTGGAGTTAATCCAATTGTTCCACCGCTGGTAATGGTTACTGCTGTAAGATAGGGCGGTGTATCACGATCCCAAGTGTCTTCGTTGATTACCTCCAGACCAAACGGTGCATCGTCAATGCCCGGATTAACGCTGCCATACTTTTTGCTTCGCATCACGTATGGATGCAAATGCGAACAAGCGGTGCGCTCGTCGTCGCTTAAACCGGGGTTAGAGTCTGATGATGGTTGAAATTGATTAGCCCGAACAAGTTCTCCAGCAGGCGGAATAGCAATTGGAAATATCTGTCGCGGAACAGACAGAATTTTGTTGATGTCAGGTTCTTCGGCCATTAGTTACTCCATAACAACGCTTACGGATTCCAAACGCCATAAGTTGTATTTCCAAGGTTTAAGTGCCCAGCTTATAATTTGAGCAGTGCCACCATACGCGGCGTATGTGTCTGCTGACGGGCTAGTTGCTGCAACGACGTAGGTCTCTACTACAACTCCCCACGTTGGGTTATTAGATGCAGAAGTAGCTGTTATATCGAACGAATTAGTAAGCACTCCAGATGCTTGCACGTTAAAGAAAACTCCTTGGAAATTTAAATCAAGAGTTTTTAATTTAATGCGTCCGCTTTCAAGTATTGCTGCCGCTGTTGCTTGATTTGCATACGTGCCATAAGTAATAACAACTGTGTGCGGAACAACACGGCTTCTTGCCCCAACATGATTTAGTTCAACTTGAAACTTTGCGTTTTTGTCTTTTCGTTTTAGGGAAATTATAGTTGCATCAAATACCAATGCCGGAAAGGTATAGGAAGAAAGGCTAGTTTCAGTGCGCGACGATGGAGTTGCGCCAATCGTCATTGTAATTTTCTTGCCGTAGTAATCGTTTAGCGGAACGTAATTGACCTGCGTTCCTGACACGTTGAGGGCAAGAATGTCTGCCGCTAGTGGCTTGGCAATGATTTGCGTTGTGATTGCAACTTGATTGTAGCTTTCGTCATCAACGTCGTAGCGAATCAAAGAGGGGCCGGGTAGCGTCCACATCTCAATAGATCGGCTAAGTTTAAATTGATCAACAGGCTCAAAGGCAATTTGCCGTGCCTGTATGGCGTAAGTTGCGGATTGAAAAGTGGCCGAGGTTCCGCTGCCGCTTGTGCTCGCTTGAGTTAGAGCGGCGCTTGTGGCGGAGTATGATCCGCGCTCGTCAATGGTAAAGGTTGCAATTGCGCCACTGCTGACGGTCAACACGCGCACTTTAGCTGCTGTGACGATAGTGCCGCCCGCCAACGTAATGACTTCACCAACAACGTAACCGGAGCCCGCAGCATTGATAAGTAGCGTTTGCAACGTGCTTCCTACGCTAATGCCTCCAACTTCGCTGCCAGTCGCTACAACAACTTGCGTTCTCTTTTCAATGGCTCCGCGCTCGTTATCGTAGATGTCTTCAATGCGAATCGGGTAGGCTGGGTTTGTGCTGGTTCCAGTGCCGTCGCTATTCGTCTCAATCATCTCATAGACGACAACCTTGCTATTCGGATGCGCGTCGTATGTGGTTTTGACCGTAGCGGTCAGGCTTGTGATCAGTCCGCTGTTTTCGACTATTCGCCGAGTGCCGTTGATCGGGCCAAGCTGGGGGTCGTAGCGAGTGGTCGGGACATACAACCCCGGCACCGCCCGCGTCTCGGTAATTTTGTTGACCAGAAGGTCGCTGATCGGCTCGTCACGGTGCGCCGTCCAAATGCCGCCGCTGACAAATTCCTGCGGGGTGATAGCGCCGACAACGAGAGTGCTTTCTCGCACCTTGACTTGCGTGATCCATTGACCGTCGTAGTCCAGCCGCTGCGTGGTCATCCGCTGCTGCCCCTCTGGGCGATCCCCGATGGTTTGAGGGTTTAGCTCCACGGTTACGGTTTCGCTGGTGCCTGTGCGTTAGGCGTGCTGGTATCCTTCATGGTGCTTACATCCCACGCAATCAGACTTGCCAACGCGGTGTCGGCCATCTTCTGGACTTCGCCCTCGTCAATGTTGCTTTCTTGCTTCGGCACAAATCGACGCCAGAATTTGTTGCACTCAATGATGGCCTGCCAGTGCAACGCTTCGGGAGCGTAAGTAGTGAAGAAATCGGTCTCGCTCGTCACGTAGTCGGGCATCCAGCGGGTGACGTTCAATTGCGCCGTTGTTGGTGGAGAATTTCCCGGCGACGGGTCAAGAAAAATTGTCTGCCCTTGTTGATAGGCTACCGGGTTCATGTTGGTCGTTACACCAAGCTGCGCGAGCGTCTTGCTGGCGTCGTAGGGCTGTCGTCCAATTTGCCGCCGGGTGCGAGCCAACCACTCGTCCTCGGTCATAAATTCAATTGGCTGGTATCCGCTGCTGGCTACTGGAAGCATGACGCTGCTCACGCTCTTGACGCCAATCAGCGTCCCGGTCAATGCAACCACCGGAAAACACGCAGTCAAAGATCCGCCAGTTGGCGGAATGCTGAGAAAGGCGTTCACCTCTGCGTATTTAAAATTGTGCGCTCGCTCTAGGTAACGTCTGGCCGAGTTTAACGCCACCAATGCAGTGTCGAGACCGTTCAGAATAAGGTCGTTTGCGGTGCTGCGGCCCATGTAAACCGCAATAAATGTCTTCAGTTCGGCAATGGTCATTTGATTACATTCTAAGCGGCCTACCGCAGAATTCTTGCGTTACGTCGGCATATTGCGCGCTGCGGATTGCCTGCTCGGCCATTGCCATTGCAGCGATTCCCTTGGGGCTGTCGGTTTCCTCGGCAAAATAGGTGCGGGCTTTGGTGAGGTTGATGAGCGCCTCCTCCAGCATTGGGTGATTGGTCAGCGCGTTGCTGTCGGTGCCAAGCGTGAGGTCTGCCGGGTAGAAATAGGCGCTGACGTTGAAGGTAATTGCAACGGGCTGGTATTGCTCGGGCAAATAGAGCGCCCACTCGCCAAAGGGGCCGTTCTGCTCAAGGAACACGTATTGGATCGGATACGTGTTGGTGACGGTGTTGAAGCTTGGATTGTAGTAGCCGATGCGGTTGCTGATTGCTCGGCTAATTACGTCCACCGGGATTGGCCGAGGATTGGTGCCAGTGGGGTCGTCGTAGGTGATTGGGCTCTTCTCATTGCTCAGACATTTAAACGTGCTGCCGAGGCTTACGCTGCGAAACGTAATGGTGCCTCCGGTGCCTGCGGTCGTGACGTTCACAGGAACCGTAAACCCGGTGGCCCCTGTCACGGTAATCGTGCGCTCGCCGTTAATCGTCGGGATGCTGCCGCTCACTGCGTCAATGCTGCCAGTGTATTTCTGACCAGTGACCAGACCGTGCGCTGCGCTCACTACCACGCTCGGGTTGGCCGCGCTGTTGCTGGTCAACGCTACAACCGCCCCGGTGATGCTGAACGGCTGTTGCTGGCGCAGGAACGTCCAATTCTTGCGCGCTGCGATGCGTTTCTGTGAATGGTTTGCCCATCGACGAATATCCAGATCGCTTCGTGCGCTTTTGACGCCGAGTTCCTGCACCTCGTAGATAATCTCTGAAAGGGTAGCCATGTGGTAAAGAAAAAGCCCGAGCGGCTAGCGGCATGGACTGCCGGGCCGCTCGGGCTGAAGTAGTGGATTGGCGGCGGTCGCTTAGTAGAGCGAAGCAGACGGTGCTTTGGCGGTCGTGAACGTGGTCGGCACGGTCAGGCTGGTGATCGTCGCGCCGAAAGTTCCGGTCGTGCTTCCAGCAATCAAACCGCCCACGTAGTCGGCAGTGGCCGAGAGCGCGAGCGTGCTGGTGCTGTTGCTCTGGATTGCAATGAAGAAGCGAGCCGGGCCGACAACATTGTAGCCAGTGACAAACGGAAGCTGGACGACCGCTCCGGTGGTGGTGGTGCCGTTGGCAACACCAGCCAGCGCCGAGTTGGCAAGCACGATGCCGCCCGCATCAAGCAGGAAGGCGATCAACTTGTCTGCGCTGGTCGGGCTAGTTCCAAGCTGCACCTCGACGCCAGTGGCGAAGGATGAGCCGTGAGCATCGACCGCGACCATGTGGTATGTTCCGTCAACGCCTGCTGCGCTGGTGCCTTTGGCGGGGTTGCGGATAGAACGCGGGCTGACGCGGGACTCGACGGGAGGATTGGATGTAGATGAGGGCATAATCGTGTGTGGTTACTTGGTTCCGCGAATGGAGCCGGGCGCGGGCTTGCGACCGCTCGGAGTGTTGGCCTTCATAATCGCAGGCAGTTCAAGGATTGGGGGCATTCCGCCAAGCACTTTGATCTGAGATTCGGTGTCGGGCGTGTAGGTTTTTACGGTGGATTTGTGTTTGCTCATAACGGTTCTGTTTATTCTGCGGTGTGAATGAAAATCCCGGTGCCGGGAGTGTTAGCTAGGTTAGTCAGGCTGTCAATTAGATGCTGGTCGCTGGTGGTTACTTTGGTGTCAGGAAAGCGGTATTTGGTTCCGTCGTTCAAGATTAGCCAGCGATTGGTGATGTTGTTGACAAAGGTTACGCTTGCTCCAACCTGTTCCGGCGCTTTCGCTTCCGGTTTAGGTTCCACTAGCTCCGTTGCCTCGGCAGTGGTGCGGATTTGGCGAGCCATCGAATTAGGCGTTGATCTTGTGGAAGTTCGTCGCGTAGCCAAAAGCCTGCGGGTTCTTCATCTTGATGCCCAACTTGGCGCGGAACTGGCCCTGAAGCGTGTCGGAGCCGGGGGTCGGCGCATACTGCTCAAAGAACAGCGGCTCAAAGGTCTTCTGCTTGATAAGCTCCAAGTCGATCACGATCATGTGACCGTTGAAGGTCGGGATGGTCTTGAACAGGGGCTCGGTGCAGAGGTCAATCGCGCCGAAGGGCGTCTGAACCGTGGTCAGCACCAGACCGAATTCGTTGTTGTTGTCACCCTGCATGATCCGGTAGCCGCCCTGTGCGCTGTTAGCAAACTTGCTGATCGCGCTGTAGGCTTTCGGGCCGCAGAAGGCAAGCTTCACATCGGAGCCCCAAGTCATAAAGGACTCAAACCAAGTGTTGAGCGAGTCGAGGCTGACGCCTGCACCGCTGCCGCCAGCCAGAGCGTTGTCGGTCAGCGTCACCTTGTCGATGCCGTTGCGGACGCCGCCAGTGCGGTAGGTGGTGCCAGCGACTTCAGAGACGCCAAGGTAGTAGGCGAGGTTGATGTCGTTCGCAATGCGCTCAAGGGCGTCGGCTTTCTGCTCCATCCAAGGGCCGTCGATGTCGGTGCGGAGAATGCCGTTCTTGTAGGCGTTTTCGACCGAAGCGGTGGAGTTGAACGTCTGGATGTAGTTCAGGTAGTTGGAGGGCTGCGTGAAAGCACTCTCAATCGGGTTGCTGCCGTTGGGCTTCGCAAGGGTGATCAGCACGAAGGGCTGGTAAAGGGCCGTGACGACCGCCGTGGTCGCATTGCCGTTGTATCCACGGGCAGCGCGGCTGACGGTGATCGGCGTCGAGTAGCTGGACGAACTAGCCACAACGATCATACGTTCGTTAGTGACGGTGTTTTCGATGATTGCGCCAACTTTCAGAAGCGTGCCAACGGTCTGGTCAAGCGTGCCGCTGTCGTAGGTGGCAGAGGCGCTAGTGTTAGAAAATTGGATTTGCGTGCTGCTCGTAGTCATCACGGTGTCGCAGTAAAACACGCGGCGAGTCGGGTCTTTTTCAAACCAGTTGTAGGTCTGCGAGTCGGCGTTTTCGTTACCAAGGCGGCTCATCAAGGCGAACAAAGTCGATCCGGTGTTCATGCCCTTGGCATTCCGGTGGAGAACGCCCTGCTGCCATTCGCCAACGTCATCGTTGGTGTCGGCGTTGGCGCGGCTCAGGTAGCCAGCGACAGAGCCGAAGGCGTAGCCGCGCTGGCGGTCACTCAAGGTGGCACCAACGACGAATACCGCAGCCCAAGCGAGCAGCGGCGAGATTGCTCCGGTGATCGCAGCGGCGAGCATCAGGGCGGTGAAGGTGGCGTAGATTTTGAACTTCATAACGTGGTGGTGAGGATGTGTGTTGTGCTGTTTTCTTTGACGCCACCACTTTTGTCCGTTTGGACAATTGTTACAACTAAGTCAAAAGACCGGGGACTATTGTTGTGTCTTTTACCTAAGCAATGCCTTTGCTTTTGCCGCTATTGTTGCGCTCTTTCGCTTTCCAAGTTCTACTTTTCGCATGTGCGAGACACTAACTCCGCAGTGATCTGCAAACTCTTTTTGCAGCATTCCGGCTTTTAAGCGTGCTCTGGCAATAGCGGTGCGACGTGGACTAACTCTCATGCTGGTAAAGTAAAGCCCTGCCGCGCCCGTTGTGCGCTCCCCAGCGCAATCTCTGTTGATACCATGACGAAACAACAGCTTCCACGGGCGGCGACAGGGAAAGTCTTCACATGAATCCTGCACGGCGCATGGCGTCAATCTCGCTGCTTGCGCCCTTGATCACGCCGCCTCCACCGTTGCTGGTTACGCCTGTCTGCGCTGGTGGACGAGACCGTGGTGCTACGGATCTTGTTGGCGCGCTTGCTGCCGGGATTGCGCGTGTTTGACCGCTTACGCCCAACCGTGCTGCGGTTGCTTTGGCAAGTTCCGGTAAGAACGAATTTTCAAGCGCGCTTGCTCGTTGTTGACGCCTTGCGGTGTGCGGGCTATTCGGAACCGCTTTAATAATTGCAAGGAGATCGCCGTGTTCTGCACGAAGGGAGCCTGCCATTTCACGCATTGCCCGCAGTCCGCCGGGATGGTTTTTGATTGTCGGATTGCTTTCGAGAAACTGATGCTCGGTCTGGTATTGCGCGATCTGCTGTTGCTGGTGCGTAATCGGATGAAGCTGTTGCTCAAACCTAGTCAGCCGTTCGCCAACTTGATCCGCCATCCATCGCCTGCTGTCCAAGGCGATATTTGCCATCATGCGGCCAAAAGCTTTGGTGTCGCCCTCTGCAAGCATCTCGTCAAATTCCTCTTGCGGCGGTGCAAACGATTCGGCAGCTTCAGACAGCCAATTATCGCGAGTAACTGACTCGTCTTGCGGCTCAGATTCTTCTGATCTCCCGGCACCGGGAGAATCCTTTGCGGTTTCGGGCCTTTCAGCCAGCATCTTGTGAAAAGTTTCCCAATCAGACGCAGTTTTTTCTTGGTCGCCAATTTTAAACTTTGGCTCCGGCGGCTCAACGGGATCGGGTTCACCAAGCTTTGGCGTTTCTGCAACGGCGCGGGCTTCTGGTTTTTGGCGTGCTTGGCGTTCGGGTTTAAATCGACCATTTAACCTGTCTCGGGTAGCCTTAGCCGCTCGTTCAATTGCTTTGCTCGGGCTCTCGCTCATGCCGAGTTCTTTGGCAACGTCTGCTGGCTTAATTTTTGCGCCGGGTTCGCTAATGCCGCGATCTACGAACTGCGGCTGAATGATCTCTGGCGCGGGCTGAATGGTCGGCTCCGTGACCGTTACGGTCTGCCCGGTTGCGCTCTGACTAGCTGGAACCGCAACGGCTGCTCCAGTGTCTGCTGCGTTGAATTGCATGTGTCGTTTGATGTGCATGATTTATGGTTGGGTTTATTGTTTATAAAAGCTAAAGTGGCGGCGGCCTTAGCGGTGGCAGTTTTGTTTTAATGTTTGGTTTTGTGTAAATGTCAATGTTGTTTGAACTTAAAATATTGTTTTTTGCATCAAGTTCACGTTGCGTCAGACCACTATAACTTTCGCCTTGGTCGGGTCCCTTGTCATCTGGCGGAGGACTAATGAAATTGGGCTCATTCGGTTTGTCGTAATTTGGCGGAACTTCAATTGGATTTAGCTGACTGCGTTCTATTTCGTATTCATTAAAATCAGGCACATCAGGATCGGTCTGATTGGGTTGACTACGTTCCATATCGTATTCCTGAAGATAGAGATCATTCGGATCAACTTGAGCGGGCGGATTGCTTTGTCCATAGCTGGGGTTTGGCGAGGGTTGCACACGATCCAGCATCTCCTGCTTTTTGCGTTCCTCGTCTAAACGTGCATACATCTCCTGATCTTGGCGTGCCCGATCATCTTTGTTAAGAACACGCGGTTGTTCGGGATCAAGAGCGCCGCCGTAATCTTGTTTTGGGTTAATAGATGGCAGAGGAGGCCGCGCAAATTGCTTAGGAATAAGATATCCATTTTCATCTTCAACAAATTTCCTTTCATTTTCATCAGGTGGCAATTGACGATAGAAATCGGACTCTGATTTGGGTTTGTATGCAGGAGGTTGCAAAGGCACGGCTTGGCCGGGAAATTTAGGCTTATACGGTTTGTTGTATCCACCTCCCATTGACGGAGGATTGATTGGAGCAGGTTTATAGGGCTCGTCGCCTCCCATTGGCGGAGGCTTGATCGGATTCGGTTTAGGCAGTGCGGATTTAATTGGCATATTTATAGTTCTTTCTTGGTTGTTGTGGCTTTCAAGGTCGCAATTCTAACTTCCTTGTGGATTTGTAAGGATCAATTTTGGTAGAACCGGATTCGGGTGGACGCACGCCGTATTGCTCAGGTTTCGCTGTTTTCATTTTTTCCGCAAGACTTGAGGCAAATGCCATTTGCTCTTGCGTTGCGGCTCCAGCACTTGGATCACCAGAGAGAATACGCGCCGCTATTGTTTCTCGTATGTTTTGTTCTGATCCGTAATTTTTAAATGCATTTCCTTGCTCTGGCGTAATTAAAAACGATGGCCGTTCGTTGCTTGGCATGTTGTGCATGAACACACGCGAAGTTTCGTTTAGAATAAGTGCGTTCCGCTCTATTTCTGAAAGATTTGAATATGGGTTTACAATAACCCGATCGTCTTCCGTAGCCATTCCGGCTGTTCCGGGATTTTTATAAAAGAACTCCATCTCTGACGCATATGGCTCACGCTCCAGCGATGGCGCGGCTTGTTTAACGGAGTTGGACTTGCTTGGAGGCCCATATTCAATCGGACGGACGCTGTATTGCTCTGGCTGCGGTGCGTATCTTTTCTCTTGATTTGCGCGCAAGGCATTTGCGTATTTACGAGCTTCGCCGCGACGTATTTGTTGCGTTTTTGTAAAGTCATCTACAAATGGAGTCGCTATTTGATCTGCTAGACCCGCTACTCCGCGACCAAAGTTATAAAAAGTTGTTGCAGGATTAAAAGCTCCCTCAACAGCACCCGTATAGGGATTCTTTGCTCGCTCTAATTGTTCGTCGGCGCTTTTGTCAAATCCAGTGTATGTGGTTTGAGCCAAGTCCGCAGCCATTGATACAGGCAAAAATCCGCGAACAAAACTTTTTGTTTTTTGCAGGGCTTTTGCAGCACCTTTTACAGTGCCTATTTGCGCGGCCCTTCTTGCTTGCTCCACCGCATTTGCGCTTTGGACTGCAGGGTCTAATTCTTTCAGCGTCGGAGGTGCGTTTTTGGATTCCGGGTCTGGCATTAGTTAGGTTTCTTTCTTGGTCAGAACGTCAAACGCAAGCAAAAGTCCCGCAATCTCTCCTTGTGTGTGCTTTAGGTCGTCAGTCGATACCTTCCGCAAATTCAAATCGCGCTCGGCAATCAGCCCCTTTAGCCGTTCTGACAGGACTGTTCGCTGCACTGTCTCGCCGTTCCAGCGTAGTCGCTCCGCTCGCACTAACTCCGGCGGGATGTTGAGTAGC
>Ga0209353_10000745_pt1 | contig 19255 bp, 14 predicted proteins | sample LauGreSpBDMM15SD_2_FD_187561 | JGI IMG/M metagenome (GOLD analysis project Ga0209353, IMG submission 187561) | Freshwater lake microbial communities from Lake Michigan, USA - Sp13.BD.MM15.SD (SPAdes) (version 2) | ecosystem: Environmental > Aquatic > Freshwater > Lake | place: Lake Michigan...
ACAAGACATTATTGTAGGCTTGCGTAGCTGGCGGGCAGAGCCCCTTTAATATGGGGTCGTAGGGGCAGAGCCCCTAATCTAGTACTCCTCGCCTACTCCCTCCGCAGCCATTTCATCGGCATAATTATCGCCATCAATTACGGTTGTATCATCGCCGCCTACTTTACAATCTTTATTCGTATACTTATCCAAGTATCTGTAAATCCGATTAATATCCAATTTGTTAATATCATAAGATTCAAACATCGTATAGATTTCTTCATCGCCATGTTTCAAGCGGAGATCTAAAAAAAAGGAAAAGGTATCTTTTTTATCTAGAGATAGTTTTTGACACAAGTCTTGAATAAACAATGAATTATTATATTCCGTACTGTATTTAGTAAGGACTTTGGTAAAACGAATATCGGGGTTTTTTATCGACGATGCTTGTGCCTGCGATGCTTGTGCCTGCGATGCTTGTGCCTGCGATGCTTGATGTGCCTGCGATTCTTCATGTGTATGTATCGTATCATGATATATTTTATTACAATGAAACGTTTTCATCAATGAACTCATCTCATTAAATTGCCATATTTGTTTTTGGAATGTAATGCGGTCAATATAATCTGCAAAACATATTTTATCTAGTATTTTCGTATAGAGAGGAACCGAAACAGCTTTGGTCTCCTTACCAATGATATCTATTATATTCTCGTGCCATAAAAGACCTACGATGGTTCTATCCGTATCATTCATCATATTAATATGATCCAAAATAGATGAAGACGAATTGAACAGTTTCTGTGTAATATCTTTAGTGTCCTCATTGTAGGCTTTCGGTTTAAAGATGTTTTGTATTATTTCATTTTTCAAAATATTCTGATGTTTGTGATAAATATTATTGATAGACGATAATTTACGTAAATCGCCTTGTAAATAATTAATCATATTTTTAATAACAATATTATCTAAAGCCGGCATAGATATTTTGAGTAATTTTTCAATTTGCTCAGGTAGTGGACTTTTCAATTCAAATATGTTACAGACTTTCATCAACTCTTTTATTTTTTTGTCTACATGATAACTGCTAATGCAGATGATTGGACTGAAAGATAAATCCTCTAATTTTTGTTTCCGTGTTTTCTTGGGCCGAATAATTTTTATTAAAGAATTTATACCACCTTTATCACCATTATTCATACCATCAATTTCATCCATAATAATCGCAATAGGTTTAGATTTCTTCTGTAATAAACTCATGACGCTTTTATCGGACATATTATTCTTGGTAATAGTATCAATGATTGTTTTATTTCGAATATCACCTGCATCATATTTGATAATATCATAGTTTAATTCTTTTAATAAATTCACAATAAATTCGGTTTTACCACTGCCTGGAGCACCGTAAATATAGATACCGCGTTTAAATGAATAATTATGTTTATTTTTTTCAAATTGATTTAATATATTTTTTATTGAAAAGGATACTGATTCTCTATTTAGAATCGTATTATAATTAATACATTGCATTTACTTAAACAATATATTAATGTGTTTATATATATTTATACTTATTTATACATATACATATACATATTTATACATATTTAACTATTACCGCACAAATTTACATTATTTGTAATACCGTCCCATGACAAATTACAACTTTGAGCCCATTTATATTTACTACACGCGCCCGCTTGACCAGCCCATTGTGATTTTGTGAAATCCATAGGCCCGGTACATGTACCGATAGGATTTTTAGAGTCCATTATACACATTGCACCATTTCCTGAACTGTCTAGCCAATAATCAGGACAATTAGCAATAACAGGAGGAAAATCTGCCTTATATTTTTGACGATGAAGTGCCATACCAATAAAACACAATGATATAATTAATATCGTTATAGCAGTAATCGTTACGATATGTTGAAAAGAAGCCATATATACTATGTTTACATAATATATATTTTTGTTAACTTATTGTATATTTGGATAAATTGCTAAAATAATTTTTCTGCTAGTTTTATATATATGAGCAGCAACGGTAGAGTAAATATTTTAGGTCCTAATATTGATAACCAGTTTGCATTGTCTGACCGTATTCCTATAAATAGCACTAAATACTCGTTTAGAGATGCCATGTCAGGCAATTGGTATGATACGCAATTATCTAATGCTTTTTTTAGTGTAAAAAATATCCAAATTGTTCAAAACGGTATTCGCTCAGGTGTCTATAATAAATCTAATAAGCAATATGTCATTGGTGAGCAAAACCCCGATGAATTACAGATTATTATGCGCAGTATTTTTTTACAATATTCGAAAAATTTACCGGATAATATTCCTCAGCAAATCAATGATTTAAATAAAAATGTATTTGATTACGCGATCAATCAAGTGTATGGCGAAGCCGATGGTTATATGAAATATAAGAGAGATGCCAGCACCATGTGGACACCGATAGCTATGCCTATATTATCCTATAGCAATGATAAACAGCTCGAATTAAAAAAATGGTTTTAATTCGTATATATATGCTTAATCCTTATATATCTTAAGCTTTAGTTTTCACTGCCTTTGGCTTTTTTACACTGCTTGTTTTGTCCTTACTCTTTGTCGTTGTTGTAATTTCTAATTTAGCTTTTTCTAATAATCTTGTATATTCTTTTCGTAATACATTCAGCTCATTAAGCCAGATTTGTTTTTCTGTTGTCCCTTTTAATGTAGCTAATTCACTTAATTTTCGGTCCCGTTCACTAATAATTTTTGCTATATTTTCTTCTGTTACGCTATCCATAGGCAAGCGTACCAGATATTTATAATCGGTGTCATCTTCTATCACCGTATAATTTCTTTTTTTTAAAATAGCCGATACTTCAGCCGTTTTCTTTTTTCTCAAGTCGAGCGTATCATCCAATAGTTCCGTAATAAAGCGGGCCTTGTTCGATAAAACACACGATTCTTTTTCGAGTTGCACGACTTGATGAGCTTTCCGTTTAACATAATAAGCTAAACGGACTTGTGCGTATTTCTCAATAAGATCCTCTACTTTATCCACTTTAATTAATTTTTCTGTTTCATCAAACACATGCATATTGGTAGTAGTGCGTGTTGTATACAATTTTAATAATTTTTCTAGAGCAGTACAATCATTATCGGTTATTTCCGCACTTAAACTTGAAACAATACCTGGTGCAAATGTTACAGTAATATCGACTGTTGTATCTGTGCTCATATCGATATAATCTTTTACTTGATTGATATTTTTTACCTTCTTAGCTTTGCTCTTTTTATCATCTGATTCTGATGCTGTAGTTGGTGGCTTGGCATCAATTAAATCTTCGATATATTTTTTATAATCGTCGGTCCAAGTACCAATAGGTAGTTCGGTTATTCGCACTTGTTTATCCGATAAGATTTCATAGACCCCTTTAATCAAATACTTACTCTCTGATAAGGGAGTAATCGTGCCTTTGAAGCCTTCGTAGTAAGGTACAAGCGCAGCAGATCCAAGCGCAGCAGATCCAAGCGCAGCAGATCCAAGCGCATGCGCAGCAGATACAGCAGATCCAAGTGCATGCGAAGCCGGTGCATGCGAAGCCGGTGCATGCGCAGCAGTTAATTTACCAATCATATAGTCTATAAGTGTAAGTGGATTATAGTTCATGATGTCTGTGCTGAAACCTGTACCAATACCTTTTCCACCATTCACTAATTGCATCGGAATAATCGGTACATAAAACATCGGTTCAACCGGTGTACCATCATCTTCCAAGTAAGTGAGAATAGCGTCATCAGCTTCGGGAAAGATTAAACGGGTCAGTGAATTCAACTGAGTGCAAATATATCTTTCCGAAGCCGCATCATCACCGCCTTGTAGACGAGTACCAAATTGCCCATTCGGTTCCAAGAGATTAATATTATTCGAACCAACAAACGTCTGGGCCATATTCACAATAGCTCCGTATAGACTTTGTTCGCCATGATGGTAACGACTTTTTTCCGAGACCGCCCCGCCGAGCTGTGCGACCTTAACTTCTTGTGTCAATTTCCGCTCTAGGCAGGTATACATGATTTTCCGTTGACTCGTCTTGAAACCATCTATCCCGTTGGGAATAGAGCGTTCACAATCGTATTTTGAGAAATGAATCATCTCTTCAGCAATAAACTCTTCATAAGGGACATCTGAACGATTCGTGTCAAGATAAAGCGTGCGGTCATATTGCTCTAACCATTCTTTTCGGTCACTCGCGCGTTTTTTATTAAAGACTTTATCAATTGCGTCATGGCTTTTGTCTCCAGTGCTAACAAAATTAACTATTTTTTTATTAGCAAAATATTCCTTGAATTCTTTACCAGTGCTGGTACCTAACCCTTTGTAATATTTGAAGGTCCAGCCTTTTAGGGTTTGGGCGTTAGCCTCTTTCCATAAAGCGTATTCGCCGTCGTTATAGAAGAGCAGTTCTTGCTGTGCACCTTTTCTAGCTTTGATGATGGGTGTATTCATAAACCCAATAAAACCTGGAATAGCGAGTAATGATTCCCATTCCCAATGGACAAAGTTAATACATAAGCCTTTAATATGGCTACCGTCTAAATCTTGGTCAGTCATTAAGACAATTTTACCATAACGTAAGCGTGATTTTGCTTCCTCCGCTGTATATTTTTTACCGGCTTCTAAGCCAACAATTTGTTTAATTTCGTGAATTTCTTTCACTTCTGATATGCGTTTGGCAGTTTCACCGCGCACATTGAAGAGCTTTCCACGCAAGGGGTAAACTCCAATCGTATTACGGTCGGTGGTGGAGAGGCCGCTCATAATACCGGCTTTGGCTGAATCTCCTTCACACAGTATCAAGATACAGTTGGCACTATTGGCACCTCCGGCGTCATTGGCATCCACGAGTTTTGGTATACCCCGTACAGATTTGGTTTTTGTTCCGTCTTGTTTTTTAATTGTTTTACTCGTTTTCACATCAGTCAAGGCACACGCTGCATCCATAATACCGAGTTTAGCGGCCTTTTCAATAAACTTATCACTGACTTCACAACTGGAGCCGAAATCAGCGACAGGTGTATTCATATAATCTTTGGTCTGACTATCAAAAGCCGGGTTATCAATAACACAGCGTACAAAGAGACAGATTTGTTCCTTTATGGTGTTAGGCTTTACGTCCATCTTTTTCTTTAATTTGATAAAGGCCGTCATCTTTCGCACAATTTGATTCAAGATATAATCCACATGTTTACCACCTTTACCAGTATAAATACCATTTACAAACGACACTTGGGTAAATTCTTCTTTTGGGGCTAAACAAACGACATACTCCCAGCGTTCAGTAGCTTCCTCGTGGACTCGATCTGTAGTGGCTTTGTTACCAATATACAAATCTACATATTGAAGGAAATTTTTCACGGGTACTAGTTCGCTGTTATATTTGACTTTGACAGTTTTATCCGTCACTGCAGCCAAATCATAGACACGACGTTTAAGCAGGGCAAGCATATCTGGCGTTAAACCGGCGAGACCCATACGTTTATAATCAGGTTTGAACGAGACAATTGTATAAGGCTTTTTCGCACACTTGCTAATGACCGGTGGTTTAATGATGTTCAAATTATCTTCAAATTCTTGGACATATTTCAAGCCTCTGATATGATCAACCGTTTCTACTTTCCCCCAAGTCGACCAAATAAAGGCTAATTTAATGCCAAAACCATTCTTCCCGCCAGTCGTTTTTTTCTGATCCTTATCGTAATTGGTCGACGTTCGTAAATGACCGAAAATAAGCTCGGGAATCCACACATCTTCGGACGGATGTTTCGCTACATCAATGCCATTGCCGTTATTATACATGGTAATAAGACCTTCTTTTTCATCGATGCAAATATCAATTTCGGTAACAGGTAAGATGCCTTCTATCCCTTTGTCAATTAAATCCTTCAGACGCACAGCTTGATCACGAGTGTTGACGGCGGCTTCATCTACGATTTTATAGAGACCAGGTACGATAGTAATTTGTTTAGCTTGTATTACCTGTTCTTCGCCGCCACTGAAAACGAATGTATCATAATCAGTCATCGTCATTGAACCAGTATAAGTATCCGGAGTATCAAGTACGTGTTGCTTATCGGTTTTCTTCTGATACTTTTGCGCTAATTGCTCATCTTCTGTATTTAATGCAGCTGCTGCAGAAGCCTTGCTATTCTTCTTCGCAGATGCAGAACCAGATGCAGAACCAGATGCAGCTTTAATACTAGTAGTAGTCGCCATGTTAGTTATTGTTTATAATATTATATAAATTGTGTATAAATCCTTTTTCAATTTTTTATTATAATACATTAAAATTCATAATTAAAAAATGCATTTAGATTATATATGTCGTTTGATTTTAGTGCTAATTTTGCTTATACAGGCACGAGTCAAATATGGACCAAACCAATTAATGTAGGGAATGTCTTTTTTTATGTGAATGGCGCCGGAGGAGCTGGTAGTTCCGGAGCTAGTGGTGGCGGCGGAGCCTATACTCTGGGTATTTTTAATTTTTTACAAGCAGATATAAGTTATAATGTTACCATAAATGTCGGCGAAGGGGGAAAAGCTCCGCCTATACAAACTGGAGGAAAAAGTATCGGGAGTTATACTGATCTTTCATTTGATAATTTCAGTAATGGAGGGGATGGTACTACTTTAAATGCAAATAGTAGTGCTGGCGGTGGGGGGATGACCACTGTTTTTTATAGTGATCCTTCTTATAATCAAATCATCAAAATTATTGCCGGAGGGGGTGGAGGTGCAGGAACTTCTATAGGTGCAAATGGTGCTCCCAGCGGTAATATTGGAACTCTTATCAATAATAATTCTGTTTCGAGCAGCATTGGTTCAGTAGGTAGTGGCATTGGCGGTGGTCAAGGTGGTAATACGGAATTATCTGGTAATGCTGGACTGGGTGGTCCTAGTGGCGGTGTAAATGGTAATGATTATGAGGATGCTAGTGGAGTCTATTTTTATTACGGAGGTGGCGGCGGTAGTGGTGGGACTTTTGCTGGAGGGGGTGGTGGAGCCGGATTTGGTGGTGCTGCTGGCGGAAAAAGCGGTGGAGGAGGCGGAGGTGGAAGTTATATCAACAGCCCTATTGCATTGTTTTCATTAGGAGCTGGAGGAGCCGGAGGTGCACCTGGACAGAATGGTGGGAATGGTAGCGTTACGATTTTTTGGTATGAAGTGATACCGCGTGTTCCTCTATTTCCAGCACAAATGTTGTCACTAGATGCACAACATACTGCTCGAAGTATTTATAGAGCGCCTGTTTATCAACCCTTGTTGGATATTTCGATGAATCTACGATCTATTAGAACGCCACAGTTACCTTTCGCCACGATATCTTTGGCTGGTTCGCCGGTCATTAGCCCGACCGGTAATATATATTTTGTGGGTAATGACGGCTATCTATATGCTTATAGTTCAAGATTAGAGTTAAAATGGTTCAATAATTTTGGGACATTTTTAGATTTCACACCAGCATTGAACATAGACGGAACAATTTATGTATCCACTTCTTATTTAGCCAATACTAATCAAGGCCTTTATGCTGTTATAGACAATATAACTTACGGCAGTCAAAAGTGGTATTATTCCATTTTGTCTTCTACTGACGGAAATATATCTACATCGCCAATATTAGATTCAAGTAATAATATATATTTTGGAACGGATCAAGGGATTATATATGCAATAAACGATGGAGGTTATGAAGGACTCAATGGTTGGCGTTGGCCTTTCAATTTAAATACTAATACTTCTGTACCGGATGGCAGTAAAGTTTTGAATTCACCCGTAATTGATTTCTCTAATAATAAATTATCTTATGCGACATCTACATTAGATCCTAGTGGCGTTATTTATACATTGGATCTCTCATTCAATCCTACTACAAAAAAAATACAACTACCAACACAGCGTTGGTCTAAACCGCAAATCCAAGATATTTACAAGTCCTTATCAATTGGTTATATCAATGGAACAGAAGTGCTTTTTACTCTTACAAACAATAAGCTATATGCCTTTGATTTAAGTAATGGCGATGCTATGTTTACACCACTAGATATAATTGATAATTATTCTTCTAATATTGCTGTAGGTAATGATAATTATATTTATTTTACTACGGGTAATTATTTAAATGTAGTCGATTGCTCTAATGGCATTTTAGAATGGCGATATCCCACTTATACTCCACCAGTTGGTATAGGAAATTCAGCACCATTAATTGACACCAGTAATAATGTTTTATTTGGCAGTACAGATAGTTATTTATATTCGATTAATGGCCCTCAACGCAGATTCAATTGGCGTTACAATGTAGACCACAATAATTTGAAGGGCAATATTTCAATACAAACTATGCCAGTTATTGGAAATAAAAACAATATCTATGCTTTTACAGGTAATACGATATATGATTTCAGTGGTAATATCGGACCTCCACCACCGCCCAATCTTCCAATTGTACCCATGTACATGTTAAATGTAAAACATACTAATATAAGTAGTTATTATGGACCGAGCATAACAACTTTACCGGCTATTAAACGGACGACACGTTTTGTCTCAAGTAATTGGTTCGTTTCGCCATCCATTTCGATCGGTTATGATGGCACTCTTTATCTCGGTTCAAATGATGGTTATGTCTATGCAATAAATTCGAATAATTTCTCTAATAAATGGCAAGCGCAACGAGTCATTAATCCGAGAACTAGTTCATATGCAAATTCGCCAAATGCCATTTATACTACACCTGTTATTTCTAGAGATGGAACAATATATGTCGGAACAAATGAAGGTTATCTTTTTGCTCTTGACTCTGATGATGGTAGTATTAAATGGAGTTATAATGCCGGTTATCCCCTTCAATCCTCTCCGATTATCGATTTGAGTAGTGGTACCATTTATTTTGGAGCAGGGAATAATGTGTATGCATTGAGAGATGCAGGTTATGCGGGCTATCCAAAATGGTTGAATGTTTTTTTCCCGACAGGTGGAGTTATTAGTTCATCGCCCGCAATTGGACCAAACGGTTATCTCTATTTCGGTTCAAATGACGGTAATGTTTATTCAGTAGATAGTGCAACCGGCTTTCAAGCCTGTTTACCGTTTAATGCAAACCTCCCATCAGGTGTGCATCCAATTTATACATCACCTTCTGTCGATCTCTCTGGTAATGTCATTATTGGAAATGGATCATACATGAATGGTGACTTGTATTATTTAAGTGGAACAGATCTAAGTCTATTGTGGACATTCAATTATGAAGGTGATCAATCTAAATTTTATTCACCACATGTGGGTCCGATCTATAATACTGTTGCTATTTATGGTGACACTCTTTACCTTAGTACGATCGGTTATATTTACGCCATAAATCGTATAACAGGTTTACGTAAATGGTATTATGCTGATAGTAATTGTTATTATTCTTCTGTCGTGGTTGATGCTAGTGGGACATTATTTTTTAGTTCGCTAAAAGCAAAAGATGACCAGAATTATACAAAAAATGCAGGTATATTACATTGTATAACGGATAATGGTCCTGGCTCTTTTATATTTAATTGGGCATTACAAGTATGTAGTCCTGGCCGTTTAGCACCACCAGTGATTGGTCCAAATAAGACAATTTATATTAGTGGTACATCGAATAATATTTATGCGATTAATTAATATAGCAATGAGCACCTATAATTTAAACGGTGTCACTTATACTTATAATCCAGCGGATTTTACCGCATCAGCGACTAGTTATACCGGTGAATCTACTTCACTCGTTATTGTTAGTAGTTTTATGATTGACACAGATACTTATACTGTCGTTAGTGTTGGTGATAGTGCATTTGCCAATTTTACGACACTCACTGATATCATCATACCGAATAGCGTAGTAACTATTCGTCTTAATGCATTTAAGACATGCTCTGCATTAACTAGTATTATTATACCAGATAGTGTTACCGGTATTGATAACAATGCATTTGAGGGATGTTACTTATTATCAAGTATAACATTACCAACAAACCCTTTTTATACTTCTATAAATCCTTATTTATTTTATCTTTGCAGTGCATTACAAAGTATAATCATTCCAGATAGTGTCACAGTTATTTACGACAGCGCATTTGCGAATTGTAGTGCATTAACAAGTGTAACATTAGCTACAGGTCTTTTAACGATTGGAACAAATGCATTCAAGATATGTTCTGCATTAACTAGTATTATCATACCGGATAGCGTCCAAAGTATTGGTAGTGCTGCATTTTCGGGTTGTACTGCATTAACTAGTATAACATTACCAACAAATCCTTTATTTACTATTCTAAGTGATAGTTTATTAACTATGTCTGGCTCTCTAACTAATATCATCATTCCAGCTAGCGTGACAACAATTGGTAATCAAGCATTCTTTGCCTGTACTTTATTAAGTGATATCACCATTCCGGATAGCGTCCAAAGCATTGGCACATATGCATTTTTTTCCTGTACCTCCTTAACCAGTGTAACATTGCCAACTAATCCTTTATTTACTATTCTAAGTAATAATTTATTCATGGAGTGTACCTCCTTAACTAATATCATCATTCCTGATAGTGTAATAACAATTGGTGAAAGTGTTTTTGATTCATGTACTGCATTAACTAGTATTATTATTCCGGATAGTGTTACCAGTATTGGTGCGAATGCATTTATAGGTTGTACGGCATTAACTAGCATCATTATCGGCAACGGTGTACCAGACTTTACAGGTTTTATTTTTTCAGATTATATCTCCACTCTACAAACAATTTCTATTGGCAATAGTATTACCGATATACCAAATTATACATTCGGAGGATTTTCATTACTAAATTCAGTAACATTAGGCACAGGTCTTTTAACTATTGGTTCCTATGCGTTTAATAGCTGCATAGCATTGATCAGTATTATTATACCGGATAGTGTTACAAGTATCGGCGCACATGCATTTTCGAATTGTTATGTATTAACCAGTATAACATTACCAACAAATCCTTTTTATACAAGTTTAAATTCTTTTTTATTTAATTCTTGTTTTTTATTAAATAATATCATCATTCCAGATACTGTGACAACAATTGGCGAATATGTTTTTTATGGTTGTTATGAACTAACAAGTATTATTATTCCGGATAGTGTCCAAAGTATTGGTACAAATGCATTTTTAGAATGTTTTGCATTACTTAGTATAACATTGCCAACTAATCCTTTATTTACTATTCTAAGTGATGGTTTATTTGATTCTTGTACCTCCTTAAATAATATCATCATTCCAGATACTGTGACAACAATTGGTGAATATGTTTTTTATGCTTGTTATGAACTGACAAGTATTATCATTCCGGATAGTGTAATAACAATTGGCGAAGGTACTTTTAATTTCTGTACTGCATTAACCGGTATTATCATTCCGGATAGTGTCACAAGCATCGGTTCCGATGCCTTCTTAAATTGTACAATTTTAACAAATGTTTATTTTTATGGTCTCATAATACCGACATTAGGTACAACTACATTTAATAATAACTCTAACAGCACCGCTTGGTATTATTATGGAGCGACTGGAGTAGATACATTGATACCTTTTTTTACTAATTTAAGGGTTATTGATCCGCCACCTCCACCTCCGCCAGTTATTATATGTCCATGTTATCCAAAAGTACTCTTTAAACAAAATATGCCTTTTGGCGGAAATTTTGTAGACTCTAGCATAACTAATTCGATGCGTTATTCTCAGTTGATGCGCGGAAGAGGACCAAATTATGGTAGAAATATAATGGTTTATAATACCATAAATGCGTTCGGCTATTATGCGGGTGGTCCAGGTGGAAGTGGAGCACCACCGAGAAATTCGTTTTAAGTATAGAATATTTTAGAATAAATTATTCATTTCTAGAGAAAAAAAATATATATTTTCTCTTCTACATATATAAAATGGTTAAAAAGCATATGAAGGCAGCTGACGGCATGTACCATATTCATGGACATAAATTCGAGAAACTCGAAGGCTCTCGGGCGGCGGTATGGCATCATAACGCCCATCAAACTCCGGGCGGTTTAACTAGAATGCATTTAATGATGAATAAACATGGTCGCATTGTTTCTAAGCGAAAGCATACTACTGCTAAACGAGAGAAACGTTTAGTCAAAGCGGGGTATTTGACTAAGAAAGGTAAATTCGGTTTTATTAAGAGTTCTAGCACTCGTAAACATCATAGTCGCAAGCATTAAAAAATAATAACATTTTTACAAAAATTATTATTTTTCATTTAGGTAAATGCCAAATCTATTTCATTTAAAATAGTATCCGTCGCGGTTTTTTCATAATAACGTTTACTAACTAATAAATTATATTTATTCTTAGATGGTTGTGTGCAATAAAATGCGTATACATCTATATCATCCATATTTGTATCCATATTCGTATCGTTATACTGTATTTTGAATAAGTTTAGCGAATTAACAACTTCCGCATATTTATCCCATAATTTACAATTGACATGTAAAATATATTTATTATTTTCAATTACCATATCAGGGTAAAAATGTTGAATAAGTTCTATTACTAGTCCTTCATTAATCGATTTAAGATTATTGCTCCAATGTTTGAATAAAACACATATTTCATCTATCTCTAATTCGCATGTATCTGTAATATCTGCATGCATTGTGTCAGTATCATGATTGGTCAAAACAATAGTTTCCTCCCAAAACCGCATGAAGAGTGTTACAATAGGTAAATGTATACTAGTAATTCCTGTAAAACAATCACTCGTTTCATCATAATTCAATTTCTTCTTCAAAATGGTTTTCAAGGTTTCATAGAAAATAATATTCGGTATATTCCGCTCATCTAAGAATTTCTTCCAGATAAATAGCATATTCTTTGTATTAATGACTGCGTTGAGCGACGGTGTCAAAGATTTTTCAATAAATTTATTTACAATACTTTCTTGATTGTTTTTACTGAGAAATAACGCATGATCGACTATTCGTGTATCGTTACATCTGTGTAAAAAATTATCAGCAGAACCATAGCGCACATGGTAATGCGCTGCTACACAAAGAAAGTCCAGCATATGTTTTGTTAACATGGGTGGTATTTCTATTTTCTTTTGATCAATAGAAATTAATCGACAATTATTATAATTATGCTCATAGTATTTAAACTTGATATTAGTAAATATATTTGGAACACCAAAAAATGTATAACATTGATTACCAATCTCTCTAATGAGTTCTTTTAAGGCAGGCGGGAATATATAAATGATGTCTTGAAATATTGGACTGAGAAGGTCATTTGCATTTATAATTGCATTCGAACTCGTATCAATTACATCCAATGGTTTTTTCTTTAACAAACATTCACCTACGATGGCCAAAAAGTATTTCACATGATTGCGGGTTTTGAAAATAGTCGGACATAAAGTATTGATAACAAATTGTATTGTCTCTGATTCAGGTATGGCTTTCAACGGTGAACGTTCTTTAATGCGTTTGATAATATTCTTATTGACTTTATTACGCCAATCACTTAGACATTTTTCGGATGATATCATGCTAAGAACTTGGTGGTAGATATCATCTTCGTCTCTAATTACAAAATGTAGGCCGTCATAATGTAAAAAAAGTTCAGTCGATGGACTATAATAATAATAATTTTTTTGTAAAAAACGTGCTGTAAATTCATCTTTATTAGCGCTCAACATATTTCGGCGGGCTTCGCGTTGTTTATTCAATTCCACTGCATTATCAAGTGCTACCGGTAATAAATTTTCAATATAGTTCACTAAACGACCGTAAACATAATTATTGTCTTTATGTTTGATTATTAATTCATCTATTGTCTTGTGAAGATTTTGTTCAATTGTTGTAGTAACTAAATCCATTTTGTATAATACTTATGATAGCTTTAATATATTTATATAAGTGTTTCAATACATATGGCAAGTAACATCGGGAAATGCCATGAATAGACCATATTATATTTTCTATAATATATCTTATGGGATAACATGTATAAACTAATGAGGGTAATTAAAACAATGAGTATATTGAATAATTGTTGTGCGTATTTATACATTTTATAGTATACAAATATTATAGAATACAAATATTATAGTATACAAATATTATAGAATACAAATATTATAGTATACAAATATTATAGAATACAAATATTATAGTCTCAACGTATTATATATTTTGCAAATGCCTGTTACGCAACGGTATAAAAAAAGAAGGATAAGAAGGGCAAGAAGATTAAGTATAAAAAAGAATAAATCTGGTGGAAATTCATCTAATAAAAAAAAAAGCGGTTCATCATCATGGGAGAATAGGTTTCGTGGATTTGATTCATCCACCTATAAAAGAAGAAAATCTGTTAAGAAATTGTCATCATTTAAATATGAAGAAGGTAATACTCTCAAGAATATTAATATTTTGCATAAAATTCTATATATATTGAATAGTAATCATGTTGCAGTACTTAATCCTCTTACGAGTCGGAGGGATTTCATTAAAAATACGGGTATAAAACTTATAGAGGCGTATAATAATATACAAAATATTGAAAAAATATGTAAAGATTTAGCTCCTTATGCAAAGTATGCTAAAAAAGTAAAAGATGTAAGTGATATTGGTACACTAGAGAAAAATGCATTTAGAGAAGTGATTCACCCTTTAGACTGGAATCAAGAAGAGAATATTATTTATAATGATATAAGAGAGCGACTATCTGATGAAGAATTTAATAATTTAATTAAAATAACCTTAAAGTATGCTCCTTTTTCACAAAAAGAATTACAAAAAAAGGGAGAGGAGGAGCGAGAAGTAAAACGGAAGGCGGAACAGGAGAGATCACTTGCAGCACAAATTGAGAATAAAAAGAAAATCTCTCTTGAAAGAAAAAATGAAAGGGAAGTTAAAGGATTATATAGTTCAAAAGGAATCGAAGTATAATAAATTATAAAATATATATATAAAGATTTGCCTTAGACGTAGTATATAATAATGTCAAATAAAAATATCTTAACCATTCAGACAGTTCAAATTGCACCTTTCAGGACATTAATGACTGCTTTAAAAGATATTTTATTAGAGACGAATATTACCTTTACAAAAGAAGGTATTAAAATCATCAATATGGATAAATCACATACGATTTTGGCCCATCTCTCTTTGGAGGCACAGAACTTTGAACTTTATGATTGTAAGATGGATAAAATTATTATCGGTGTCAATATGTTTCATTTGTTCAAGTTGATAAATACGATAGATAATGATGATACACTCACCATTTACATCGAAGAAGCCGACTATACCGATGGTATTGTTCAATTTCTTGGTTTAAAATTTGAGAACGGAGAGATTAAACAACATAAGATTCAGAAGTTGCGTCTGATTGAGCCGGATAATGAAGAGCTCGATGTACCTGATGTGAAGTTTTCATCTGTGATCAATTTGCCTTCGGCCGATTTTCAGAAAATCATTCGTGATCTCTCTTGTATCTCTGATAAGATTGAAATAAAGTCAGTTGCGACTGCCGAAGGCGCAGAATTGATCTTCAAATGTACCGGCGGCTTCGCCCATGCGGAAATAAGGCGGGCTGAATCTGACGGTAATATGGAGTTCATTCAGAAACAAGATGTGAGTAAAATTATTCAAGGGGAATTCTCCCTGAAGAATCTCGGCTATTTTATTAAATGTACGAATTTGTGTAGCCAAATTGAGATGTATTTGGAGAATAATCTGCCGCTGATTGTCAAGTATAATGTGGCGAGTCTCGGGGTGATTAAGCTTGCGCTGGCGAGTTTGCCGTCTTCATAAAAAGGGGTTGCACCCCTTTGAAACCCAGCTCGGTTAAGTCTTTTGGACATCGCATGTCATACCTTTTAAACTTGTTAAAACTCATTATATATACGCATATATAATGAAATATTTGTTTATTGATACGAAAACAACACTTAGGTGTTTGTGGCCTTATTGATGCCCCAATCCTCAAATACAACTTTCCGAGCTATAAGTCCGTTCGAGTTAATCACTATACCATCCGACGAGTCGATAAAAAGATACTTACAAGCCTCAGTTGAAATACTCCCATCATGAAACGCCGAAGCCCCAAATCCTACGTTATACCAGTAGGTGTACCAGTAATCCTTATCCATACGGCCTGTGTCTTGGTGCCAAGTCCAAGTGGCGTAATATGCAGGATTTTTCGAGATAAAATTCTCATCCCAAGAAACCATGTCAGTATCTGAATTGATCCACTTCGGTTGAGGAGAAAATTCCCCATCAGGAACCCATGCCCACCATGTAATTACGCACTTCTGCTTTAACACTTGTTGCCATACAGATTGATTGAGTCCCGTAAGACAAGTCTTAGCCATCGGAAAAAAAGAAGGATCGGTCTCATTTGGGAAACTAATCGTAGCTAAATCTCCTAATAGACACGATTGCCCCTCCCAATTAAAAGTCTTCGTCCAAGAAGAAGCCGGATCAGAAATGTAATTCGCTACACGAGAATCGAATGTAAAACTCGACTGTTGATAACGAATAAGCATACTTGCAAATACAGAGTTTAGGTTTGGAGGAGTGGTCTCAGTCCAACTGTCCACTTCTCCACACATAAAACAAGCTGCAAAAACTCCCACAGGACCATATATATGTCCAAGAGTTTCAAAAGACCCCTCTAAGAGGTTTAATCCTACGGAAAGTCCGGGATCCGAGTTATCCGTAGAAGTCATAAGCAAAAAGCAGTTCGCAAAGTATGCCTGTCCGTTAGCGTAGATATAATCGTTGAACGCCTGAATGTTCGCTAAGTTCGTCTGGACAATAGCGATATTTTCGGGTGTAGGATCAGGTGTATTACCCTGATCATATATTTGATTACTAATAGTTGGCGAACTCATTGTTATATTATATAATTATATATTTACAATTTGACATTTCAAAGATATTATAATAAGCAAATTGTGGTAGTTAAATCTAATTTTTTACCACTGGATAACTGCGGTATTTGTTCATATTTAGATGCTTTTAAAGAAGTACGCATAGTTGTTATTAAATCTTTCCATGATAAATTCGGATTTTTATTGACTGTGTCTAGAAATGACCAAGCCATTGCACCTTGATATGTTGAATTAATGTATGCGTCCGCACTGGTTTGATTATCCATGCATCCACTAATCATTATAACATTTCCAATAGTTTCTGTTTCTTTTGTATTCTCGGTAGAATTATCATAGTTTTCACTATCAAAATATTGATACCGAAGATCTAATATTGTTCCACTGTGACAGCAGTCAAATAAAGCAAATAATGTTACATTTTTTTTCAAATAATTATTTATGAATGTTTTTATTTCATCATCGCTTATATAATTAAAGTCCAGAGGAACAAACATTTCATCTAAACCATCTTTTTCATCACGGTTTGTATCCTTCATTGTAGTTCCATGACCACTAAATAGTAAGAATAATTTATCCCCGCTATTTGCGTTAGTCAATAGTTTTTTTATTTCATCTAATATATTCACTTTTGTAGGCTTCTTAGATGTATTATCCGACATAATTAAAATATTATTAAAACCATATTGACTTTTAAGTTTATTTTGAATATTTTCTACGTCGTTTATACAACCACTTAATTCATATTCGGTTCCTATATAATTACAGCCAATTAATAACGCATTTTTACTAACTTTAATTTCCTGTGCCGTTATTTGACCCAATGACGGCTGCGCTAACGCTTGCATTTGACTCGCTAACGCTTGTGCTGCTTTTATATCTAAATTTAATTTATTTTTAAGATTACTATAGGTTGTATTAAAATAATTTTGAACTTGTTTAATATTATTATTTTTATTTATACTAGATAGTTTTGAATTTATAATAGATTTTATACTTGAATTGAAGTTGTTTAATAAATTTTTCACATCATTATTAAATTTTACATTCAACTGACTAATAATAGTTTGTATACTCATTTATATAATCTATTATAAAAATTATCTAAAAAAAAAAGGTTTAAAAGGGGGTTTCAAAGGGGTTTCCCCTTTTCCCAAAAAATTGAAATGCTTTTTTTTCAAACGATAAATGGTATCATACAAGCAAACAAAATGACGACAATTCACGTTTTAACCGATAAACTCAAGGGTGGATACAAACCGATATTAGACTTTTATAACCAGAATAAACCACTCGATTGGACGGAACTGAAAGAAGCAGGCGTATGCGAAGGCGGATTTGAATGCGATTTACCGATAGAAGAACTTGTAGTAATGAGAATGAGTAGATATTCCGATAAAAATAACTTGGTGCAACAAGTGCGCTGGAGCCGAGGAAAATTGCTGAGCATGGGCTACATTGGCTTAGGCTACGAGCAAACACAGTTGCTGTTTCGGGCCTTGCAACATAGCTTGGGCGAGGACAAGGTGGTATGGTGTGATGAATGAAAAGTATTTGAAAATATTATAAAAAATAATAAAAAAGTTTTATCATTTTTTTTTTACATGAAAGGGGGTCAGGGGGAATCTCACCCTAACTGATATGCGTCTTGAACAAGCAGCCCATGCTACTTATACCTAAATTGTCGGCAATAACCGCAGGATTCTGGTAAGCACAATTTGCCAACCAAATCTTTACAATACAAAAGTTCTTTTTCGGCGAAATAGTAATTCCATTAATACATGGCCTTACATTTATATCTTCCGTCAGACTTTCGCCTACTAAACTATATGATAAATTCTTCCAAACTGAACTCACGTTCTTGTTATTTATTTTATATGAGAAACAACCGCCTTTTTTATTTTTCGGGTCTTCCCACATGGGCTTAATTCCGTCTCGCATTATAAAAAGCATGCAATTGGTTGTCATTTCTTCCGGAATTGTTTCTAAGAGCATAATCATTGCTTCGGCTGTATCAAAAGTTAAAATACGAATATAACTTTCAAACGTCCAATTCGTGTCGTGAGGCAAATGTGCCCATAATGTCCACTTATCATATAATTTGTAATCCGTAGGCACGCTTGTGGTACTCATGTTTGTGGATGTGCTTGTATTGGTGGAACTCGATTTATTTGTTTCCATTTTATTGGTTATGGAACAAGCCATCTATAGTTAATATATATCAATTTTTTTATATCATTTGTAAAGAATATATTATAATTGTGTTATAGCATCGCTTATATTATTGGCCGTCTTCT
>Ga0209353_10000751_pt1 | contig 19103 bp, 14 predicted proteins | sample LauGreSpBDMM15SD_2_FD_187561 | JGI IMG/M metagenome (GOLD analysis project Ga0209353, IMG submission 187561) | Freshwater lake microbial communities from Lake Michigan, USA - Sp13.BD.MM15.SD (SPAdes) (version 2) | ecosystem: Environmental > Aquatic > Freshwater > Lake | place: Lake Michigan...
GGAAGGGTTGAGCATAGGGATGGGCATAGATTGAGCGTCCCCCAAGGCTGGTGCAGTCTAAAAGAATGTGGGGAGGGTAGAGTCGGGGCAGAGTCGGGAGAGGGTCGGGGCAGAGTCGGGGTAGAGTCGGGACAGAGTCGGGGTAGAGTCGGGAGAGGGTCGAGACAGCGTCGGGAGCGTTTCGGGAGGGCGAAAAGCCGGTGCCTATTTGTAATGCCCACGGGGGCGTGGGGCTTGCTGAACGGGCAGGGGGTGACAAAGTCAGGGCGTCCCCATGGTTCAGGTTCATATCGCTCGTTCAGGCTCGCTCATCGGCAAATACCCCGAGGCGGACCTCCCTGTGCTCATTGGGGCCGGGACGGTGCGGCGAACGGATCACTATTGGAAGAAGGGCATGGCCTACTGGTTGGTGCTGGGTCGGACCTATGACCCGCCGACACCAACGCCCGCGGCTACGCCTTCGCAGCCGGCGTCGTCCGCTAAGCCCGTGCCTAAGCCGATGCGACCGTTACGCTACGAGTGTCAGCGCTGTGGCCACAAATCCAACACCGTGCGGGAGGAAAAGCCGGGGAACCTCTTCATGGAAATTTGTACCTGGATTGCGAATCCCTTTGTCGGTGGCCTCTACACGTTTACACGCGAAGCCGGCAAGAAAGCCCTCTGCGTCAACTGCGGCTCCGAGCATATGACGGAAGAGGTGTGGTAGGGACGCGAGGGGAGAGTCGATCGCGGGGTCGATGACTGGGTCGAGGACAGTGTCGATGAATGGGTCGAGGACTGAATCGAGGTGATGGCTTCTGGGCTGCTTACCGCTCGCCGAATAATGTTCGCATCCTCACGTGGGTTCCGCCCGCGGGTAGGGGCAAGGCTTCGCCTTGCACTCCTAACGGAGAAGGGCGCGGCGAAGCCACGCCCCTACCATAAGATGCATCTAGGACAGCACGCCGTGCTGTCCCTACCTAAAGCCCATGACACGCCGCACCGCGGCGGCACAACCCCCAACCGCCATCCCCCAACCCCCAACCGCCATCCCCTCTTTAAACTTCCTTACGCCTTTGGCTTGGCTTCTTCTTCGACGGTGCGGATACGGAGGTCTCGTAGCTGCTTGGCCGTTACTGGGCTTGGGCAGTCGGCCATCAAGTCGCGGCCGTTCTGATTCTTCGGGAAAGCAAGGATGTCGCGGATCGAACTGCGACCGGCGAGCATGGCGACGACGCGGTCGAAGCCGAGGGCGATGCCGCCGTGGGGCGGAGCGCCGTAGGAGAAGGCCTTCAGCATGTAGCCAAAGCGGCTTTCGACGAGGTCCTGCGGGATCTTAAGGATTTCTTCGAAGACGCGCTTCTGCACGGCCGGGTTGTGGATACGGATGGAGCCGCCACCGAGTTCGACGCCGTTGAGCACGATGTCGTAGTGCTGGCCGCGGACCTTAGCTGGGTCGGTGGCGAGGAGAGGTTCGTCTTCCTTGACTGGAGCCGTGAACGGGTGGTGAGCAGAGATGTAGCGCTTCTCTTCTTCGTCCCAGAGCATCAACGGGAATTCGATGACCCAGAGGAAGTTATATTGGTCGGTCGGCAGGCTGAGTCGGCCCTTGGCCTTGAGCAGTGCAGCGGACTCGAGGCGGATACGGCCGAGGACGTTCGAGGCCTGTTCCCACGGGGCGGCCGCGAAGAAGATGATGTCGCCGTCTTCAATCTTTAGGGCGGTCTTGAGCGCAGCTTTTTCTTCTTCGGAGAAGAACTTCGTGATGGGGGACTTCCATTCGCCGGCTTCGACCTTGATGAAGGCGAGGCCCTTGGCGCCTTGGCTCTTGGCAATCGTCTCGAGGTTGGTCAGCTCGCCCTGGGTGAGGTCAGCGAGGCCCTTGGCATTGATAGCGCGGACCACCGAGCCCGGCGTGTTGGCGGCACCATTGAAGACCTTGAAGGCAGAGTTCTTGAAGAGCGGCGTGAAGTCGTGGATCTCCATCCCGAAGCGCGTGTCGGGCTTATCGATGCCGAAGCGGTCCATGGCTTCCTGGTAGGACATGCGCGGGAAGGGCGTGGGGATGTCGACGCCGAGGGTTTCCTTCCAGGTGCGCTTGAGGATGCCTTCGATCAGCTTGTACATGTCCTCGCGGTCAATGAAGGACATCTCCAAGTCGACCTGCGTGAACTCAGGCTGGCGGTCGGCGCGGAGGTCTTCGTCGCGGTAGCAACGGGCCATCTGGTAGTAGCGTTCCACGCCGGCCACCATGAGCATCTGCTTGTACTGCTGTGGGGACTGCGTGAGCGCGTAGAACTCGCCGGGGTTGGTGCGACTCGGCACGAGGAACTCGCGCGCGCCTTCCGGGGTGCTCTTAAAGAGGGTCGGGGTCTCGACTTCGAGGAAGCCTTGTTCGTCGAGCTCGTTACGGATGGCACGGCCGGCGGCGTGGCGGAGCTTGAGCAGGCCGAGGTTGCGGGGACGGCGGAGATCAAGGAAGCGGTATTCGAGGCGAAGGTCCTCGTTCACCTTGTCGGCCTTATCGTCGTCCATCGGGAACGGCAGGTCGGCGCAGATATTGTGGACGATGATGCTGGTGGCGACGACTTCGATGGCGCCGGTGCCGAGTTTGGTGTTGATGGTTTCGGCCGAACGGGCGGTCACCTGACCGATGACTTCAATGACGGATTCGGTCTTTAGGCGCTGCGCAGTCTCCTGGAGGTTACCTTGGCCCGGACGGAAGACGACCTGGGTGACGCCGGCACGGTCGCGGAGGTCGACGAAGGTCACGCCGCCGAGGTCGCGCTTGGTGTCGACCCAACCCACGAGGGTCACAGTCTGGCCGGCGTCGGCAGGGCGAAGGGCGTTACAGGTATGGGTGCGGTTCATGGCAGGGTCGGCGGCAAAAGTTAAGGGTTATGGTTACCCTTAAATCCCCCCCTGAAACAAGCATTAACCCCGAGGAAAGGGGATACGGAGAGGGGATGGGGGAAAGGGGATAGGGGATGGGGAAATGAAAAGGGGGACCGGGGACCGGATATGAGGGTGGGGCGTGTAGCGCTGGCCTCCTGTCCGGTCTCCGGTCCCCCTTTGTTTTAACCGCCATGCTTCCGATTGCCCTTTTCAAGGTTTTAGATGCCATAGATGGAAACCCCTATGCGTCGACCCCACGTCTCCCTTGGTCTTTTGGCACTCTGCTTAGGCGCTGTTGGGGCCGTCGCCGCTGAGCCAGATAAGGTCGAGATGGCCGGCTACCTGCTCGTCCCAACCGAGCGCGTGCCGGAGACCTACGACGCCGGCTTCTCGATCTACGCCGCCGCATGGCCGCTGTTGAATCAATACCCTGGCCATCGTTTCCAGACCGGCCTCTTCGGTACCTGGATGCATCCGCAGTATCCTAAGGACGAGAAACCCAAGGATCTTTACAACGACATCGAAGGCGGCTTGGGCTGGTGGCGCGACACGCACTTCCCGACAACGACGCCAAAGTTCATCATGGGTGGGGTCGGCGTGAACTTCTACGACATCGCCAACGGACCAGGCTACGGGCGCGGCACCTGGGAAAATCCGCGTGGGCTCTACGGCGTCGCGCAGCTCACGCCTTGGCTGCTCTTCCCGCTCGACGGCCTTAATCTGAAGCAGGGCGTCAACGGCGAACTCTTCGGCTATGGTTACCTGCCGATGCCGTTCGCCCAGGCGAAGACAAAGACCGAGGGCAAGGACATCCCGACCGGCGGCAACTGCTGGACGCTCTTCCTGAACACCGCGAACTTTAAGGGGCCGGTCTGCTTCTTCACGCCGAACTTCTGGTCGCGTGCGGCCCTCCGCAATCCAGCCGTCGCTGGCCAGATGCTCGATTCCCGTGGCTCGGATCCGAACAAGCATTTCCAGATGGAGACCCAGTATGTCCCCGCTGCGCAGGCTAAGGACGAGAAGGGGGAGACCTATGCGCGCGTAGCTCCGATATCCTTTCCGGTCGGCGCGGACGGCACGACCGTTGTGTTGCATCGACTGACTTCGTATGACCGGCGCGCGCTCTACGATGGCGTGAAGGCCTGGTTTGACGGCGGCCCCGTGGCGACGGGAGCGATTAATCCGGCCGGTGCCTATCTCCAGAACTTCAAGAATAACGGCGGCTCGACCTGGAGCATCTACAAGCAAGGCACCAAGCGGGAGGCTAAGCCGGGGCTCGCCTGGAAATCCTTCGCCACGCCGCACTCACCCGATCCAGCCACGTATGGCTATAAGTGGGACGATAAACTCGTCTCGCGCAGCACGCCCGGTCTCGTGACGCTACCTCAGTATTATCGCTTCGGCGCTGGCGGGAAAAACGGGCAGTGGACGCCGGTGAAGGCCGTCGAGGTCCCGGCCGCAACCGGTCTAGCGCAGATGAGTTTCAAGCCCCCGGTGGAAAAGCCGCAGTTGCCGCGGGAGACTCAGCCAGGTGAGCAGACGACCTGGAAGATTCCCGGTCCGAAGGCGGGGCCCTTCAAAGCCTTCCTCGGTGACGGCAGCGTCGTCACGTATTATTGGTATCGTTTCGCCGATCAGCCGGCGATTCTCAACGCCGACCTCACCAAAGCCGAGCGCGAGGCCATGCAGGTCAAGGTGGAGAAGTTACACCGTGCTTGGACCAAGGACCGCGAGTACCTCGCACCCCCTACCGTTGGCAAGCTCGCCGACCTCGATCCTGCACAGGTCCTGACCCCGCCGAAGGGCCTCGAAATCGGCTACGTGCCGATCGCGACGCGCCAGGAGTTGGCAGGCGCCCCGACGAAGTAAGCCGAGCTTAACGCTTTTCGATGTCGGCCTGTTCGACGGGCTCGATATGCGCCAAGTGGTCGGCCGGTTTCTTTCCTGTGAGTACCTTGTAGAGGCACCACACGAATAGCGCCGTCACGCCGCCCACCGAGATGAGCATGAAGAGGAGTCCAGCAGTAGTCATGGTCGTTAGGTTGTAGGTTTAGCGGGCATCCCAGCGTTTGCCTGCACGCTGAATAAGCAGGGCGGAGAAGAGGGTGAAGAGCAGGAGGAAGAAAGCCGTCAACTGGGCGACGCCGCTGGCTGGATGGCCAGGGCCACCGATGAGGTCGAGGATGTGATCCGTGGGGGTGAAGAGCGGCGTCGTGAGGGAGAAGTTCCAGCCGGCGACGTTCTTGAGGACGAACATCGCGAAGATCGCGGTCAGGAAGGCCGGGGACACCCAGCGAATCACAAACTTGAACACGCGCGGGATGCGGATGTCCGCACCATGGTGGGCTTCTGTCCAGCCGCGTTCGGTCCCGAAGGCGAAGTTAAAGACGTAGATGAGCAACGTACCTTGGAGGAAGATGCCGATGTCGCCGATCCAGAAGTCTACCGTCGAGAGGGCCATGAGGCCTTCACTGAACCAGACCACGAGCGTGCAACCGACCGCAGTGACGAGGCCGAGCAGTGCGACCGAACCGCGGCGATCTAGGCCCAAGCCTTCTTCTAAGAAAGCGATGCCCGGTTGGAGCATGGAGAGCGAGGAGGTGATGGCTGCGATGAAGAGTAGAGTAAAGAAGAGCCCGCCGAAAAGGTGGCCGTAGGGCATGCTGGCGAAGACTTGCGGCAGGACGTTAAAGCCTAGGGCGAAGGTACCACCGGCCACGGCCGAAGCGCCGAGGAAGGCGAAAGCCGCGGGAACCGTGATGAGTCCGCCCAAGCCGACTTCACAGAACTCGTTGGCGGCGGTGGCGGTGAGGCCGCTTAAGACCACATCGTCATTTTTCTTCAGGTAGCTGGCGTAGGTGATGATCACACCGAAGCCGACGGAGAGCGTGAAGAAGATTTGGGAGGCCGCTTTGAGCCAGACGGCTGGATTGGAGAGTCCTTTCGCGATATCATGCGGGTTCCACATATAGCCGAGGCCATTCCAGACGCTCAGTTCGGGCTTGGTGGGGTCTGGTGTCCCGAGGGTGAGCACGCGCACCAGCAAGATCAGGGCGATGATGATCAGGAGCGGCATGCCCCAATTGCAGATGAACTCGATGCCCTTCGAAAGGCCGCGGTAGATGATGACGAAATTCAGGATGAAGACTCCGATGAAAAAAAGAAACGGGGCGGTGAAGCCGAGGATGGCGCCGTCGGCCTTGATACCCGTCGTCTGGGCGAAATGCGCAGCATAGGCGGCGGGGTCTTTGCCGAGGTCTAGGGCGCCGCTGAAGCTCTGCCACGCGTAGCCCAGGCACCAGGATTCGATGACTACGTAGTAGAAGTAGACGCCGACGGGAATGATGAAGCCGAGCAGTCCGAGGTACTTACCCCAGGGCTTGCGGATGATGGCGTGGAAGATGCCCGGCGAAGAATTGAAGCCTTGCGTACCGCCAAACCGACCGAGCGTCCACTCGACCCAGCAGATGGGGAGGCCGACGACGAGTAGGGAGATAAAGTACGCAATGAGGAAGGCACCGCCGCCAGTTTCCTGGTCGGCAACGAGGCCGGGAAAACGGAGGAAGTTGCCGAGGCCAACGGCACTGCCGGCGACGGCCATGATGACACCAATCTTGGAACTCCAGGCTTCAGTTTTCTTTTGGGTCATAGGTGGGGTTGGCTAAGAGATAAGCGCGGGCAGGGCGGAGGGCAAGGCGAGGCATTGTCGTCACGTTGCTTTAGATGGGCGTAAAGTCGCCCAAAACGCCCAAAAACAGCCTCACCCATTATCCTCGCCCTTTGCGTTTAGGTTCTACACGTTGCTGTAATGCCATTTGCTTCCTTAGGCCTAGACGCCTCCATCCTCAAAGCGGTCGCCGACCAGGGTTACACAGAACCCACGCCGATTCAGAAGGCCGCCATCCCGGCGGTCATCGAGGGGCTCGACGTCATTGGCATCGCCCAGACGGGTACCGGTAAGACGGCCGCCTTCACGCTGCCTTTGCTCACCCGCCTGCTCCGCACGGCCAATAACACCCATAAGGGACGTGTCCGCTGCCTCATTCTGGCCCCGACCCGCGAATTGGTCGTCCAAATCGCCGAGAACGTCGCCGCCTACTCCCGCTATTCTGGCGCAGTCGTCGCCACCTGCTACGGTGGCGTCAGCGAACGCCCGCAGATCGCTGCCCTCCGCAGGGGCTGCGACTTCCTCGTCGCTACCCCCGGCCGTCTGCTCGACTTGGGCAGCCAAGGCCACGGTGACTTCTCCGCCGTGGAGTGCCTCGTCCTCGACGAAGCTGACCGTATGCTCGACATGGGCTTCCTGCCAGCGATTAACACGATTGTCCGTGCGCTCCCGCCTGAACGTCAGACCCTGATGTTCTCGGCCACGCTCTCCCGCGAGATCGAGACCCTGACCAAGCAGTATCAGCGCTCGCCTAAGCTGATTGAAGTTGGTCGCCGCGCCAACCCGGCCGAAACGGTCACCCAGCTCCTCTTTGAGTGCCCTGGTGCCCTCAAGCAGGTCATGCTGCACCACCTCCTGAAGGACGAAGCCATGAAGATGGTCCTCGTCTTCGCCCGCACCAAGCACGGCGCTGACCGCGTCTGCCGCAAGCTCGATGGCGACGGCGTCTCCTGTGCCGCCATTCACGCTAACCGCTCGCAGGCCCAGCGCCAGCGCGCTCTCCAAGCCTTCAAGAACGGCGAAATCCGCGTTCTCGTCGCTACTGACATCGCCTCGCGCGGTATTGACGTTGAAGGCATCAGCCACGTCGTGAACTTCGACTTCCCTGACCAGATTGAAGACTACGTGCACCGTATTGGTCGGACGGGCCGCGCGCTCTCCACGGGCACCGCCGTCACCTTTATCACCCGCGAAGACCTCGGTGATCTCCGTCGCCTTGAGCGTATCGTCGGTAAGCACCTGCACTGTGGTAAGCTCCCGGGCTTCGACTACACGCAGCAGGCTCCGCCCCGCACCCCCGAAGATTTCCAGCGCAATCAGGATCCCCGTGCCGGTGCTCACCATAGCGAACGCGAAGGCCGTCCGCAGGGTGGTCGCAACGGTGGCTACCGCGCCGCGCAGGGTAGCTACCGTCCGTTTGGCCGTCCTGGCACCCGCCGCTCGGGTGGCCCTAAGTAAGCCAAGATAAGAGGACCTGAGGGCCAGAAGGCCCGAGGTTTAAAATCAGCCCGGTGAACCCGGGCTTTTTTGTGCCATGCCGCGCGGGGTGCCGCGGCGACAGGCGTCGCTGCAGAAGCGGATCTCTGCCCAGCAGCGTTCCCATTTCTTCCGCCAGCTGAACGGCCTTTGGCAGGTAGGGCAGACTTTGGTCGGCAAGTCAGCTTTCTTGACTCCACGCATGCTTCTCTAGGTGCGGGTACTTCTTGCCAGAGCAAATCGAACCTCGGGATTTCGTCGTCTTAGTCGGCGTGGCTTCGGCTCGCACGCGTTCGAGTCGGGTGATGCGGCGGCCGAGGGGGATGTCGATCAGGGAAGGTCCGACTATCAGCGCCAGCTGGGCGGCCATGAGGCTGTTCACTTCGAGGAAGGGTCGGCAGAATAGGTCGACGCACGCCCCGAAGGCAGCGAGCAAGGCGAAGACCCTCCATCTATGTTGTTGGCCGTCCCTGACGGGCTGATTTCAAGTCCAGCGGGCAAGTAGTTTGCATCGGTTGGCTTGCCAGCGGGGCGTTACATCCGCAGGGAGCACGTAATCCTGAAGGACAAACAATTAACTTTCGGTACTCACTGGTTTTTAATAAATAACATTATGCGACTAACCCTCCCCAGCCGCCGGATGCTCCTCGTCGCCCTGTTGTTGATGGGGCTAGCACCGCTGAGCGCTGCCGAATTATCCAAGCCCAACATCATTTTTGTCCTCTACGATGACCTCGGTTACGGCGAGCCGCCGAGCTATAACCCGAAGTCCGCCCTGCGCACGCCGAACCTCGATAAGTTAGCCACGCAAGGGATGCGGTTCACGGATGCGCACACGGCCGCGGCAGTTTGCACCCCAACTCGCTACGGCCTTCTCACTGGGCGTTATCCGTCCCGCATCGGTCAGTTTGGTGTGCTGACCACATTCTCCAAGCCGATTATCCCTCCGGGTCGCCCGACGGTGGCATCGTTGCTCAAGTCTCAGGGTTACACGACGGCCTGCATCGGCAAGTGGCATCTCGGCATGGATTGGGTAGCTGGTAAGCCAGGTAGCGAAAAGGAAGTGCCAATCGGGGCGAAGATGACTGGTGGTCCCAATGCGCTCGGGTTTGATTACTTTTACGGCTTCACGCACGCCCGGAATATCGGCACCATCATCGAACAGGATCAGGTGGTCGCCCATGTGGCGCCGGTGGCGAACCAGCCGCTCATGGCGAAGAAAGTGGTGGAGTGGCTCGACCAAAGGAAAGCAAGCGAGCCATTTTTTCTCTACTTCCCGGTCGGCATTCCGCATGAGCCCATCGTGCCCTCGGACGAGTTTATCGGGAAGAGCGGCGCCCAGGACTTGGTGAAGAAGGACCCTAAGTATGGCGACTGGCTTTTCGAGGGCGACGCCTTCCTCGGCCGGATTATTGAAGCGCTGGAGCGGAATCACCTCGCGGCGAACACCCTCATCATTGTCACCAGTGATAACGGGGCCGAACATCGATCCTATGAGCCTTTACGTGAATCCAAGCGCAGTATCTATGAAGGTGGCCATCGGGTTCCGTTCATCGTGCGCTGGCCGGGCAAGGTGAAGCCTGGTTCGGTGAATGACCACACCGTCTGCCTCAATGACCTCATGGCCACCGCCGCTGAAATCGCCGGTACGAAAGTCCCCGCTGGCGCCGGCGAAGATAGCGTGAGCTTAGTTCAGGAATTGCTTGGTACCACAAAGGACGGCGTACGCGAAGCCACCATCCATCAGTCCGCCGCGGGCGATCTCGCCCTTCGGCAAGGCCCTTGGAAATTAATCTTCCACAAGGACGGCCGGCGCGAACTCTTCAATTTACAAATCGACTTAAGCGAAAAGACCGAAGTGGGTGCGGCGAATCCGGAGATTGTCCGAGCAATGACAGCGCTCATGCAGCACTATATCAACGAGGGCCGGAGTACGGTGGGGGTGGCGCAAAAGAATGATTTTGCTCTCTCCATCGGTGCTGGTGAAACCAAAGCTAAAGTTAAGAAGAAAGACCCAAAGGCGGCCGCAGCGATGAAATCGACGGCCGAGCGGGCACGGGAAATGGCTTTGGCGGCGGACGCTTCCTTTGATTGAGCCTAGGCTTCGAATTTGAGATAAGGGCGTACCCGGTCTAAAGGGGCAGCTTGGGCGGGTCTATCAGCGAGCGGACGCGACGCAGTCGCGCCCCTACCAATTATTTGCCGAACTCGATCGACTTCACACGCGCGCTGATGGTCTGCGGGGAAAGCGTGAGGGTGGCGCGATGATAGGCGCCGTCGTAACCCGCCTTGGGGACGGGGATGACAAGTCGACGCATCTGGCCGTCTGTAAGAATCGGTAGCGAGAACTGGATGTCCGCGCCGCCGGTATTCAAAGGATGTTTGCTGAGCGTGAGGGTCGCTTTAGCGCCATCGCCGCTGAAGGCTGCCTCGATGGTGACGGTACTTGCTTGTTCGGCCTGCCAGAAGGTGAGTGGGCTGAGGGCGCGTAAGGGGGTCTTGCCGTCCGGACGGAGGTCGAGCTCGCCGCGAATCGGCCAACCCGCATAGGTGCCAACACCCGCGTAGAACCAGCCCTGGCGATCCGAGGTGAAGCGCCAGCGTGGGGCCGGAGGCTTGCGCATAGCCGTCACTTCTTGGGCACGCGACCGGATGGTGTTCACGCTGCCCACGACGAGTTCGTAGTCATACTCGTAGCGGATATTGTGATCGAGGATCTCCTTGCCTTGGCCAGCTAGGTAGCCCGTGGCATTAGCGCGGGAAGCATTCGGCCCAGGTTGGCCAGCGAAGCCGCCCGTGTGGTCCGTGAGCGTCGGCGTAATCAGGCCGATGCCTTCGTCGGCCGCATTGAGCAGGGCCGACCAGTGCTCGGTCGCTTCCCAATAGACCCAAGGGTGTTTCGTCTTGGACTTAGGCTGTTCAGTGATGGCTTCGCCTGTGAAGGGGCGCGTGCCGACGTAACTGACAACTCGGAAGAATGCCCCGTTGGCATAGAGCGCGGGGAATTCCTGCTGGCGGGCGGCGTAACGCGTATGGTCCGAACGCGCATTAGTCAGACGGGAACGCACCTTCACCCAAGACCCTTCCAACTCTAGCCAGGAGTCGAAGGTGCATTCAGCGGGAACGTTATTGAGCGGCCATTGCATCGGGATGCAAGTAACGTGCAGTTTGTTGCCGTCGTTCTCGTGCGCGATGACCTTCGAGGGGTTCTTGAAGTCATCGCCCGTCTGAATCGGATTCCAGCCGAGGTGTTTCCAGTGCTCGGAAGGGGACTGGCCTTTTTCCGTATACGGCACGGGTCCGGAGTAAAAGGACATCTGCACCTGCCGCCCAAGGTCGTAGTTGTTAATCAGGTTACGCCCACCCTTGGGCGCTAGGTAGACGATGGCCCCGCCGTGGTTGAGGTCGACCCCGACGCGAATGATGCCGTTGTCGAGGTAGCTCATCTTGGCGCCCACCGGTAGCTCGTCGGCCGTGGGTTCGGCCGCGAACGTCAGCGCCGCGCAGGCGAGCAGCGGGAGCAGTACACGCATGCTTACTTGGCCGTGGCCTGCTTCTTGGCGGCCGCCTTGGCTTTCGCCTTGGCCTGGGGGCCGCTTTCGGCGTCTACGCCAGCGAGCGGAAAGCGTTCATCGGGCACGTGGTTAGCCGCCATCTTGGTTTCAAGGTCTTTGACGACCTCGGGGAATTTAGCCGCGAGGTCGTTCGACTCCGCGGGGTCGGCTTCGAGGTCGTAGAGCTGCGTGGTCACCTTACCGGTAGTTGTCATCTGCTTACCCATCTCGGTACGGATGGCCTTCCACTTACCTTCCCAGATGGCCTGCTGTTCGCCGTAGCCCGGGAACTCGCGGTAGAGTGGGGCGCGGCGCGCTTCCTTCGAGCCCAGCAACGTCGGCACGAGGCTTTCGCCGCTGTGCGTGGTGGTCACCTTGGCCTGGGCGAGTTCGGCGAAGGTCGCGAGCCAGTCTTCAAAACCCGAGAGCCGATCCGAGCGCGTGCCGGCCGCGACCTTGGCGGGCCAGCGGAGGACGGTCGGTTCGCGGACGCCGCCTTCGTGGAGGGAGCCTTTGAGCCCGCGGAGTCCGCCTGCGGAATTAAAGAACTTTGTGTTCACGCCACCGACATCGTGCGTCGCACCATTATCGCCCGTGAAGACGATGAGCGTATTGCCCGCCACGCCGGCTTTCTCGAGGGCGACCATCAGGCGCCCAACGTCTTTATCGAGGCGTGTAATCATCGCCGCGTAAGTGGCGAGCGGGGTGCGGTTGGGGACGTACGAGCCCTTGGCGGCGGGGGCGAAGGGTTTGTCTTCGGCGAATTTGCCTTCGTAAGGTTTCAGGTCCTCAGCTGGTAACTGCAGGGAAACGTGGGGCAGCGGCGAGGCGAAGTAGAGGAAGAACGGACGTTGGGCATGCGCTGCAATGAACTTCTCAGCGCCCGCGATGAAGCGGTCGGGCGCAAAGTCTTTGCCCGTGAATGCGGCGTAGGCTTTAGGGTCCTGCGGGTCGGCGCCGGTGGGGAAGCCGCCGTGGCCAGGCACGCCTTTCTCGCCATTGTCGAGCGGCACTTCCTTGCCGTCTTCCCAGATCGCGGGCGGGTAGTGGCTATGCGCGACCCATTGGCTCGTGAGGCCGAGAAACTTATCGAATCCTTGGACGTCAGGACGTCCGGTGGAATCGTAGCCACCCAGACCCCATTTCCCGAAGGCGCCGGTGGCGTAGCCTGCTTGGCGGAGGACATTGGGTAGAGTCGTGATGCCAGCGGGGAGCGGAATCTGTTCGCCCTTGCCGACATCGAGGTTGTCGCGGACGGGGGCGCGGCCGGGGTTGAGGCCAGACATCAGCACCGAGCGCGACGGCGCGCAGACCGGGCTGCCGCAATAGTGGCGAGTCAGTACGAGACCCTCTTGGGCGAGACGGTCGAGGTTCGGGGTCAGGATTTTCTTTTGACCCATGAAGCCCACTTCGCCGTAGCCCAAGTCGTCGGCCAAGATGAAGATAATATTGGGACGAGACTCGGCGGCGGAGGCCAGTCCGGCCAAGGCCAGCAACAGGAGCGTGGGGAGACGTCGCATGGCTAATTCCTAGGCAATCAGGCCCATCCTGTCGAGGAAAGGGGCGGTTTTGTTTGTCGGGTTGACATCTCTGCCCCCCTTCGGCTTAACGAACCTTCCTTTCTCGGGCTGTAGCGTAGTCTGGTAGCGCGCTTGCATGGGGTGCAAGAGGTCGTGAGTTCGAATCTCACCAGCCCGACCAAAGGAAAGACTTTTAGAGGGCTAAATCGGTCGAATTACCGTTGGGCTTCGATCCAGGGGACGAGCTTCTCGGCCCAAGCATGGGCATGGGCTTTAAGTCCTTCGCCGGAGAAGTGGACGCCGTTACCGCCGTTATCGCGGAGCGGGCCACGGAGGGCATCGGAGTCCGGCCCTTCGAGGGCGACTTTGTCTTTCCAGAGGCCTGCTTGAGCGGAGCGAATATCCTCGGAGCCGACGTCCGTGGGGCCGTGGTAACTGACTTGGGCCACGAACCAAGGGCTGTTCCGTTGGCTATCCTTGTTAGCACCGGCGATGAGCTTGGTTAGGTATTCCGCATACAGTTTACCGGACAGCGTACGCGTTTGGTCTTTCTGGTTAGCGTCGCTTTCGCCCTGGTGCCATAGCACCGCCCGGAAGGAAGGTACCGAACGCATACGGGCCACGAGCATGGCATAGGCCTTGCCGTCGGCTTCCCATGGGCCGTCGGCGGTCTTGCGCACGCGGCTCACGATGGTCGGCGGGTTCGGAAAGGGGACGCCGGTGGGGAGCCATTCGCGTATGCTCGTTGCACCAATGCCACAGGAGATGAAGCCGATCGGAACACCGAGGCGCTTCTGGAGTTCGTCACCGAGCGCGGGGAGGATGCTACCTCCGCCGCCAGAAGCTCCGGGTTGTGGGTCGGCGCACGGTTGCCAAGTACCCTTGGGGGACAGCGTAAATACTTGGTCGGATGTGGCTTTGGTCTTTACGGCACCGTGGTTGGCGGAGTTGGACTGGCCAGTCACGATAAAGACCTCGCCGATGCCGAACTTCACACTGGGCGCACTGGCCAAGGGTTGACCGTCACGCACTGCCCGCACTTCTAACGTGTGCATACCTTTCGCGAGTTCAACGGCGCCGGTGAAGGTCGTATCGGTCCGGTTGCGCTCCACCGCCGACAGAATCAGTCGTTGCCAGGCACCGCCATCGACACGGATTTCAACGATCGGGGAGACGTAGGCTTGATCCATGCCATGCACCTCGCCAATCACTTCGACCCGCCCGGTGTTTACGGACTGTCGTTGTAAAACTGACTGGGCGATTGGGCTTTTCAGCGTCAGTGTCGGCTCCGCGGCGGAGAGCACACTCAGGCTGAGGAGCAGGGTGAGGAAGGCGTTAGACGCAGGCCAGAGTTTCATAGGTGTTTGGGAGCGGAGTTACTTCCCCACTTCCACCGAGGGTGCTTGCGGTAAGGTGACAGAATTCAAGCTGAAGTCGACGGGCTGTCCTTTACGCTGACGGGCCAGCCAGGCGAGTGCGGCGGACGGTTCGGAATCATGGCCACCTTCGAAGACCGTTACGCGGGCGTTGCCGGAGCTGCGGCGGAAGAGCACGGCTTTTTGACGCTCCGGGTCATTCTGCGTTTCGTGGGTAAGGGTGGCTGGAATCTTTTGTTCGCGGACCATGAAGCCGATGTCCTCGGCCGAAACCTGTTTATCCGCTGCCGCCAAAGCATTGAATGCTAGGAGCGAATGGCTGACCGGCACGGAGCCGGTGTGTCCGTCATGGATGCCGGTATTAATATCGAGCGGTATGCCCTTGGCGGCCGCGAGGTGGAAGAGCGGGGAGCGATGGCGGTAGGTTGCGGCCGTCGCGGGCCCCGGTATGCCGCCGCAGCATTGCTCAATCATCTTGGCGTAAACGTTCTTGCGCACGGTGCTTTCGGCGTGCCAAGCAGTTAGGTCGGAAATCGGGACCCAGGCGCTCACCGCCGCCCAGAGTTGGGGGGTGCGGGTGGCCATGACGAGTGACATGTGGCCACCGCCCGAACCGCCGACAAGGTAGATCCGGTCGGGGTCGATACGGGCGTGGCTCTTGGCGTAATCCACGGCGTCGACGACGTCTTGCGAGGCCAGATCGGAGGCACAGGCCTCGGGGCGGTTGTTAACGCCTCGGAAATCTGGGGCGACCATCACCCAGCCGCGTTGCTTAGCCAAGCCCACGAGCATGGGGCCTTGTTCGATACTGCCCGACCAAGTGTGCAGGAAGACCAGCAGTGGCACGGCGGGACCGGAGAGATTCTTGGCCGCGGACTCTGGTTGGTAGTAGACGACTTTCTGCGGCGTGCCGTCTTTGGTGCTGATCACGTCGACGGCCATTTTAAGCGCCAGCGCTTTCATCTCCTCGGCGGTCGGTCTTTTTGTCGGTTCAGCCGCGACGAGGGTGACGCAGGAAGCCAGGGTGGCGATGAACTTCATTTGGCGGAGGTCAGGAGCTTCGCTTTGATGAAGTCGATTTCTTTCGGGTGCTTGACGTCGGGTGCGCCGGGGTAGACGAGTTCGCAGGGTACCTTGATTGTGTCGCAGTGCTCTTTGAGCTTCACACCGAAGTTGGCGGAGTGGGTGGCGTCCTTCTCATCCTTGCCGATGTTCGGTACCGTTGGGAAATACAGGGCGACCGCGGGGTCATCCTTGGTCACGAGTTCATAAGGAGAATATTCCTTAATCCACGGTAGGAGTCGTTCGCGGGCATCAAAGAATGCCTGGAACGCGGAGATCTTCTTCGTCGTGTCGCCGGTAACGCCAAAGGCATGGGCGCCGTAGCCGCTGTTGGGCGTCCATTCGCGCATTTGCTTCGGGTCGAGCGAGGTTTGGGGCGAGGAGACTGCGGCGCCGAGTAGGCGGGTCGATTCGCGGGCAATCGGGTCGGCACTCTGCGGGTCGGCAAGGTCGTCGTGGAAGGCGAGCCAGAGGCTGGTGCAGGCCCCGGCGGAGCCGCCGCTGGCGACCACGCGCGTCTTGTCGAGGTTCCACTCCTTGGCTTTGCTACGGACGAGCTGGAGGGCACGAGCGCAATCGAGCATCGGTCCCTTGACGGGTGGGACTACGCCATCGGCGGTGGCGTCTTTGATATAGCGGTACTCCACCGAGACGACGGAGATGCCAGCCTCGAGGCAGGACTTCAGCAGGCCGTTCACGCTGGAGCGGTCGCCATTGGCCCAGCCACCGCCGTGGATGTAGAAGAGCAGGGGCGTCGGCTTATCGGACTTCGCGCGCCAGAAATACATCACCTGCATGCGGTGTGGGCCGTACGGAATATTCTCGTCGGGCTTCACCACGAGCGGTGTCTTAAGACGTTCGGGATTACCATCGTTCTGGAAACGCACCGGTGCCTTCTTGGCTTCAGTCTTAGGGGCGGCGGCCTTGGGTGCGGCGGGCGTGTCGGCGGCGAGTAGGGAAGCGCAGCCGAGGGAAAGGGCCACGAAAGAGGAGAGCATGGGGTTCATGGGAGAATAGGGGGTGTTATAGGGGATAGGGGATAGGGTAAGGGGGTATGGGCGGATTACTTTTGGGTCAGCGCGGGCAGCAGCGGCTTCAGGCGTTGAGCGTAGGCTTCGTAGCCAGCGAGGGAAAGGTGGATTTTATCCGGCAGGTAGAGTTCGGCGCGAATCGTGCCATCGGCGTTCAGGAAGTCCTTGGTCAGGTCGAGCACCTTGACCTTGGGGTCCTGGTCCAAGGCCAGTTTGTCTAGTTCGGCGTTGGTCGCCGCGATGTCTTGATAGAAGCGGTCCTTGGGCGAGTGGCAGGGTAGGATCTTGGCGACGATGAGCGTAGCGGCGGGGAATTTCTCGCGGAGGTTCGCGGCACAGGTACGGATGCCTTGAGCGGCGGCGGGTACGCCCGTTTCGGGCGTGAAGAACATGTTGTTGTTCCCGATCATCAGGACGATGGCGGTGGGCTGGAGGCCGGCGACGCCACCGTGGTCCAGGCGCCAGAGCACGTTCTGGGTCTTGTCGCCGCCGATCCCGAGGTTGATGGTCTTGAGGTGGCCGAAGTGCTTGAGCCAGGCGGCGTTGGGCCCGGTCTTATCGAGCGGCCCGCCCCATTGCTGCGTGATGGAGTCGCCAACGAGGAGCACGTCGCAAGGGCCGGCGTTCTTTTGCGCATGAGCGACGAGCTTGCCGTGAACGTCGAGCCAACTGGTGCCGCCCCAATGGCCGGCGGTGGGCACGCTGGGCCAGTGCTGCGGGAGGTGTTTGTTGACCTCTTTTCCTGGCCGGCGGTCGTGTTCGGGCTTCTCGGTCACGTAGACGCGTTCCGCCGCGGTGAGCGGCCAGCCGGTCGGTTGCGGATCGGCTGGCGGGTGTGGGTAATCGAGCGCCAAGGCTGTAGCGGCGCCTAGGCAGAGGGCAGCGAGGGTGGGGAGCATGGGGTAAAGAGACTTCTAGTACGTTCACGCTGGCCGCCAATCCCCAATCCCCAATCCCCAATCCCCAATCCCCTGTCAGGTCTTACTTAGCCGGTGTCGCCGGCGGAATCTTGCAGGACTGCCAGGCGAGGAACTTCCACTGGCCCTTTTCGAGGCGCCAGACGGCGAGATAACTGATGCCCGTGGTCATGCTGACTCCGTCCACAACGGCCTGGACTTCAAGCCGGCCGGCCATGAGTGCGACGTCTGGGGCGGGGAATTTGAAGGACCGCTCGCTGTACTTGTAGCTCACGTATTTGGCTTCGCCGCCAAGGAGGGAGCCGGTCAGGGAGGCCTTGGTATCGACCTTGCCGTTGGAGTGCGCGTACCGGAGGTCGTCGGAGAGGACGGTGTCGAGGGTGGCCTTGCTCGGCTTCAGCATCGCCGCCACCCGGGCGTCGTCGACCGCAGTCAGCGCGGCTACCTTAGGATCTTCGGCGGCGGCCGCGATCGGAAGAAGGAAGGCGAGGAGGAGGGGGAGGAGCGTCTTCATGGAAGTAACAGGTTTTTTATTTAGCGCCCTTTTTGCCGGCCTTCTTCTTTGGGGCTTCGGTGCCTGCGGGCGCGGGTTGGTCGGCGAAGGTGGGTATCTTGAAGTCGATGGCTTTGGCCTGTTTGTCGTACTCCGCTTCCAGTTTTCGGCGGAGATCCGCGGCGGCCGGGGTCGGCGGCCAGATTTCTGGTTTCGTAGGGGTCGGCCTTGAGGTCGAAGACTTCGGTCCACTCGTCGTGGCCTGGATACTTAATCAGCTTGGCGTCGGCGGTACGGACGGCGGTCGTCATCGGGGAGCCGGAGGTCTTTTCGTAGAAGTAGCAGTAGAAGAAGCTATCTCGCCAGTCGGTGAGCTTCTCTTCCAGGAGCGGCTTCCAACTGCGTCCGTGCATCGCGGCAGAGGCCGGCTGGCCGGCGAGGTCAAGAAAGGTCGCGGCTGGGTCGATGTTCAGTACCATACGGTCTTCGATTCGGCCGGCCTTCACTCCCCGCGGGTAGCGAACGAGCATCGGGATACGCATGGATTCCTCATAGGCGGTGCGTTTGTCGCCCAGGTTATGTTCGCCGAGGTAGAAGCCGTTATCGCTCGAGAAGACAAAGACCGTGTCCTCAGTCAGTTTGAGCTCATCGAGTATCTTCAGCAATTTCCCCACGTTGTCGTCGACGGAGTTGATGCCGCGGAACATGCCGAGGTTGGTGCTTACTTCCTTGGCATCGGTAGCCTTGCCCTTGGGTCCGTTCGGTCCGACCTTGGCGTAGATGGCCGGGATGCCGTAATTGGGCACGGAGCGTGCCATCGCCCCATCGTAGTCCTTTTCATTCCGAGGCGGAGGGGTGAAGGGGCCGTGGCAGGTCTTAAGGCCCAGGATCATCAGGAACGGTTTGTCCTTGTTGGCCTTGATGAAGTTCGCCGCATACTCGGTCGTCACATCGTCGACGAAGCCCTTGCTCGGGGTCTTGACGCCGTCCACCTCAATTGAGCAGTCGAAATACCGGCCCTGGCCGACGAAGCTCGCGGAGGTGTCGAAGCCCGGGCGTTTGCCGGACTGGTTGCCGTGGTGCCACTTGCCGAAGTAGCCCGAGACGTAGCCGGCTGGTCGGAGCAGGGCGGC
>Ga0209353_10000752_pt1 | contig 19083 bp, 21 predicted proteins | sample LauGreSpBDMM15SD_2_FD_187561 | JGI IMG/M metagenome (GOLD analysis project Ga0209353, IMG submission 187561) | Freshwater lake microbial communities from Lake Michigan, USA - Sp13.BD.MM15.SD (SPAdes) (version 2) | ecosystem: Environmental > Aquatic > Freshwater > Lake | place: Lake Michigan...
TTAGGTCCTTTAAACTCAAAATTAATTTCTAACGGATCAGACCCAATATGGTCATCAGCTTCGGCAGATAATATAATATATGTTTCAAATTCAGGTAGTGATACGTTGAATAATGGTAAAGAAGGATCACCTTTCAGAACAATTAATCATGCACTTAGCCAAGCTAATAAAGCTGGAGTTTTATCTATTAATACACCATCAGGTGGAACTGGCGGTGCTGCAGGAATTTATAGAGTAACAACAACTACTTCAAGTGGTTCAGGTACTAGTTTACAACTTTATGTAACAACTAATGGTTCTACTTCTCCTACAATTGATGACGTAATTATAGAAAATGGTGGAAACTCTCATGTAACTGGTGATACTATAACAGTTTTAGGAACTGCATTAGGAAATTCTTCAAATTTAACATTTACTGTTAGAACAGCTAGTATAGGAGATTACGTAAGTGTACAAGACGGTGTTTATAGAGAAATTTTACCATTAAGAATTCCTGAAAAAGTTAATTTAACAGGAGGTTCATTAAGAGGAACCGTTCTTGCACCTGCAACAGGTAACAGTACACAAATTGCAACAATAAACAATGTAACAGGTGGTACAGGCGGTACTGCTGGAACATACAAATATTTACATCCAACAGCTTCGGCTAATGGAAAAGGTTGTGTTGTCACTGTTGTAAAAGCAGGTGGCGCACCAACAGTTACTTTGTATCATGGTGGTTGCCATTATATTGTTGGAGAAACTTTAACAATTCCTAGTTCTTCTTTAGGAGGTGGTGTTAATTTAACTTTTCAAGTTGCATCATTAGAATTAAACAGTGCAGCTAATATGCTTCTAACTAACGATGGAAATAATATAACTTATTTTTCTTTTAGAGAATTAACTGGCGAACCTGTTGGTGGAGGATATCTCTATCATGGTAGAAAAAGAGCTCATGTTATATCTTTAGATCCTTCAGGAAGTATTTCTGATAGATCGCCGTATCTTAAAGATTGTTCTTCTTTATGTGCTAACAATTCAGGTATAACAATTGACGGTGCTTTACATTTACCTGTAGGCTATGTAACAGGACAAACAATTACAAGTAATAGATCCATTTTAGCAAACGATTTTACTCAAATCAATAATGACGGTATTGGTGTATGGGCTTTAAATAAAGGTCGTGGAGAAATGGTTTCCGTATTTACTTATTATTGCGACACATCATACTTAGCAACAGGCGGAGGATTTTTAAGAACATTAGGAGGTTCAGGTTGTTATGGAGAATATGGAGCGCTCGCAACTGGAGGAGATGAATTTGAAGTAGCTAAAACATGTTTTAGTAGAGGTTCAACAATAGAATTTGTTTCAACTTCTTTTTCAGGCGGAAGTAATGATGAAAATATGTTGGCTGTAGGCGATCAACTTTTAGGATTAACTTCAGGTGCCACTGCACAAATTTTCTTTTTACAAACATCAGCAAAACTTATTTACATAACAAATATAACAGGCAACTTTTTAAAAGCTGAAACAATAAGAGCAACAAAAGCAAATTCAACACAGTATGAGTTTAATTTAAATACTTTATATGGACAAGTTGCTACACAAAATGCTAGTTATGGTGTTCAAGGATACTTAGTTCCTATTTACAGTACTAACTCATTACTTTCTGCTAGCAATGCTTTAAAATTAGGTTCAAATATAAAATTTGCTGGAAATGCAACATACTATAGATTAACTGCCGTAACAAATGAATCTTTGGTAAATCAACAAGCTGTTGTTAGAATTAATCCAGCTTTAGGACCAAGTACACAACTAATTCCAAATACTGGAATAGAAATTACTTCCGAATTTTCTAATATTCGTATGACTGCTCACGATTTCCTTGACATAGGTACAGGAGATTTTATATCAACAAATTACCCTAACACTCCTTCACAACTTCCTGATTCAGAAGATGAAGTTGTACAATTACTTGGAGGTAGAGTATACTTTACAGCTACAGATCAAAACGGAGATTTTAAAGTAGGTGGATTATTTAAAGTTGAACAAGCTACAGGATCTGCTACATTAAACGCCGACGCTTTTAACTTATCAGGATTATCTGAATTACAATTAGGAGCAATTGGTGCATCTTTAGGTGCTACGATTAATGAGTTTTCTACAGATGAAACTATGGCAGGAGATTCTAACACTGCTGTTCCTGTTGAAGTTGCTATAGTCGGTTATACACAAAGACAAAATATGGGAGTTGGACATTTTACACCACCTATAGGTACAACTGCTCAAAGACCTACACCACCTAATTTATATCAAGGAGGATTAAGATTTTCTACGACAAGAAATACTTGGGAAGGTTGGAATGGTTCTAACTGGACAGGACTAGCAGGAGGTTTACCTTGGGTAACTTTAGCTGGATTAGGAGGAACTCCTACAACAGTGGTATCAGGTTACAGAGCTTTTGTAAATACATTATCAGCAGCTTCAGTAGTAAATTTACCGGCTAATCCTGATATTGGAGATGAAATAAGATTAATAGATTTAGCTGGAACTTTTGCAACAAATAATTTAACTATTCAAAGAAATGGTAAATTAATTATGGGATTAGCAGAGAATTTTACAATATCAACAGATAATGCTGCTGTAGGATTAATATACACAGGCACTACTTATGGTTGGAAATTAAATGAAAATGTATAATAGACTTATAAATATGATTACAAACAAAGGAAACTATTAATGTCAGATTTAAGAGATTTTACAGGTAAAGCTGAAATATATGGATTTATTAAAACAGACACGAATGCTGATGGCATTTTTGACTCATTGACTGTAGTAACAACAAATGGCGGCGCACAACAAATTACAAATACACAATATAACAGTTTTAATGAAGTTATATTTGGAGCAGTTGGTATGACGTTTAGCATTAATGCACAAGGAAATTTAATAGCAACAATAGATAATTAAGGTATTATGGCATCAATAGATTTAGGAAGATTAAAAGTAGTTTTTAGAGGCACTTATAATAACGCTACTGCTTACACTGTAGATGATACTGTAGTTTTTACAGACACAGCCGTAACAAGTACATATATTTGTTTAGCAAATACTACTGGAAATGTTCCTTCAACAGCAGGTGTAGCAAATTCTACTTATTGGGCTTTTATGGCCAAAGGTACAGATGCTATAACTATGACTTTTAATACAGCTAATGTTGCAGACTTTACAGCTTCATCAAAAAATGGTTATTTTGTAAATACTACTTCAGGTCCTATTAATATAACTTTTCCAGCAAGTCCTCAAAGAGGCGATCAAATAATTATAATGGATTATGCAAAAACTTTTCATACTAATCCTGTTACTATTTTAAGAAATGGAAATAAAATTGAAGGTAATACAGATGATTACGTTTTATATGCAAAAGGAGCTGATGTAACATTTACGTTTGATGGTAACGCAGCTGGCCAAGTAGGTTGGAAAATTACTACTTTTGCTGGTGATAATGAAATGTCAAGATTTTCTAGTGACGGTACTTCTACTCCACAAGTTCCCGGTGCAGGTAGTAAAAAATATTTAGTTGCAACATCAGATGCTGAAGAAATATATTTTGATGGCGATTTTATGGTTCACAAATTTTTAACTTCAGGAACATTTAGCGTTAAATCTTTAGGATCAGATGCAACTTATGGTACTTTCATTAGATATTTAATTGTTGGCGGCGGAGCTAGTGGCGGTACTCACCATGCAGGCGGAGGTGGTGCAGGAGGATATCAAAGTAACGGTGCTTTTGACCAGGCAGTAACAGTACAAAACTACACAATTACTGTAGGTGCTGGAGGTGCTGCTAGAACACAAGGAAATAATCATGGAAATGCTGGAAGTAACTCAAATGCTTTCTCATTAACTTCAGGAGGAGGTGGTGGCGGCGGATCAGGTTCACATCAAGGACAAAATGGAGGTTCAGGTGGAGGATCAGGACATTCAAGCAGCCACGGTAGTGCTAACGGACAAGGAACAGGACATAGAGGTGGAAATCATCAATCACATAATTGTGGCGGAGGAGGTGGTGCAGGTACAAGAGGAAAAGATCAATATGGTACACATGAACCAGGTCAAGGTGGAGATGGAATACAAAATTCTATAACAGGCGTGCCTTTATGGTATGCAGGCGGAGGCGGAGGTTCTTCTCATAATCATACAGGTTCAGCTTCTGGCGGATTAGGTGGCGGTGGAATGGGAAGTTGTGGAGCTGGTGTAGATGGTACTGGCGGAGGAGGCGGTGCTGCTGAAGGAACACAAGGTTCAGAACATTACGGCGGTAAAGGTGGCGATGGTATTGTAGTTATTAGATATAAGGCTAAAGATTAATATGACTATTAAAGTTGCAAAATTAGATTCTAACAATAAAGTTTTACAGGTATCACTAATGAGTGATGTAGCTTGTAGGAGTGAACAAGGAACAATAACTATGGAAAGCGTACAACAAGCTGCAACAAAATTATTTGGAGAAGGAATTTATGTTCCAGATTTAACACCTGAAACACATGGTGCACCTAGTATAGGATATAATTATGATCCTGTAGATAAAGTATTTTTTGAAGATAAACCTAAAGATCCTATTACTGGACAAACGTATGATTCATGGACACTAAATATTGAAAAAGGAATTTGGGAAGCACCTCAAACAATTACAAATTTTAATGATATAATAATGACTAGATGGAAAGAAGATATACAGAAATTTAAAGGCAAAAAAGCTTCAGAAAATAGATTAAACCAAAACAGTAATTATTGGTCATGGAATAATATAAGTAAACAATGGGAGGACACAGGAAGTTCTGTATTTTAATATATGGCTACAATAGATTTAGGAAGATTAAAACCAATATTTAAAGGCACTTGGTCTGGTGCTACAGCATATGCTGTTGATGATATGGTTCAATATACAGATACAGGAGTTATAAACTCTTATATTTGTATAGCAGCAAACACAAATCAAGCTCCTTCTACAGGACAAATTGAAAATTCTACATATTGGAGATTTTTAGCTAGAGGTACTTCAGCTATTACTATTTCATGGAATCCTGTTCAAACAGCAAATTTTACAGCTGTAGTTAAAAATGGATATCACGTTGATACAACAGCGGGTGCAATTAATATTACTTTACCAGCATCTCCTAGTGATGGAGAAGAAATAAAAATAGTAGATTACGCAAAAACTTTTCATACTAATAACGTTACTCTTTTAAGAAATGGAAGAAAAATTGAAGGCAATACGGAAGATTTTGTTTTATTTGGTAAAGGTGTTCAAGTAGAATTAGTTTATAACGCTGCTAATCAAAACTGGAAATTTACAACTTTTGCAACAGATGATTTATTTTCAATATACAACAAAGTAAGACAAGGCCCTAGTTTAGGTTCTAAAAAATACATGATAGTTGATTCTGATGCTGAAGAAGTTTTTATGGATGGTGATTATATGGTTCATAGATTTTTAACTAGTGGATTCTTTAACGTTAAATCTTTAGGATCTGATGCAACTTTTGGTGATAAAGTTAGATATTTACTTGTTGGTGGCGGAGGCAGTGGCGGTACTCACCATGCAGGTGGAGGCGGTGCAGGAGGATTTTTATTTAACGCAGGATTTTTACAAGCAGTAACAGTACAAAATTATACAATTACTGTAGGTGCTGGAGGAGCTCAAAGACAATCTAATGCTCACGGTAACGATGGAAGTGCTTCAAATGCTTTCTCTCTTACATCCGCTGGCGGAGGTGGGGGTGGAGGACAATCTCATGCTGGTCGAGGCGGTGGATCAGGAGGTGGAGCAGGACATAATTCTACACATGGAAACGCTAATGGCCAAGGAGTAGGACATAGAGGCGGAGATCATGGAGGTCATAATGCTGGAGGCGGAGGCGGAGCAGGACAAAGAGGTGCAAATAATTACGGTGGTCATTCAGTGGGTCATGGAGGTATTGGAGCACAAAGCGATATTACGGGTAAAAATGAATGGTATGCTGGAGGTGGTGGAGCAGCAGGTCACGATCAAGGAGTTACAGCTGAAGGAGGATTGGGCGGCGGTGGCGGAGGTGGTGGCGGAGCAGGAATAGATGGTTACGGCGGAGGCGGAGGAGGTTGTGAAGGATCAAATGGTCATCATCAATACGGTGGTAAAGGTGGAGATGGTGTAGTTATTATTAAATATAAGGCGAAAGATTAAAATGTCTGTTTATGCTTTTAAAATAAATTCCGATACAAATATTATAGAAAGTGTTTTTGTTGTAAACAAAAATGCTGTATTAGGACCAGCTGGCATACCAACAACAGAAATTGTAGTAAACTATTGTATTAATCTTTTTGGTCCAGGTTATTATCACTGGAACGATCCTACATTAAAAGGTTCTCCGAGCGCAAATAGAATTTATGATTCAGCACGCAATGCTGTTTATGATGTAAAACCTTTTCCATCATGGGTACTAAATACAAATACCTGTGAATGGGAACCAGAAAAAATTAACGGTACGCCAAATATGTATATAGAGAATGTAAATGGAATTCAATATGCAGCTTTTCAATGGTTAGAAGATAGAAAAAGATGGCAAGCTAGAGTTCCTATGAGAGATGGTGCAAATGGCCCACTTTTTATTTGGAACCCTTTAACAAATAGTTACGAGGATAAAATATAGTATATGGCAACAATAGATTTAGGAAAATTAAAACCGACTTTTAAAGGCACTTGGTCAAACGCTACAACATATGCAGTTGACGACTTTGTTACATTTACGGATGCAGGTGTTATTAGCACTTACCTTTGTAAAGCAATTAGTTTAAATAATCAGCCTTCAACAGGTGGTACTGTAAATAGTACATATTGGGCTTTTATGGCTAAAGGTACAGCCACTGAAAAAATGAATTGGAGTAATTCAGTACAATCAGCAAATTTTGTAGCTTCAAGTGAATCAGGATATTATGTTAATACAACATCAGGTCCAATTACAATAACTTTTCCTGCAGCTCCTGCAGTAGGACAGCAAATCTCGATAGTAGATATAGCAAATAATTTTCATGTTAATATGGTTACAATAAACAGAAATGGAGTTGTAATTCAAGGCAATCCAGATAATTTTGCTTTATTTGGTAAAGGTACCGAAGTATGTTTTACATATTCAGGTGGAACTTTTGGTTGGACTGTAACAAGTTTTAGTTCAGATGATATTTCAAATTACGGAGATACTTCTGTAAAAAGAGGACAAATAGCAAAAGGTGTAGGTTCATTAAAATACATGGTAGCATCTTCTGATGCTGAAGAAGTTTATATGGTAGGAGATGATATAGTACATAAATTTTTAACTTCAGGAGTATTTCAAGTTCATGCACTAGGTTCAGATACAACTTATGGAGATAAAGTTAGATATATGATAATCGGTGGAGGTGGTAGTGGAGGAACAGGACACGCTGCTGGTGGTGGAGCTGGTGGATATAGACAAAATACTGGATACTTAGAAGTTGTAGCTGTTAATACATATACTGTTACGGTCGGCACAGGCGGCGGACAAAGAACACAAGGAAATAACCACGGTAATGCCGGCGGTGCATCATCAATTGCTCCAGCAACAGGAGCTACATTTACATTTACTTCAGGCGGTGGTGGCGGTGGCGGATCAGGTTCACATCAAGGACAAAGTGGAGGTTCAGGTGGAGGAGCAGGACATTCAAGCAACCACGGTAGTGCTAACGGACAAGGAACAGGACACCAAGGCGGTAACCATTCAGACCATTGTACAGGCGGTGGTGGAGGTGCTGGTCAAAGAGGTGGAGATCATTACGGTAACCACGAGGGTGGTCACGGAGGAATAGGACATCAAAATACTATTACAGGCAGACCTTTATGGTATGCAGGTGGTGGTGGAGGTACTTCACACGGACATACAAGCGCTTCTTCAGGAGGTTTAGGTGGAGGAGGAGATGGTGCCGGAGGAGCTGCTCAACCACATACTGGCGGTGGTGGAGGTGGATGCGTAGGCCAAGTTGGTAATCATCATTACGGCGGAGCTGGTGGCGATGGTATAGTAGTTATTAGATATAGAGCGAGGAACTAATATGCAAATAGCAAAAGTAGATAGTAATAATATTGTTGTAAATACTATTGCTATTAATGATTCAAAAATTATAGACAAATATGGTAGCATTACATTTGAAAACTGCCAATTATATTGCAATGAATTTTATAAAGATAGCAATATATATAGATATATTCCTGAAATACGAGGCGTTACAATTGGTGAACCAAACGTAGGTTTCGTATATAATCACGACAGAAAAATGTTCCATGATGTTCAACCTTTTAATTCTTGGACACTAAATGATAATGGATTATGGCAGGCTCCTTATGACTATGTTAATACAGGTGATGTATACGGAAAAATATTATGGAATGAAAGTACTCAAAGATGGATTGGCAAACTAACTGCAAATTTTGGAAAAGTGGAAAATCCTGATTATGTTTGTGATCCTGTAACTAAGCTTTGGTCTCTATTATAAATAGATATATAACAAGTAAAGTTAAATTAGATTATGTTCGAAAAAAATTTTATAAAAGTTATTGATAATTTCTTACCTCAAATAACATTTCAAAGAATAAAAAATAATATATTAGACCATAGTTTTAGCTGGTCTTATTCCGAAAAAGATTATAATCCAGATTTAGAAAAATCCTCAGGCAAAAAAATGGAAGATAACGTAGGTTGTCCTATGTATGTACATTCTTTATATGGATCTAAACAAGTTCTATCTCCTTTTTTTCCAATGTTTTTACCAATATTTGATGTATTAAAAGAAAAATTTAATGAGAGTTATGGAGGATTAATAAAAGCTAAAATTAATGCTTATTCAAATCATGGACAAAGAAAAAATTTAGCTAAACATAATGATTTATATTTTATGCCAAATGTGCTTGATAAAGAACATCTTATTAGAGAAGAAGATAAAATATTTTGTACTTGTGTATGGCAATTAACTACTGATAATGGAGCTACATGTATAGGAGAAAAAGAATTTAAAAACAAAGAAAATACTTTAATTGCTTTCGATGGATCAATGGAACATTGGGCTTATTCTCAAACTGATATAGATAGAAGAATAATAATGAATATAAATTTTAAAATAGGTAGACAAACGAGTGAATATCCTTGGTAATATATGTCAATAGAAATTAAAGAAATTATAATAATAGGTGGTGGTTCTGCTGGATGGATGGCAGCCACAACTTTAATTAGAAATTTTCCTAATAAAAAAATTACACTTATAGAAAGTCCAGATATTTCAACAGTAGGTGTAGGAGAAAGTACAATCGGAGGTATTAGTAGTTGGCTAGAAGGTTTAGGTTTAAACGATATAAGTAAATTCGCTAAAGAAACAGATGCTACTTTAAAACTAAGTATACGATTTGAAGATTTTTATAAAAAAGGAGATGGAGGATTTCATTATCCTTTTGGAAGTGCTAATTATTTTGGAACAGTTTCAGGTGCTAATGATTGGTGTGTAAAAAAAGTATATAATCCGGAAATACCATCTAGTGATTTTGCTGATTGTTATAATGCACAAATGGCATTAGTTAATAATAATAAATTAGCCGATACTTTTCCTAATTTTGATTTTAAAAAAGATAAAGCATTGCATTTTGATGCAACTAAATTTGGACAATATCTAAAGAATAAAATTTGTATTCCTGAAGGAGTAAATTATATATTATCAGAAGTTGTTGATGTTAAGTTAAACGAAGAAGGTAGTATTGAAAGTATAAAATTAAAAAACAATAACATATTGACGGCAGATTTGTTTATAGATTGCACAGGATTTACTTCTTTCTTATTATCTAAAACTTTAAAAGAACCATTTGTAAGTTATGAGGATATATTGCCTAATAATTCTGCTTGGGCTACTAGACTTCCTTATAAAGATAAAGAAAAAGAAATAAATTCTTATACAAACTGCACAGCTATAGAAAACGGATGGGTATGGCAAATACCTTTATGGTCGAGATGGGGAACCGGCTATGTTTATTCTGACAAATATGTTGATGAGAAAACTGCTTTAAAAGAATTTAAAAATTTTATTGTTAAAAAAGGTTATGGAGATTTAACAGAAAGTTTAGAATTTAGAAAATTAAAAATGCGAGTTGGACTACACGAAAGAATATGGGTAAAAAATGTTGTAGCTATTGGATTGTCTGCAGGTTTTATAGAACCTTTAGAAAGTAATGGTTTATATACAGTACATGAATTTTTAAGAAACTTAGTTGTGATATTAAAGAGAAGAAATTATATAAGTCAATTTGATAAAGGCGACTTTAATAGTAAGTGTGTAAATATGTTCGTACAATTTTCTAGGTTTGTAGCCTCTCATTATGCTCTATCACATAGAAATGATACACCTTATTGGAGAGATATATCTAAAAGAGATTGGTCTGTAATAGATAAAACGTGGACATGGGAAACTTTTTATAATCAATTAAGTCAAAGCCGAACTCTCAATAATGATGGTTATTTATTTTTAGCTATGGGTATGAATTGTTTTCCTGTAACTGAACAATCATTAATTGATGACACTTGCAATAAAAATTTTAAAGAAGATAATCGCCATGAATTGAAATCGAGAATTGATTTTTTAAATAAAAGAAAAGAAGATTGGAATAACCAGGCACAAAATTGCAAATCCACATATCAGTTTTTAAAGGACAAATATTATAGTTAAATATGAAAGTTTTTAAAGGTGAAAATGAAGCTTATGATGATAGAAAAGAAACTACTAAAAATATTTTAGATAGATTAAATAATTTTACTTCAATACATAAACAAGCACATTTTAATAAAAATAATAATTTTGTTGATGGATTTTATATGAAAGATAATACTATTTGTGACGGTCTTATAAATTTTTTTGAAGAAAGTTCAGAAAAAAAACCTGGAGTATTTGGAAATCATAACACAGATCATAAGATAAAAAAATCAATAGACCTAGGAATTTATAAAGATAACATTGATATTAGAATAAAATTGTATATAGATACTTTAAGTTCTTTAATACAAGACTATATTAGCAAATATACGTTCTTAGATTATCAAAATAAATGGAATCTTTTTCCTAAATTTAATATTCAAAAATACGATCCTTCTGGTGGGTATTTTAATTGGCATTTTGAAAGAGATTCTTTTGATAATTGTTTTCGAAACGTTGTTTTTATGACTTACTTAAATGATGTTACTGAAGGAGGAGAAACAGAATGGCTTTATCAAAATATGAAAATAAAACCTGAAAAGGGATTAACGGTATTTTGGCCTACAGATTTTACTCATACTCATAGAGGTATAGTATCAAATACACAAACTAAATATATAGCTACAGGATGGTATCATTATAGTCCTGATGTAGATAACCAAAAAAAGATTTATAAAAATGTTTAAAAATGCATTTAGTACTTTAGTTTGGAATAAACAGATTGAAGAAACAAAGTTATATCAACAAAAATTTATTGAATATGCTTATGAATTAAAACAAAAAGAATCTTCAGAATACAATTCAAATACTAATTCATATCAATCTAAGTTGTTAAATTTAAAAGAACCTATTATTAATAATTTTGTAAAAGATATTGAAAAACATTTAATTAACTATATTAATGTTTATGAGGTTGTTTCTTGGTGGTCTGTAGAAATTGATGATATGTGGATTAACATAAATCAAAAAAACGATTACTTGTTACCACATATGCATAGTCAAAAAGATTTTTCAGGTGTTTTTATGCTCAAATGTCCACAAAATTCAGGCAGTTTAGTTTTGCAAAATCCTGACTCTGGTTTAGATTATAAAAAATTTTATGTTAAAAACAAACGTAATTTTGTATATAACAGTTATAATTGTCACGAATTTTTTATAGAGCCTTCGGAACTGAAATTAATTTTATTCCCATCTCATATAAAACATTATGTTACTAAAAATGAAACAGATGCTGATAGAATTACAGTGGCTTTTGATTTTAATGTAGTTGTTAAAGATAATAATGAAATAAAAGAATATGCATGATATTAAAGAGTTAACTAAAGAACATCATAAGGCAGCTGAAGAACAAGAGTTTGTAAAAACTTTAATGTCAGGCAAAATTAATAACGAATTGTATGCTACGTATTTGTTTAATTTGTTACAATGTTATTCCTTATTGGAAAAGTATTCTTTACAAAATGGACTTTTTAGACAATTGCCACAAATAGAAAGAGCTAATAATTTAGATTTTGATATCCGTGCATTATGGAACAAACCTGAAAAACCTTTTATTACTAATAGTACGTTGAGATATATCTATCATTTAGATGATATAAAAAATCAGCCTGAAAAGTTGTTTGCTCATATCTATGTAAGACATATGGGAGATTTATATGGTGGCCAAATGATAAAAAGAAAAACACCTGGCCCTAATACATATCTTGTTTTTTTAAAACCTGATGATTTAAAAAGAGTTATTAGAGAAAATATTAATAACTATATGAACACCTATCAGGTAAACGTGGTTGCTGAAGCTAAATTATGTTTTGAATATGCTACAGAATTATTTAAGGAGATGAATGATTTGGGAAAATCTTATACAGTGCAAGAATAATATCATAGACATATTAGATTTAAATTGTACAGAATACTTTGAAGAAGGTATGAAACAATTTAATAAAGAAGGATGGGTTAATCGTACTTGGAAAAATGATAACATAAGACGAGCACACGTTGATGTAGTTGATGCAAGAGATACTAAAGGTTTATGGATGATGCACGTTTGCTTATTTCCTGGCCTTACAAATGGTGGCCCAATATATGGATTTGATGTAATTGCAGGTAAAAATAAAGTAACAGGTGCATTCCACGATTTTTCACCATTACTTAAAAAAGAACACCCATTAACGAATTGGTTTATCAATGAAACAAAATGGTATAAACCGAGTAAAGAGAGAGAATTACCGGATTGGGCAAAGGCCATCTTTAGTGGTGGTATGATTGCCGCTGGTAATATACAGACAGAAGAAGAATTGTTCCAAGTCACAACAATGGCCGAAAGTAATTTACATAATTACTTAGATAAAATTGTTAATTTCAAAAATGACTCGAAACAAGAAGATGTTATAAAGGCACAGAATTACTACTGTGAATATCAACAACAAAACCCACATACACCTAGAGTTATGTTATCTTTAGGTTTGAAAGAAGAAGATGTAATAGCGTTTAATAAAGACCATCTTTTTCCGAAGATAAATACTTAATATGAAATTAGATAAAAAATTGACAATACAATATGTTGCAGTTATTATAATATTTTTAATTGCTTTACTTTTAACTTCAATTGTAAAAGCAGATGAAAAGAAAATATCTGAATTAGAAAAAAGAATATCACAATTAGAATCAAACAAACTATCAATACCTAAAGGCCTTTTTATTACAGGTGAAGTTGAAGGTTATTATGATGACCGTACTTATGATAGTGGTTTAGACTCAAGAGCTGAATTACAAATAGGTGTTACACATAAGTTTAATAATCATTATGTAAATTGGACTGGTGCTTCAATGTTATATGATACTTATTATTCACTTGATACTACTTTAAATAATACGGTACAAGAAAAACAAATGGGATTTGGTAATGACTATTACAGATTATATCTTGGTGAAACAGACGCACAACGTTTAGGTTTTGCTAAGACACCTAAAGTAGGTGCACCATTAATTATTACACAAACAAATTCAAGGTTAGACCATAGAGAGAAAACAGTTCTAGCGATTGGTGGTTTTAATTGGGACGATCAATTTGATTTTGATTCATATAGATTAAGAAATGATTTACCATTAGGTTTAGTTGTAGGTTGGGATAACGAGAGAGATGCTTTATATACAAGTGCAACAGTAGGACTCTTTGGTTATGCTGATTTATCTTATATGCAAATTAAAAATCCAAAAAGTTCAACAAGTGTTTCTAGCTTTAATGAAAGAACACAACAAGGTTGGTCATTGGGTGGCAGTTTATATCGTTGGGACATTCCTTTAATATGGGGTACAGAAGTTTGGGACGATAAAGATACAGGTTTTGCTGACAAGAACAGATATGACTACGGTGTGTTATATAGTTTTAATGAAAAAATTTATGGTACTGTTCATAGAACAGAAAATGATGACCTAGGATTTACAGGTAACTATTACGGACTTGTTTATAATATACATACAGAAGATGATAAACACAAACGACCAGATAAAAGAGCTGGTTTAGAGTTTGGTTTGTATTACCACGATAAAGAACAAACATCAGTATATACAGGTGTCTATAAAGATTATAACCCACAGTTATTAGCAACTATTCGTTATAAGTTCTAATTCTATTATTATAAATAGTAAGTATGGCAACTCCATCTACTAGAGAAACACTTAAGCAATATGCTTTAAGAGCATTAGGAAAACCAGTTATAGAGATTAACGCTGATGACGACCAGTTAGAAGATAGACTGGATGAAGCATTACAATTCTATGCTCAATATCATTATGATGGTATTAGACGAACATATTTAAAGTATCAAGTTACGGATGCTGATAAACAAAGATTACAAGCGTCTTTAGGTTCAACAGAAACGGCCACTAAGAATTCCGTTTCATCTACTTGGTATGAAGGAAACAATTTTTTAATAGTTCCTGAAACAGTTATTGGTGTAACTAATATATTTCCATTTTCAGATAAAGCTAGTATGAATATGTTTGACGTAAGATACCAATTACGTTTAAACGACCTTTACGATTTTGGTTCAACATCAATTATTAACTATGATATGGTGTTAAGACATTTGGATTTCTTAGATCAAATATTAGTGGGTATAAAACCTATAAGATTTCAACAACATGATAATAGATTATATATTGATATGGATTGGGTTAATGATTTACAAGTTGGAGAATTCTTAGTTATTGACTGTTATCGTAAATTAGATCCAGCAACATACACAGACGTATTTAACGACCAATGGTTAAAAAGATATACAACAGCGTTATTTAAAAAACAATGGGGTGCTAATTTAAGTAAGTTTGATGGTGTTACAATGATTGGTGGTGTTAAGTTAAATGGAGAGAAAATCTTTACAGACGCACAAACAGATATTGAAAAATTAGAAAAAGAAATAAGAGATAGTTTTGAAATAGCACCAGCATTTTTAGTAGGTTAAAACTATGCCAGTAAATCATTATTTTCAAGGCGGCCATGGTATTGGCAATCAAGCTGAAAAAACACTTTACGAAGATTTAATTGTAGAAGGCTTAAAAATATATGGACATGATGTCTATTATTTACCTCGTACATTAGTTAATAGAGATTTAATACTAGGTGAAGATACATCTAGTAAGTTTGACGATAGTTATTTAATTGAAATGTACTTTGAAACAACTGAAGGATTTGCAGGTCAAAAAGAATTAATCAATAAATTTGGATTAGAAATAAGAGAAGATACAACTTTTGTTATAGCTAAAAGAAGTTGGCAAAATCAAGTAGAAAATCCAGCAACTCAAATAGTAGAAGGCCGTCCTAATGAAGGAGATATTATATATTTTCCTTTAATGAATAGTTTTTTTGAAATACAGTTTGTAGAAGATCAAGAACCATTTTTTCAATTAGGTAATCTACCAGTTTATAAATTAAGAGTAACACGTTGGGAGTATAGTTCAGAAGAATTAAATACAGGTATTGCAGAAATAGATGATAAAGAAACTCAATACTCGTTAAATTTATTATTAAACAAGTTTACACTTGAAGATGAAAGTGGTTCATTAAAATTAGAACAAGATCAATCGTCAGGTCAACCAAACTTCTTATTAAATGAAGAAGCAACAACTACAACAACGGTGGCAACACAATCCACTTACGCTCAAAATTTAGATTTAGATACTGAAGCCGGTTTTGATACAGGCTCTGTAGCTGACGATATATTAGACTTTACAGAAACAAACCCTTTTGGAGAAATTAACTAATGTTTGGTAATTTTTTTTACAACGAAGGAATGAGAAAAATAATAATTGCATTTGGCCAATTATTTAATAACATTGTTATTCAATCAACTTCAAGCACAGGTGCCGTAACTAAAAGATTAAAAGTACCTTTAGCCTATGCACCAAAAGAAAAATTTTTAGTTAGACTTGACCAAAAACCAGATTTAGATGATAGAAGTTTTGCAGTTACTTTACCTAGATTAGGATTTGAAATTTCAGGTTTAGCTTATGACGCTACAAGAAAATTAACAAGAGTTCAAAAATTCAAAAAAGTTAAATCTGGTGAATCAGGAGAAGTTAATAATTTTAATTATGTACCTGTACCTTATAATATAAGTTTAAATCTATATGCATTTACAGCTACAGCTGAAAATGGTTTACAAATTATAGAACAGATATTACCTTTCTTTCAACCTGATTACACGATTACAGTAAACGTTTTGCCAGAGATGAATATAAAAAGAGATATACCTATAGTTTTAAACAGTGTATCTTATGAAGATAGTTATTCAGGTGATTTTACGACTCGTAGGGCCGTTATATATACCTTAAACTTTACTGCCAAAACATTTTTATTTGGACCTATGTCCAATCAAGGTGTTATTAAAACTGTACAGTCAGATATTTACACTGATACTAATTTAACTACGGCAAAAAGAGAAGAAAGAATTGTGGTCGTACCAGACCCAATAACGGCGGATGCAGATGATGATTTTGGATTTACAACAACAATTACTTCTTACACTGATAGTAAGAAATATAACCCCGTGACTGATACTGATGTTTAATTATGACAAAACTAGAAGATAAAGTAAACGAGATACTTGGCATAGAACCTGATAATAAATCTACACTAGAATCTATAGTTAAGATAGATAATCCTCCTGTTCCTAGAATAGAAGATACAAACAAATCTGATGTAGATAACGATTACAAATATAGTCGAGATAATTATTATGACCTTATACAAAAAGGCCAAGAAGCAATTGAAGGTATCTTAGAAATTGCAAAAGAAGGCCAACATCCAAGAGCATACGAAGTAGCAGGCCAGTTAATTACTAACGTTGCACAAACAGTAGATAAGTTACAAGACTTACAAAAAAAATTAAAAGATTTAAAAGACTTACCTAAAACTGCAAATCAAAATATTAAAAATGCTTTGTTTGTAGGTTCTACTGCTGAATTACAAAAAATGTTGAAAAGAGAAAGTGAAAAAGACAATGATAGTAACAAATGAGTATCATATAGATAGAGTTGAGTTTCCTTCTGTCTGTGTTGATAATTTTTTTCAAAATCCTGATTTAATTAGAGATTACGCTTTAAGTTTGCCATACAATCCTACTCCTAAAGGTATGTGGCCTGGATTTAGAACAATAGAAATGGAATACTTTAATCCTAAATTACAAGAACATATTTTTGGTAAAATTTTAAGTTGTTATTACGATTTAACTGTAGATTCAGTTAGTTGGAAAGATTCAGAAATAACATTTACAAAAATTCCTCATTTAGGTAGAAATAAAGATAGTGTTTTAAACCAAGGATGGATTCATACAGACGAATATATGGATTTTGCTGGATTAATATATTTAACACCTAATGCATATTTAGAATCAGGAACTTCTTTATATAATTTAAAGGAAGAATATTCTCAGATACAGGATGATTCTACTAGGCAACCAGCAAAAGAATTTTTTTATCTTGGTAATGAAATAGATGAAAACATATATAAAAGAGAATTAGATAAAACTATGGAAAGATTTTATGAAAAAACTAGGTTTTTTAACATTTATAATAGAATGATATGTTATGATGCTCACGAATACCATAGACCTAATAATATGTATGCAGCTGAAAATGAAGATAGATTAACTCTTGTTTTCTTTTTAAAAGGAATAACTGTTAAAAAAACACCTAAGTTTCGAGTTAGAGATAATGTCGATATGATGTGGGACGAAAAAATTATTGATGCAATGAAAAAAAATGAAAATACTAAAATCTAAAAACACATATTTGAATAAACAAATATTTCAGATAAGCGATTTAACTTATATTGATAGAAGTAGTCCTTTGAAAGAGTTATTAAATGGTGAAGATATGTTAGAGCCTATTCAGGTAATGAAGCATGAACAATCTGAAAATTTAAGATTGGGTGCTAATGGTGTTAATTTTGTTGAGAAAAAATATAGTGTGTGGAAAGGTAATCAACGAGTACATGCCGCATTGCAATTAGGTTACACACATATTGAAGGAATTATAATTAATGAATAATAATTTTGTTTTAAGTATACCAACCTTTTTGAATAAAGAAGAATGTAATAGTATCATAGAAAAATTTAATAATTTTAAAAAAGATGATAAATTTGAATATTCTGGTTATTATTATTGTGATATAACTGAAAACATTTTCGTAGATAAATTTAACAAAGCTATTGAACAATATAAAAATACTTTTAAAGAAATAACATTAACTGGTTCTTCTTGGAATCTTACAAATTTAAGATTAAAAAAATTTACTTCAGGCAATAGTTTTAATCAATGGCATTCAGAACATTGTATTAGTAATCCTTATAGGGTTTTAAATGTGCAAGTATATTTGACTGAACACAATTGTGGCACTGAATTTTATAATGGAGAAATTATAAAATCAGACATAGGTAAACTAACATTTTTTCCTGCATATTTTACTCACACGCATAGAGGACAAGTATGTCCTGATAATTTGGATAGGTATATAATTACAGGCTATATTAGTTTTGTTAAAAAAGGAAATTTAGAACAATGAATGAAGTTTATCTAGGCAATCCGAATCTTAAAAAAGTAAACGTAACTGTAGAGTTTACACAAGAACAAATTATAGAATTTGAAAAGTGTTCTAAAGACCCTTTATACTTTATACAAAACTATGTAAAGATAGTTTCACTTGATTTAGGTTTAGTACCTTTCAAAATGTATAACTTTCAAAAAGAAATGGTTGGTACTATGCATAACAACCGTTTTACTATATGTAAATTACCAAGACAGTCAGGCAAATCAACAACAATC
>Ga0209353_10000758_pt1 | contig 18928 bp, 20 predicted proteins | sample LauGreSpBDMM15SD_2_FD_187561 | JGI IMG/M metagenome (GOLD analysis project Ga0209353, IMG submission 187561) | Freshwater lake microbial communities from Lake Michigan, USA - Sp13.BD.MM15.SD (SPAdes) (version 2) | ecosystem: Environmental > Aquatic > Freshwater > Lake | place: Lake Michigan...
CAGCCCTGTCCTGAAGAGGACTCGGCACGTAGGTCGTGTGATACTTCTGGGTGGATACCAGCCCAGTAGAGTGAACCCTTGCGTCCAACAGCCTTGTTAGAACGCAACTTAGCAACTGCCTTGCGGATGTCCGCTGAGTCAATTGTATCTGCAGCATCAATTGTTGCTGTTGTTGTGGCGTTACCACCAAAAATCTTATTGGTTCCAGCACGCAATGTTGTCATTGCTACGTCATCAATAGAATCTGCTAGGTTGAAAGCAATAATGTTTGCGATTGCTGGGTCTACATCAGCAAGGCTGAAGAGTTCCAGAGCGCGTGTTACCAACACAGAGTTTCCATACTCAGCAAGAGTAATAGAAACGTTAGTTGGTGTTGATAATGCTACTGAATCTGGGTCAGTTGTTTCTGTCAGAGGAGTAGTATTTTTAGCCAAGTCAACGTAACGTTGTAGAACAACGGTTGAGCCTGGGATTGATTGGCGAGCAGGTGTCTTATCTGCGACTGAACGAATTAGCGGTTCTGAACGAAGAGCAAACTCCAGTAAGCGATCATACGCTTGCTGAACTAGACCTGCACTACCAGAGGTACCGCCAAGAGTGGCGGAGCCTGTGCTTGTGAATGCATTAGCCATTTGTCACCTCCAAGGTGAGTTGTGAAATTACTATGTATTTATTGATGTTGAGAGTAGATAATTGAATGAAGTTCTTCTGCGGTTTCCGCATTATTAATTCTATTCAATAGATCATCTGCTCGGTCAGGGGTCATACCAAGTTGAGTAACTACATCTTGCTGTCGTAAGACTGCGCGATTTAGTTCCTTCTCTTCGTTTACCTCTGGCGCTACTAATCCAAACAAGTCTCCATTATCTTCAAGCCAGGTATTAACTGACTCTTCGCTAATATCATCCAAGTCTTTTAGGATTAGTCTTTGTGCCTTTGGATTGACACCCTTCTTTTCTAGGACCTCTTTGACTGTACGCTCACGCTGCGACTTGGATAATCCCTCAAGTTGCTCAGTGAGTTCTTTGATACGTTTTTCATCGTTGCGCTTGGCTTTCCGTAACTTTTTTAGTAAGTCACTTCCATCCATCTGCACTTCGTTGTCGGTATCTTGGTCGTCTTCGTCTTCATCCCAGTAGTTGTTGCTCATAGCAACCCACCCTTCTATTCGTTTGAATCGCAAGCCTCAGATTCTAGTCGGGGAACTAGCCTGGCTCTTACTACCAGTCTTCTACGCTATGTGGGCTGGTGGGTCACATAGGATTCTATTTTATATTTGTCCTGCTGTTGATTTCTTTAATGAACTAGATGTAGCACCTGCATTACCTTGAAAACTAGCACGTTCTCTAGAGGCTAAACGATTACGTTTTAACTTAGCCTGTGCATCTTGTTTTAAATAATCATCTTCTGCTGTTGCTTGTCCATACTGAATACCTTCTTCACCATAGATATTACTCAACCGCATACCAGTTGGTACTGCTTCGGCAATATCTTGATAACCAGTAAGCGCTTCAGCGCGAGTTACACCAAACTTAGCCAAGTCCATAGCACGTGTTTCTCCAATGCCATACTTAGCAGCACCTGCAACAGCACCAATTTCTGCTGCTGTTATCTTGTTCTTAAGAACAGGTAATGTTTCCTTAGGGTCAAGGAAGTAACTAACTATGTCTGTATTAGTAAGTGATGGATAGTATGCTTGAAACTGTGCTTTAATACTAGGGTCCATATTAAGAACCCGCTCAGAAACATTCTTAATGCGTTCAGCAAACTCAGGTGGGGCAATATCATTGCCCATATACCCAGCAAACTGAGCACGCTTACCAGCAGCATCTGCTTTAATCATATTAGATAAGCCATATCTAGTTAACGTATCATTGTATTCATTTTCTACACCAAGATAATCGCCTTCACTATATGCATTTAATCCTTTAGCAACACGTAGTTCATTACCTTTAAAGCGGGTGTTGTATGCATCATTCCAAGGTTTACCTGTTGCTGGGTTAACGCTTTTATCATATTTAATCTTTGTCATTGCTGCATCTGGAGACATACCAGTTGCCATAAGGCTACCATATGTTTCAGCAAGGTCTTCAAGACCCCAACCTCGTAGCGTCTGCTTCATTATTTCAAAAGCATCACGGGTTTCATCTGATACTTCTTTAACATTTATGGGTGATAAAGGCTTAAGATTTAAAGGTTTATAACCAGCAGCAACTAACGCTGCATCACCTTCCTTTGCTGCGGCATCTCCAGCAGCAGCAGCAGTATTACCTTCAATGATTGCCTGATCAAACTGTTCTTGTGTTAGTGGTGCATCAGTAGATATAGATTCTACGTATTGTCCAACTGCGCCACCATCACCAAAGTCACCTTCATAAACTGAAGATTTCATACGTCCTTGAAGTGCTTTAATCTGTGCATCTAAATTAGGTTTAGGTGTTACTTTAGGTTTAGGCTTGGGTTTAGGTGTTACCTTAGGCAGTTGTGCTGCGTAACGCATACCTGCTACATCTTCTGGTTTTATTGCCATTAGCCAACCAATCCAAATGTCTTCAACATAGTGTTAGTAAAGTCGTCTGCTATTCCACGTGCTTCTTCTGTAAAACGCCATTCGGGTTTCTTCTGCATCTCTATATTAAAATCAGATATAGATATACCACTGTTAACTGCATTCATTACATCAGTATCGGTAGTAGACATAGGTACAGCAACACCTAGTTTTCTGGCTTTAGCATATGCATACTCATCAGCAATATCTTTAACTGTTCCACCTGCGTCAATATGTGCAGCAAGTTTAGGGTGTAATTGTTTTGCCATTAATCTTAAACGTTCTTGTTGTTTAACAGTATAGTTTTGTTGACCAATACCATCAGCCACGCGCTTAAGCGCTTCAGCAGCAGTCATCTGAATACCGTATTGAGCAGCATATCTTTGTATAGATGCTATGTCTGTGGCTACAGTACTGCCTATATTAGAGCCAAGTAGTTCATCTACATTAGTACCGCGTAACCTTTTACGCGCTATTGTGGCAGCAAGAACAAGACGATCAGAGTCACTTAACACAGAACCAGTAGTTGTTCCACCTACAGTAGTTACACTAGCCTTGTTTTCTGCTTTATTTAATGCAGTATAAAATGCAGACTCTTCTTCTGCTGTGGCTGGGCTACCAACAAGATCATTTAAATAATCATTTAGCAGTTTCTTTGCATCACCACGTGTAGTAATTACACGGTATGGAGTACCGCCAGTACCACTACCAGCCTTTTTCTGAACCATAAAGACATCAATACCAGGTACATCTGTAGCGCCTTCAAACTTAATTTTTTGTAAATAATCACCTGAGTATGCACTCAGCATATCAACAAGACCACTAAGCCAAGCAGTACCAGTAAGTTGACTTGGCTTTATATATCCGCTAGCAACAAGTTTTTTCTTTAAAGCATCTAATTGACCAGGACCTTGATAGCCTTTTAAAAATAAATCAATTGCTTTATTACTGCTAGTAACAAATTGATTTGCTAATTTACCACTAGCATCTTTTGCTGGTACAAATATGCCGCCTACGCCATTTTGTCCTTCTACACCAGAAGGACCAAAAACTGCACCACTTTTATCTAGTGTAAAACCAGCATAATCATCTTGTGCAGTTAATGGTTTTGTAACATCTACTGGTGTATCTGCTAAAGGTTCGTATTTTTCTCCACGAAGGTTTGCTTCATTAGTTAATCTTTCTCTTTCATCAGCAGTAGGGTTTGTTGCTTGTCGCTGTGCGGCATCAGTAGCAATAGTATTAGCGGTTTCAAGATCATCCTTAGCCTTATCAAGGTCTCTTTCTGCCTGTAATTGAGCAGCCTTCTTTTGAGCAACATACTTAGCCTGTGCTGGGTCTTTCTTTTGTTTTTCACTAAGTTGTAGAGTCCACCTAGAAGCGTTCTTTAAAGCAACTTTTTTATTTATAACATCTTGCTCTAAGGTTTTAACGTCTGCCAATAATTTTTTAAGATCAGCCATTACTTTAACTCCTTAGATGCATAGTATGAATCCCGTGAATAGAATCCAAGGATTGATTTAAAGATAGCGCGGTTAGCCTCTGTTACGTATAAATTACCCAACATTAACTCCTTCAATCCTGCTTCAATTTGTGCTTTACGTGCAGCCTTTAGTTCAACTGCATTCTCTACATTTTTTAACTCTGGGTCTTTAGCAAACCTTGTATAATCATTTATTAATTTAATTGCTATTTGCATACGCTGACGAGTACCAGAGTCAATGCTTACATTAGGGTCATTAATGATCTGTTCTATCTGCTGAAGCATTACGCCTTCTTTACCAATGTCATTACCCTCGCCAATAAGTTCTGGCACAAGCAATGGGTTTGCATCTTTAAGCGCCTGACGAGCGCTAGTAGCACTGTTAATAATGTTTGCTCGTGTTTCAGGGTCAGATTCAGTACTAAGTATTTCCTTCTCACGACGTGCAATGTCATAGTATGTTTGCTTGTCTTGCGCTACAAGTAAGTCCTGATAATAGGATTCAAGTGTTTTGTTCTCAATAAGACCAGCAGCCTTAATCCAGTTATAAGTAGCAGGATTAAACGTTCCAGTTTGTGGTGCAAAGATATATGCTGCTTCGCCATAAGTATTAATTAAACCCTTATTCTTTATAGCCCAATTCTTTAAACCATCTGTATTCTTAATAATGATCTTAGTTTGTTTGCTAGTTGGTGATACGGTATATATTAATTTACCTGGGTTCTTACCCATAAAGGTAACCAATGCTAACTCGTATGGGTCTTGAACATCACCTGTGTTATCTTTTGATATACTGTTTAGTATGTCAAAGAACTCACTACGTAGGCTAGTAATACCTACATCTTTAAGATAGTCAGGTATGCCCTTACTATCTGTAATAGTAGGAGCAACTGGAGATATAAGTCCTAATATGCTACGCATAACAATAACATTATGCGCTGAGATACGAATGTTCTTTAGATAGTCAGCCTTCTCTTGTTCAGTAGCATCAACATCTAAACCACGACCATTGGCTGCTTCATAAGCAATAGCCTGTTGTGCAGCAGTAGCCTCTTGACGACTCTTCTCATCAAATGGTAATGCTGACCATATCTTTTGTAGCGTTGCAGGCACTATAGCGCGGGTAATATCTATGTTATCGCCAATGTTACCTAGTGCAAAGGTATCAACGCCTTCAGCAGCCATTTCCCCTAGTGGGTCAAGATACTTACCAACAAACGGAATAGCCCCTGGAACTGAACCAAGTATACTCTTAAAGCCTAGTACGCTAAGAGCAGCAATTGGACCTGATAGCGTAGGAACACCAGCATCTTGTGAGAATGATGGGTTCATCATACGCAACTTTAAAGTAAATTCATTAAACTGTGGCTGCTTATAGGCATCATTGCCTGTAAGGGTACGTATAACTCCGTCAGTAGCCTTATAAATAATATTATCCATAGGCATCATAACGTATGGGTCACCATTAGAGTCTTGATGTATAGCACCAGTAGCGCCTAAACCTACGTGTCCTAGACGAGTACGATACAAAACGCGTGGAGACACGTCCTTTAAGCGGTAGATACGGCGATAAAAGTCTTCAGTTGCACGGTAGTAACGTCCCATAGTGCGAGAAGCATAAGCAAAGTTAGAACGAATAGCAGGATTATCTGCATACTTTAAAATAGTATCGGCTGCTTCACGTGTAGCCACTTCAGTAAAATACTTTTCTGCTAAATCAGCAGAAGATTTCCACTCTTGAGTTTTAACAAGATCAGTCATTGTGTAATCAAAGACTTTGCCAGTTCTTTGCTCGTAAAGTTGACGAGTATATTGTTTTTCTAGGCTAGCGTACTTCTTACGTAGCCCAGTGTATGCAACCATAACTGCTGGCTGACGGAATATACCGTTAACCTGAGCATCCATTATTTCCATCATATTAGAACCATAGCGACGGAACAGATTCTCAGTATCTTTATAAATACCAACACCAAGTTCAGTCTTAACAGTACCTATAATACCAAAACCGTCAGTTGCATCTGCAAAGTCATCTACATTTATACGTGCTGCAGCCTGGTTCCAAGAAGCAAACTGATCTGTACCTTCTAACGCACGTGTCAAATCATTACGACTACGCTGTACAACATCCATAAGTGTTTGGTTAAAACTGTTTGGACTACCGTGGAACGTATTATACATATCAATAAACAAACGAGACAGTTGGGCTTCTGCAATTTGAGAGTCAGTAAGATTGCGCTCACGCAATGCTACGGTATTAGCAGCATCTCCAAGAAATTCGTCTACAAGTTCTTGATTAACAACTTTCCAGTTGCCATACTCTGTGCTTTCAAAGCCAACTTTTTTCATTGCTGCATCAATAGCAAGCGTTAGCATACCTTGACCATTCTTAGGGTCAACAATATCTGGGTCTAAACCTTTATACTTAAAGAAAATATCTGCTGGGTTAAGAATTGTTTTGTCATTTACCTTAAACTTATTGCCAACAAACTTTTTAGTAAACTGTTCAAAGTGAACTAGTGTTGCTTCACGTGTAGCAAGAGAAGTAACATCAACATAGTTACCTATTACATTAAATACTATATCTAGTTCTCTCATTGCAAGATCAAGATTAGATGGAGTAATAATAGCAGCGGCTACATTCTCACCCCATTTACCAGAAAGACCACTTCGTGCTACAAGTGAGTTTGCAACTGATGTTAAAGCATCTGGTTGATGAATAAATGCATCACGTAAATACTTTTCAGTTGTATCATCTAGGTATCTGCTATATGTTTTAAATATTTCATCAGCAATTGCTGAACGTTTGGCTGCATTTAAAACTAAATCATCATCTATGTTTAATTGTTTAGCCAAGTCTTGCATTAAATCAATACGTTTTTCAATAGTTAGTGCATCTTCTGGTGAAATCTTAGCGAGTTTGCCCCACTTGGCTACAGTCTCGCTACGTTTACCACCAACATTTAATGCCTTGCGTAAACCGCGACCAATAAAACCAGTTGAAGTATCAGAACCTGTAAATCCACGTGTTGCTCTAGCAGCAACAACGCCTTTACTCCAAGATCGTAAGTCTTTACTAGGTGCTGAAAGCACATACATAGTTGCTTCATCAATAGCAGAACGAATACCTAAGCGTGGAAACAAAGTTAAGATAGACCAACCATCAACTAGACTCTTAGCAAAGGCTCCTTGTGTAGAACCACCAACAGCGCCAATGATATTCTTTTTGGATTTCATATTCCAAATCATTGAGCCAATTTCATCATAAGGCAATGAACCTACAGCCTTTGTTTGTTGATAAAAGTGAACAGTGCCTTCTCCAGAAAGCGTTGTAACGCCATCTACTTCTTTAATAACGCCATCTGGTAGTTGTGCAGCGTGCTTAGGATTAACAGATTCATTATATTTAATTGCAAAACTAGACTTATCGCCGTATTTGTCTTTAAGGATTTTTTCCATTAATTCTATACCACGAATGTCGCCACCTAGACCCATAGAATACATAGTTGCTGCATCAAGATTACGTAAAATAACAATCTGTTCGCCAACATTTGAGTCAAGAAACTTAACAGTTAATGCTTCAGCCATATCCTTAGGAAGAAGTTGACGAGCACGCGCCGTAAAGTTAGCAGCAGTACCAACAGCACCTTTGCCTATACGAACTTCTAACCCTGAGGCTGAACGTGCTGCTAGTCTGCCAATTTTTTTCCAGCGTTTAATTTCAGAGTTTGCTTCTAGCAATACTCTCATATCAGATAATTCTGGATTCTCTAAACGTTTAATTGCATCCTGTGAATTAAGTAAAGCCTGAGCAACTGGTTCTAGTGATTTATCAAGTTCTTCTGCACTGCGTCCCGCTCCAGCAAAAGTAGTACGTCTTGTATTATTAAATACAGAATCAAGATAACTAACAAGACCATCAGCCGTTAAACGACGTGAACGCGCAACAGCAACACCACTACGCATATAAGTTAAACCATCAACACGACCAGCAAGAAGTAAATTAAGATTAGCCGCATTCTCAAAGTATTTCTGAGCAGATGCTGCATCAACTACACCTTTTGGAAGTTGATCGCTTTTTTGAGTTAACGATTCAACCGCTTCACGATTTCTATAACCAGGAAAACGCTTGCTAATATCATCAAAGGCTTGAGCCTTAGCAGAACCCTTTGCTTCTGAATATGTTTTAAGGGCTGGTCCAAGTCCTTTGTCCCAGAACTCGTAAAGACGTGGTTCAGTTTTAAATGTTGTTTCTATAGCCCGTTCAACAGGTACACCGTTATCCATCATTTCAATAACAGATTTAGCAATACGGTCACCTTTGGTAATACCCTTGCTTAGACCGCCTGTTAACCAAGTTAATGGGTCAACTGCAACTTGATAAACAAAGTCAATAGCACCAGAAATATTTTGATTCTTACCTGCTAGATAATCACCGCTGATGCCACCGCTTGCAGGTGGTCTAGCATCTAGCATACGTGCAATGTCACGACCTGGGGAAATCTGTGTGTACTTTACACCCTGAAGAACATTATTAAAATCTTTAGGTGCATCATATGCTTTTTTAATTGACTCAAGAATTGTATTATCTATCTTGCCATATGATTCAAGGATTTCACCTGGAGTCTTACCTGCTAATAATCCTTTTGCAACAAATACATCTGAATCGCCAAAGTATGCTGTAACTTCCGACAACGCTTTATTGTCGTACATATTGGTGCCATTCCAAGCGTCAGTCCAAACATCACCAGCAAACAAGTCTTCGCCTTGTGCTACCTGACGTGCAACTTTGTAAGGTGTGTTAATAAGACGGTTATACTGTCCACCTACTTTAAATAAACCAATAAGCGGTGATGCTGCTATTTTTAAACCGCCAGTAAAAATACCTTTGACCCGATCAGCCGCAGTATCAGGGTCTTTAGCATAATCACTATCTTTAAATAAAAACTTTAATTGATCTTGCGCTTTAGAATCAAGACGATCAAATGTTTTCTTTGCAATGTCAGCATCCATCTTTACAAGTTCGCGGTGCTTTTTAATTGCAGAACTCATTTGATTAATTTGATTAATCTCATTTGGCTGCAAATTAGCAGTCTTAGCGGCAGAGTAAAGGTTAGGTGACGCTTCAGCGACTATTGGTTTTAAATACGCCATCAGTAACCTTGGTCAGTAAGTGTTCTATAAATTAATTCTGCGTCGCCAGATGGGTCAAACTGTGTTAAATATTTAATAGTATCTACCAATGATGGTGTATTATTAGGCACAAGACCACGCATTGCTTCACTTCCTGGACCATCACCACGATTAATACCAGAAGTTAGTGGTTCATCTGGACGCACGCTAGGTGCGCCGAGTGGAGTAATGTCAGCAAATGATGGCATACCCATCATAGGTGCACCAGCCTGTTGATCTGCTAGTGCTTTGTTTTCACCGTAAGCAAATCCAGAATAACGTTGTGCTGGTTGTGTCATACCATCAATGGCTCCGCCATCAGTACGTTGTGATAAAGCACCTGGAGGTGATACTGGTGCTGGGTTCATAGGTTGGCGGTATCCGCCGCTATTTTCATTACCAGCCATTAGTCTTCCTCATCTTCTAAATGTTGAACAATGTCTCTTGGTTGTATCCCGTTTATCCAATCGGGATATGAATCTTTTGTAGCAATAAGCCATAACGCATCATCATTATTAAAACCTGCTTTGCGTAAAGCGCGTTTGTATTCATTGAGCCAAATACAGTATTCTTCTAATTTTGAGTAGCCTTCATCGGCAACAGTTTGAACTTTACGTTTACGTGCTGCCATTACTACCCCTTAAATTGCTCGTTCTCTCACTGTTCTTACGGCTGAACGCCCTTGCCCTTCACCAGTTAAACTACTAAGCATTGTTTGTAAATCTGGTCTTGCTTGTGGTTGCTCTGGTAGTGGAGAACCTCCTGCTGGCGAACCAGCGGGAGCAGGGGACATTTGCTCAACCGCATCAGTTGGTGCACCAGCAGGAGGAACCTGTTGCTGCGGAGCAAAGGTTGCTTCTATTGCGTCCTCTAATGCTTGTCCCTTTTGACGAGCCTTTATTACCGCAGCAATCTTACGAACTACTTCTGAAGCATCCTGACCTTGAGTAGCCATCTGTGGAATTGCTTGTGTGTATGCCGTAAGTGAACCAAGTAGCGCAGAGCGCATATCTTCAATTTCAATTTTTTCTAATTCCTGTGTTACGTTAACCGTAAATGGAAGTTCTCTCATAGCCATATCTCGGCTAATGAGTTTTCCTCCAAGTGCTTGAAGCATAAAGATAAGACCTTGTGCTGGGTTAAGTCCTGCAAGCATTCCGTATCGGACATCTGCTGAGTAATCATTCTTGATGTCTTTAGTTGGCTTGTAGGTAATTTCATAAGGTGAACCAGAATCAACACCACGAATAGTCTTTTCTTCTGGGTAAAGTACTTCATCTACATTAAAGCAAAGACTAATAATGTCCCTAAGTGTTGCAGCAAAGATTGCTTGCGCAGATTTAACTTGTGTATCAAAGGCTCCCATAAGAGCCTGTACGCCTTGACCAGTAACAATAGAGGCATCTATGTTTCCAGTACGAGATTCAGGATAACGCGTACCAACACGTAATTCTTGATTAAGAATGTTCTGTTCTGTAAATGCGCCTTGCGGCAAAGTAAGTTCTACGCGACGCACACCTGCTGGGTTGGCTGTACGAATGACAGCATCTCCACCAAGTTGTAGTTCTTGTACATCTTGTGGAAGTACAATAGGTGCTTGAACAGACTTTTCTGCCGCTTCCATTGCAAGTAATGCAAATCGGTTGCGTAGTAATTGAATGCCAAGTACATCATCAAACTGTCCACGCATTTCACCATCAATAGATGGCTTGCGTGCAACAACAACCATCATCTTACCAAGTGGGTTTGCCGCTTGAGAAAGAACTAAGTTGCTTCTGCGTGGTACATAAATTATAGATTGGTCTTTATCGTAATAACGAACCATCTCAATTTGTGCATTAAGGTCTTGATTGTAACCATCTGAACCAAGAAGTTGTCTATCATACTCTGGGAACTGAGATACCAGTTCACCAAGTGTCATAGAGTACCGCTTAGCAAATGCCACACAACGTCCATAGCGATCAAACTCTGGGTAAGCCCCAATAGGATTTTCTATGCGGATACGTGGCAATCTTGCTTCATCATCCAATTCAATAATGAATGGGACAAATCCATATGTTAAATACCAGTCAGCACCTGAGTACATCTGTACCGCTAGGTCTGAGTGCTGGAAATAATTAGATGCAATGCGAGTACGCTTGTCAGCAAAACTACGAGCACGATCAGAAACTTGGTTGGCTGCAGAACAGTTAACCGCTGGAAGCGGAGCCATTACTTCAGATAAATCACGTGCAACAATATCAATAAAGTTTGCTACTACGTTTGCATCCACACCTTCTGGGAAGAAGTTAGGATATACCTGAGCAATGTTTCCTTTACGGACAGCGAGTACGTCTAGGTTACGCGCATCACGTTCGTGATTGCGGTAACGCAAAGAGTCAACTCTTGCCGCTACCTGTTCTATAGAAAGCATTATTGTCCTAACGATTGATTAAAAATTACTTAGACTTCTTTTTCTTTGATGCTGCATATGCTCCGCCTGCTGTACCAGCAACTGCGGTTGTTTTAGCAACTTTTTTGACTCTACGAGTTGTAGTAGATTCCATAGACTTTTTCATACCTTTAGTTTCACGCTTTGCTACACGATATGCAGCAGCATAGGCTTTGGCTTTTTGGGCATCATCAAAAGCACTTGCTTTGTTAACATCTTTTAAAGTCATACTTGATGGAGCGTTTATTTTGCCACCAAGTGAAGGAGTGTCAAGTGCTCTCATTTTTCCGCTACTAGGAAAAGTAGTTGGCTTATCTAGTCCCATTTTCTTTAGAAAATCATTAAACTCGCCAACACTTAAATTATCGCTTTTACGCCTATTGCTTTCTTTTGAAATTCTTTTAGTTGTTTTAGAAAGTTGCTTTGTACCTTGTTTCATAGCCTTAGCCTGTTTAATTGTCATATTTGGAGTTTGTTTTAAATATGGAGAAGAAGAAACAATTTTTGCGTCTTTTGTTGCTCGCGCAGTTACCTTCTTAGTAACCTCTTTAGCAATCTTTCCAGCAACTTTAATTACAGGGTTCTTTTTTGGCTTAATCATTTACTTACCACGATTCTTAGGTGCTGCTTTAATCTTTAATGAAGAGCGACCAATATCAATTGTTTGTGCGCCCATACGCATAGCAGTCTTTTTGCCATTAGCCTTTTCAAGCGGTGCAGCAAAACGCTTAACTTCTTTGCGACCAGCAGTATCTGGCTTGTAACCTTTAGATGCAAGAGACTTACCCTGTGCAGCCTTAAGTCCGCGAGCATTTGCCTTAGCCGCAGATTTAGCAGCAGTAGGCTTAACGGCTTTAATTGCAGCCTTAGCACCAGCAGCAACAAGTTTAGTTACAGGATTTTTCTTTGGCTTCATCATATTAGTTCCTATCCGTATGTGTCGTGCCATTGATCTGCAAAGGCATCATCTAAGTTAATTGAGTATCTTGTATTCATCTGTGCTTTAGTAGCCCAACGATTATTGAGATACCTAGATGTATTACTACCAGTCTGCATAAGTTCACGGATGCGAATAATTGCAAACCACAGCGCCATAACAGTATCTGTCTTGCCTTTGGTCTCAGGCTTCCAAGTCAGCAGTTGCTGGGTAAGAGCCTTTATACCTTCGCTACCTTCGGAAGAAGGAAGTTCTATAATGTTGTTCTTTTGAAACTTTTCTTCGCGGACTGTGCCAAAGAGGTTAGACATTGACGCAACACCGAAGGATGTGTCCCACTTGTTCTTGCCCGTAAAGTGAGCATCAAGGCGTACGCCGTATCCAGCAAGCCAGTTTCGTAACTCGTCGTCAAGGGAGTAGGCTTTCTGGTGGGCGTTGATTTCAACTCGGAACTCTTGTGGTTTATATTTAATAACCAGTTCTTCAATGCACGCCCTAATTTTCTGCGGAGTTGGCTCCGTCATATTGATACAGTCGTTAATGTAAATCTTGCCGTCTGCACGGTTGTAAGTACAAACTACAAATGCAGCATTACCTGCCATAGCAGGGTCAAAGCCAATTACAATGTGTGGTTCTACTTGTGATGGATGTCCAGCAGCACCAGGTCTTAGTGGACCTCGCTTGCGCATCCCGTTAGTTGACCCTTGCACCAGCACGGGTGGGAAGATGCTGTCCTCTTGTATATCTTCTTGCTGATATACAAGTGCCCAAGTTGAGGGCGTGACTTCCGATCTTCGCTTAAATAAGGCTTGCCCGTCCCACTTGGGGTAGAAGCCGTTTTCCTGAGGAGTGTCATCATCCCCATCCCACGGGACATCCGACTCTTTCCAAAGGGTAACCCAGTCTTCTGGGTCTTCCGAATACTCCAGTACAGCAGGCATCCCCATATAAGTAAACGGAGTCTTGCCACCTGACCAATGCTTCGGATTACGAAGTTCTTTATATAAATCATTTGCTGCAATTCGTGTCCCTACGACTAGCAATTTACCGTTCTTACCCAGACGGGTAATAACTTCCTTCTGTAACCAGTCCATCTGCTTTTCCCACTCGTGGGCGTTAGCCGTGGTTATACAGTCGTCCAGAATAATTAGGTCAGCACGGGCACCGTAAATCTGACCGCCCATACCTAGTGCTTGGAGAGTCGGGTCTTTTTCACTTGAGTTACGCGCATCGCCCCCAAGATAGACAGTATCGGTGCGCCAAGTATCTGCGTCCCCTTTCCAGCCGCCATCTGGACCGTATGCGGTCTGCAGTTTTAGCCAGCGTGGATGGGACAATCGTTGCTTAATAGCGTATACGAACTCTCGCGCCTTATTCAATGTCTTTGATACCACAATGATGCGGATGTTAGGATTGAGGGCAATGCGGTAAGTTGAGTAGTTCACCGTAATGACGGTGGACTTAGCGTGCTCAGGTGGCACATTGACCAGTAGGCGGTTTAACTCCCCTGGCTCATAAATCATACTAGGGTGTAACCACGAAGGCTCATACCCCTCAAGTAGATCAACCCAGTCTTGATGATGGGGAAAGACCATCTGGTCTAGAAATAACTGTGAGAAGTCTGAGAACTCTATCTCTTCCTTCTGGATGCCCATTGCGTCAAAGGAAGACTTGCTTCCCTCTTCTTTAGCCTCTTCAAGGTCTCGCGCAAAGGCTGGGTCTCGGTTCATCCACTGACGGATGGTATCTGGCTTCTTGCCTGCCGCTACCATTGCGGCTGGGATACTAACCCCAGATCGCACACGTTCTAAGACCAAAGCCTTGGTTTCAGCCAACGCCTTGTTTAGGTGGTGCTCCGCGCCCTTCTTAAATCCCTTATGCTCAGCCATTGGTATCCCGTCCCTGGGCAGACCTGTCCCGCCTACAATAGTTAGTTTGTACAGATTACTGTAACAGAGTGAAGAAGGCTCTAAAAAGACTTCTGAACTATTTAACTCTCTATATATACTTAATCCGTTCAAACAGGTAAAACGAACACTTTTAACAGAACTATTTATATAAGTCCTGCTCAGACAGTATATATACCCCCTGTAACTATACTGACAGAAATATGTAGGTAGAGATACAACATACATACTGCATCAAAGTTTAACAATAGGGGGTCAAATAGAACAGGAAACAGTCCTGCTGGCAGTCAGACTGTACGCTGTAGGCTGTTCTAGAACATACAGTCTCCTAGCCCATACTGGGGCACAGTGTCTACTACTTAATTAAAAACCTAACTACTAACACGGTCTCCCTTCTTGTCAAGCCAATGGAAAGACTTGGCTTGTCAATTCATTCCAACCGTGTTGGTCTGGTTTATGTAGTTAGAAATTCTAATTATGTTTGGTGTTCTTAGGAGTTGTTATGAAAGTAGTTCGTGTTGTTAATGGTACTGCCCCTGCTGGTTCAGTTGCGATCGGTCGGGGAACGGTGTGGGGAAATCCCTTCATCATTGGTGCAGATGGTGATAGAGATACCGTTGTGTCCAAGTTCTACCAATACGCCAAGTGGCGTTTAGAGCGTGAGCCTGAATGGTTAGTGCCTCTGCGTGGCAAGGATTTAGCCTGCTACTGCTCACCCAATATGTGCCACGGTCACGCAATTGTGGCTCTCCTTCAGTGGGAACCAACCCCTGAAAGCATAGATGACGACCCAGGGTTAGTTGACGATAACGCAGATCAGTTCGTTGACGCGGAGTTTCACCTAACAACAGAAAAGGTAGGTGCATAATGATTAGTTGCCGTGTATGTGGTATAGAAAATTGGTTAGAGTGCGGTTGCTACTATCTCCACGGTGGAGACCGTGGATTAGGTGATATGAAAATCAAAGAAAGTGAGGTAGAACTATGGTAATAGAAAACAAAACTGAACTTCTAATGCTACTGACAGCATTAGAAAACTCATCCGAGTTAATACTACAAGATGAGCGTGCTCAAGAATGGCACGAACGGGTCTTTATGACCCTCTTCAACAAGATCAAAGATGAGTGTGACGAACTCAATGCTAACGACGAACTAATCAACCTGCACCACGAGTATCAGGAACTGGAGTAACAATGACTGAATCACTAGGTATCAACATAATAGATCACAATAAAGAGTGTTGTGAGTTCCCCCTCACCAGCAACTTAATGCATCTGTTCACAGGTGAACAGCAGATATTCAGTTGTATGTCCTGCTATGAAATCAACGAGTTCAGGTCGGACGACAAAGCCTACAACCTGCACGAAAGCGACAGGTTAGGCGAGTCAGGCAAATGCCTAACCTACGATACAAGCGACGAACCCAGTGCAAGCGACTGGGTATCGTCGCAAACATACATCAAACCACAAACCTGGAGGACAAAGATGATAGAGAAATGGAAAGACGAAAGTATGGAACTCATAGAGTTGGCGGTCAAATTCATTGACACAGACGAGCCAGTAATGACTCGCAAAGAGTTCCTCCCACCTATCGCTCAGTTAATGGACGGCGGTGAATATGAGGAACTATGGGAACTACAAGACACTAGACAACGCGACCGTGAAGTAGAGTGCCAATGGTGCCACTTACTAACGCCCAAGCAGTTCAATGACTGTCAAGATTGTGACAAACCACTAGAATTGAATGTCAGATAGGCATTCAAGCAGGCAAGCCCGTCGCCGTTGGCGGGCTTGCCAGCCAAACAGTAGAAACCAAATCAGAAACTAATCAAAGGAGAAAGCAATGAAAAACACAGTAACTATCACAGGTACAATCAAGAACATCAAGACATACAAGAACGAACGCGGAACCTTACTAACAGGTTGGTTAGATCAACGTGACGTAAGCCGTACATCAGATGACACAATTGACCGCACAGTATATGTGGTCGGAATGAACATCATTGCACTAGATGATTCCACGATCGGTGAAATCCTAGGTGCAAGCAAAGCAGGTACAGAAAGCACACTACTTGTCACAGTATCGGGACGCCTGGTAACTAAGTTTGATCGTCGTCAGAACATTGACGAAACCAAGCGTCGTGCACCATTCGCTCAGTTAGAAGTGCACGCAGTAGAAGCGTAAGAACACAGACAGGGGGACTTCCCTCCCCCTGTCTCGCTTCGCTCGCGGTATACCGTAGCCTCAACGGACTCCTGCAAGTCCATTATAATCTAAGGAGAAAATTATGTTTATATCATTAAGTACTGCTATCGCACTAACTATAGCACTAGGTGTTAATTTATTTCTATTAATCATAACAACCTATGCCAACTACCAACTACTACAAGACAATAAATACATTAAGTCTAGGCTACGAGCCTGGCGCAGGTCTTGTGAAAAGAATCACGTAAAGGTACCATTCTAACCCCCTAACAAAAAGAGAGAGAGCAATGACAACAACACTAACAATGAATGACCGACTCGTAGAGTTGGGTGTACTAGGAGATCAGAAAGACAAAGCAATACAACGCAAAGGAGCAGGGCTAGTTGATGCATACTTTATGTCGTTCACTGAATCAGATGTAGATGATGAGACAACAGCGCTAGTTCTTCACTATCTAACAGACATACAAGTGCGTGACTTTGCACTTGGAATTATGGATAAATACAAGAATGTATTACCTGCCCTCAACTATCTACTTGATAAGGCTCCAACAGATACTGCCTTCATCAATGCGCCAGCATCTCTACTTGCAGTATACCTATATGAACGCGGTGACTCAGCAAGTGCAGCCATTACACTAAGCAATGCTCAGCCATTCTATTCTTTGGCAGCGTTGCTTCGCCGTGTAATAACAGGAGGTATGGCATCAACTATGTTTGGTGAGATGCGTAAAGAACTACACCATAAAGTAGTAGCAGGTATATTCGGAGAGGATAACAATGAAGCGACAATATGATGTACTATCAGTAGCAGATCACTTCTTATTAGTGACTACAGTTATAATAGATGACACACCAGATGACGAAACCATAAAGGAAACAGCCTGGAAGCGTATGGCTGATGAATATGGTGATGAATGGGTGTATCAAACCAAGAAGTTAATCAACAAAACATCTATTGAACCAGCCCTTATGGACTGGGCTGACAATGATGACTCAGATATCTATACAGTACCGACAGTCGGTGATAGTACAGACGCAGGGATAGCAGGTGAATAATGGCTGAGCCTAGAGATGATGACGACATAGCACTAGATAAAGACACGGAGTGTGATGAGTGCGGTTGCTTTATGTGCGACTGCGTATGCAATGAACCAGATGTAATGTATGCCGATCACTACGGAGACTAACTATGGACCATCAAATAAAGAAATACATAGCAGTATTTACTGCTACATTCCTATCGTTCGGTGCTTTAATAGGAATACCATTCAAGTCATATGTTAAACAGATACAACAAGACCCTAAGTGTGTAGACATTGGACCACGGATATGGACTAAGGCTACTGCCAAAGCATACGCCGTAGGATTTATGCGAATACATTATCCTAAGTGGGGGCGAGCAGAAGAGCGAGCACTTATAAAACTATGGACTAAAGAATCAAACTGGAATCACAAAGCAGACAACCCACACTCATCAGCATATGGCATAGCACAGGTGCTGAGAACCCCGAAGGGAACGCCAGCCCCGCTGCAAATTGAGCGGGGGCTAGCGTACATAGTACATAGGTACGACAAGCCATCAATTGCTTGGTCACACTGGAGAAAGAAAGGCTGGTACTAATATCAAATCATATTATATTATACAATGTGAGATAGAAGTAGAAGCAAGTAATGATGATATGGCATTAACATTACTGCAAGACACAATAGGATTCAGCGGATTTAATATGGTTCGTTGGATAGATACAACACTATCGGAAAGAGAGAGCAATGCAACTCAGTGAAGAATACCTAAACAAATCAGCAGAGATAGTACGCAAACAATACTGGGCACAAGCAGGCACTGCGGTTAACGCAGGGTCTGCATCAGAAGCAGCACGACAGGCTGGACTAGACTGGAATGTTATGCTTGCAAATATGGAAGCCTTTGTTGAAAACAAAGTAAACGAATATGAAACAGTAACCGATTCATACCTTGTACCTAAACGACAGGCTGTACTTAAACTTGGTAAAGATAATGACAACCAAGTTATAGGTGTAGTCGGTAACAAGTATAAGATCGTACAAAATATGGAAGTATTCTCTGCACTAGATACGCTTGTTGATTCAGGTGATGCCCGATATACAGCAGCAGGTGAGTACAACAACGGTGCTAACATCTGGATGGTAATGGAATTACCAACAGGTGTACAGGTAGCCAATGACCCACACGCTGCATACCTACTGGTTCAATCATCACACGATGG
>Ga0209353_10000761_pt1 | contig 18889 bp, 19 predicted proteins | sample LauGreSpBDMM15SD_2_FD_187561 | JGI IMG/M metagenome (GOLD analysis project Ga0209353, IMG submission 187561) | Freshwater lake microbial communities from Lake Michigan, USA - Sp13.BD.MM15.SD (SPAdes) (version 2) | ecosystem: Environmental > Aquatic > Freshwater > Lake | place: Lake Michigan...
TTATGGCACCGTCTTCCATTTTGATTTGGTGTTTGATTCGCTCCTTCAATTCGCTCTTGTTTCCGGAAACTTTGATGTTCAAATCTCTTGCAAACTGTTTGAGTTCCGGCAATTTGGATTTTACTAAATCGATTTGTGAAATGTCCTTGTATGTAAGTTTATTTGGCTTTGCCATTTTTGAAAGCATAATCTATATTGGTTCTATAGAGAATATTATTAAATCACTTTTTAAAAGTATTTTTTTTCTTCTCTCTTGTTTCTTTCCTTCCTTTCCTTTCTCTCTTTTTATAAACGGTTTTGCGCTTTTTGTATCCCCACAGTTTTTTTTTACCGAGCCCACTTGAATTGAGCGATTGCAACCGATTGAATTCGTTTTCTTCGTTTTCTTTGATTTCATATTTCTGTTTCAACTCGTTTATTTTGTCAAAACAGCACTCGTCTTTGATTTCCAATGCGGAATTATAACCAGCAGTTGCAATCGTTTGCAACGCTTTTTTGACATTCTCTGTGTTTGGATCATTTGGGTCCAGTGTTCGTAATATTTCGTAGGACAAGTGGCCAACCGTTTGTGAAAAAAACTTAATTGGACAAAAATGAATCTGCAGTTCACCAATGATACCGTGATTTTCAATATCCTTTAACCGGCAATTGTAATCGCGGTATCCATTGGGCCAGGGTTTTTCAAATGTATTCAATACGGACATTTTTTCAAAATGATGTGCCGGTAACAATTGGTCTAAATATGTTAATATTTCGGGTATAATGTGAATGTCTTCGCTCAATATGGATGCTCTGTAGCCGTCATTTAACCGCAGTATTTGGTTTGGAACACCCGTTGCATTTTGCGCTTTTCTCAATGCACTTTCATAAGATTTAACACCTGGATTGAATATAATTACAGATTTTCCAAATTTGGTTTTCACGTTTTCCAGCATTCGTATTAATTTGGTTTGTGTGCTTCCCGATAATTTCAATATGTGTTTGACACCTTCTTCCAGAGTTTTTGTCTTACCGAATATCTGCGATGTTTGCGGGTCTCCTGAATACTCGTCTACCCATGTAGTATCTAAATTTATGGCGCTCATCTTAATATAATCATAGAAAAAAGTATTTTCAACAAAAAGTATTCAACAAAAATAAAAAAATAAAAAATAAAAATTCCATAAAATTGAACTTTTTATAAATTGTTAAACCAGAATTATAAATCAAAAACAAAACAAGTTTTAGAACACATATAAAGCCAAAACACAATTAGAAGTATACAAGAAAAGATGTCCTCCACTAAGTCACAGCCTATTGTCCTCGATGTTAACGCCTGGGTCCCTGATGCAATTCGTTTCACTCCCCCCAAGGTCAATGATAAGCAAGGAAAGTCAATCAATATTATTAGCAACCAAACCGGACGTGGTCTCCACATTTCGTCTCCTTTACTAACCACTTGGGGAATCAGTGATTTCGTAGACCAAACCACCGGTGTTTCCGACGGAAAGTTCAGTATCTCGCTCACTTTCCCCAACGAGGAGTATGCAACCAAGAATTCCAGCATGTTTTTAGACAAGATTAAGGCCTTTGAGACTGCGATTTTGAACGAGGCAGTCAAGAACTCCGAATTATGGTGGGGTGAGAAGTTGACACTCGATATCCTCAAGTACAGTTTCTTCCCGATACTCAAGTTCCCCAAGATTAAGGGCACCAAGAAGCCCGATATGTCCAAGAGTCCCACACTCAGTGCCAAGGTGCCTTTCTACGAGAAGGACAATCGATGGAATGTTGAGGTCTATGACACCAATGGAACACTCATCTTCCCCTGCGACAATGACGAGATGACCCCCGCACACTTTGTGCCCAAGTTGAGCAATGTTGCCTGCGTTTTGCAATGCGGTGGCATTTGGATTGGTGGCAAGGGCTGGGGTGTTACCTGGAAGCTAGTTCAGGCAGTTGTCAAGCCCAAGGAGGTTGTCAGCGTGTTTGGCAAGTGTCATATCAAGTTGTCGGAAGACGAGAAGAACACGATTGAGAATAACGATGCGGAGGCAGAAGAAGAGGTGAACTCGGTTCCTGCGCCTGTTTCAACACCGGTTTCAACAATGGTTGAGGACAGCGATGAGGAAGAGGAGGCGCCAAAGAAGCCGGTAGTTGAGGCACCTAAGGTTGTCGAGAAGCCTGTAGTTGTCGAGCCCAAGGTAGAAGAAGCACCTGCACCTGCACCCAAGGTTGTCAAGAAGGTTGTTAAGAAGGTTGCTCCTTAAACTTGTACCTAACAACAATTTATTATACATTTTATGATTACACAATTTATTTATAGTTTTATAAATAAATTTTTTTATTTGTCTTGTCTTTTTTTTGACTGCTTCGACTTCTTCTTCTTCTTCTTCTTCCTTTTTGACTTTTTTCCCAACCCACTATCTTTATACTTTGCCATGAGTTTTCGCCCTTCTTGCAATTCGGCAATGGACGAAGGGCAATCCACGTTGCATGTTCCATCATCATTGCATCTACACGCAAAATCAACAATGGATACATAGTCAAAATGCAATTCGTCGTAACAGATGTGCAATAATTCCGAAAGATTGACCTTTCTTTTTGCATTCAGTCTTCTATAAATATTTTCAACATTGTTTTGGTGCGCTGTTTTGGGTCTTCGAATGTCCAATATGTATATACTGAAAACACCTTGGGAAGAATCATTTGTTATATCATAAAACCGGTCATTAATAATATTTCTGGGTTTTGCAACATATTTTTTGTCACAAGATTCGATAAAATTTATAGTATATTGTTTTTTTTTCATATATTCTTCTTTTTCAGTTTCATATTTTTCTTTGTTTTTTAGATATTCTTCTGCAATTTTTTTACGATCTTCTTTTTCAGGATGTTCTTCGAATCGTTTATTTTTGTTGTCTTCTTCAATCTCTAACATCAAGTTCATCGATTGAATGAATGCTTCATCGCGGTTTCTTAATTGATCGTGGGTGGACTTATTGTACAAATTAAAATCCAAATCCGTATCATTTTCACATTTTTTTTCAAACTCATCAAACACCTCAAATATATTCTTTTTCTTATGGTTCAATTCATTTGCCAAATGTGTTATTTTTACAACATTTTTTTTCGGTTCATCTGCATGGACGCATCCCTTATTTGCCATCGAAAAAACAAGTGTTTTTCCCCCGGGCAATCGGGTCCTGCATAAATCCATTCCGTGTCCATTAATTCCAAGTATAATGGTGGATTCTTCATTTGGAGAGACGCGGTCTCTTTTGAATTCACTAAATTCGGTTTCTTCCTCGATCATTAATATAATTGGAGATTTTTATTTTGACCGAATACAATATAGGTATGAAGATAACTGGGAAACGAAAAAAAATGAAAAAAGGAATGCAGAAAACAGTCAAACAACTGAATTGCAGTCCCCTGGTTAAAAACAAAAAGGTGGTTTCGAGCTCCTGCATGACACCCGAAGTTCTCTTGAAAATTCGCGACGAGTATAATAAGGACCACGAGAACAAAATCGTGGCGACAAAACCCACGCTGATTTGGCACGAACTGCGGATGAAACTGAATTGCCAGGACGAGAGAAAATGGGTGAATGAAATCGACGACCCCAAGTTGCGCGCGCAAATCAAAAAACAGCTTTTTGCCCCTGAACACCCACCTGAATGGTTTAAGAACAAAAACGAATGGCTCACCAATTTTGACATTGATATGGTAATGGAACAGTATGAATTGGAAAACAAAGATTTCAAATATTTAGGAACAACCCCTATTGATTATGACTACATTGTGGACACCACGTCGCAAACCTGCGTGGAAGACGACCTTTGCAAATTCAATTTGAAAGAGTTGATGAGCCAGGGGAAACGACGGTTTGCGTCTGTGTTTAATTTAGATAAACACGACGAATCGGGGTCGCACTGGGTGTCGTTGTTCATTGATGTAAACAAGCGCATTATTATGTTTTTCGACAGTGCGTCTGGCTCAATTCCGAAAAAGATAAACGAATTTATCAATCATGTCAAGGCGCAAGGATTGAGTGAAAACATTGAGTTCAAATACATAAATGGAAAAAAGAAACACCAGTATGGCGGAAGTGAATGCGGGGTTTACTCCATCCATTTCATTATTGAAATGTTGAAACATCCCGAAAAGGCAATGCACATTTTTTTATACGACCGAATTCCAGACAAAGAAATCGAAAAGTATCGGAAAAAATATTTCAACACTCCCGAAAATGTATAGTAATATATATAAATGGGTAAAACGAAAAAAACAAAGAGAGAAACAAGAAAACGGAAAAACCCACAAAGGGGCGGAACACCCAATTTTATTAAAATGTATGCACAACACACGGATAAAGGAAATGTGGTTTATCGATTTGTATACGACGAGTTTGTCAAAGAAGATCAAAAACGAATCTTTGATGAAGATCGGGTCTATTATTCCGTGAAAAATGACAACAGTTTAATCAAAGAAATGCAAAACCAGATCGATGTTTTGAACGAAGAAACTCGGTCATTTTTTTATAAAAAACCACTAACTGGCAAACCCGAATATAAAACCATTATAATACGTAACAAGAAGGAACTAAATAAAATAAAGATTGCTGATCAAATCATTAAAAATATGGGTTCCGTCACAAGGGCTTCGACCATAAATTATGATAGTGATATTCCAGGGTTTATTAAAGAATATAAACAATTCATTAAAGACAATGAGAGTGCACTTTTGGCAGGCGTTTCTCCAAACACCGGCAAAAAAATGTTGAATGAACCCGCATTTTTAAATATTATTGGTGTGCACTATGGATTCATTACTACCGAATTACCAGATGATTTGGATGATTTGAAAGAACAAATGGATTCTCCTCCTGCTACATCTTCCTCTTCTACGGCATCTTCAATTGCTTCTACTACTACTTCTTCATCTACTATGTGTTCTTTACCAATAAAAAGTCGTTCCGTAACAAAAAAATTAAAAGCACTATTATTATCTGTTAAAACTAAACCTAAACCATAATAAATGCTTTTTCTCTCGCGACCTTATGTGGAAACATCCAGTTTATAAAATAATATGCACCCGTGGTTTGTTCGGCTAAACCATTCATATTTTGCATAATGGTTTCATTGTGGCCAATGTTGTCGATCAATAACATTTTGAAATCCAAGTTGCGTTTTTGCAGTTTGCGCATGCATTCCATGAAACCTTGGAAAAAGAGTTCCGACGTTAACCCATTGTTAATGGATGCAACTAGTCGGAGTCCCTTTTTCGTTGGCGCCGAAGGCGCCTTCTTGGAAGCTCCTTTTTGGTCGGAAGCGAAGCTTCCTTTTTGGTCGCCTCCTTGTCGGTCGGATAAACGGTCGGAAGCGAAGCTTCCTTCGCCTCCTTTTTCATAGAGTGTGTGTGCATCCTCTATGAAATACATCCCCAATACATTGCCTTTCTCACAAAACGCATACACAAACAATATCTCTCCATCAATTCTGGATTTAATTGCACCAATATCAATTGAAACCACACAATCGTAGAGAACATTGGGTTTGAACAATCCGTGCAAGGTATCAAAGAGGATATCCCAATTCTGTCGATACACCTCAACAATGTTACGGACTCTCTGTTTTGTTTTACTTACATTGATTTGGAACAAACCCGTAGAGAAAGTGAGAAGCGGAACCGCGCCTTCACACACGCCAACATCCTTTTTCAAAAGCCCCGCGCGCACATCTGGATTGTGTCTCCGCACATTGTAGTCGTGGGTGGATATCAGATTGCGACTGATGTTTTGCGATTTATAGGCGCGGTCAACCGAAACATATGTCAAATAATTGGCCGATTTATATTCTTTTACTGGATGATAAAAAGTATGCACGGGATACGAGCCAATGCAACCCTTGGGTTCGGGAAACAATTGGATTTCCACATTGGTGCTCAAGATGTCGAATTGTTTTTCAGAAGACTTACCCGTAGAGACATAGTTTTTTTCATTGTAAAAGGAGAGAAAAGGGGTGTCAAAATGTCCGCTAAAACGGGCTTTCAGATCTTTCTCTACGATTGTGTATAAAAAATCGTCGGCGGGAATATAAAAACACTGGAGCAGTTCTGCAAAATATTTGATATAGGTGTCATTGAGTTCATAATAACTTATGGTTTTTATTTGGATGGCGTTAGAGAACTTGTTTTTATAGGGGAAAAGTTGCATTTCTCTGCTGGACCTTGAAAAAAAGTTGTGGTAATCATAGGTGTGGTAGACGGGCATGTGCGCCCAGAATGGATACTTGATGCAAATGTAGAAATACCGGACGACCAAGAATAAAAGTATTCCATAAAATACATATTCCTGAATGTGCATTTTCTCTATGGAAAGATTGTTTATTTATTAAGGGAACGTCTTTTCTTTTAAAATTGAAATCAATTTTGTTTTTTGCAGAGAAAACAAAATTACTATAATGCAAACCAGAAGTCAGACCAGAAAATTATTACTTGATCCCAAAAATGTTATGTTTGAAATACCGGTGCCTAGAGCAACACCGAGAGAAAAAGCAAAAGCAAAACCAATAAAAGCATCCACGCGTGTTTTACCCGACACTATCAAAAATGGGCCAAGCACACCTATCAACTGTGCATTGTTTCTCCCCAAATATATGCAAAAACCCTTATACGATGTGGATATCAACTTTGATGAAGCAAGTGAAGCCTGGCGATCCAACAAAACATCCATTGGAAATGGTGAATACAAATACAAGAATAAATAAATTATTCATTGAATTTCTTGATGATATAGACATCAAAATCACTCATAAAATCCTTGCCATAAAGATTTGACCCATAAAGATTTGACCCAGAAGAAAGTGTCCGATAGTGTTCAATATAATCTTGCGCTAAAAAATCATGTTCCACAGAGAAAAGCACCATTCTGATTTTTTTCTTATTGAACCGGTATATTTTCTGAATACTTTTCACATCTCCCTCTTCCATAAAATCATTGATGTAATCCTTGAGAGAACGTTTGTCCATTTTTTTCACATTCTCTTCATGATCTTCCACTTCGTAAACAATATTTTCCATTGGATTGCAATAATTGTCGGGAAATCTTTATTCTCTTTTGAAAACAATATAAATGGTTTGTTCTATAGATATGTAGAATTAATAAAATGGTATTAACAACAGATAACAACAATTATTCAAATGATTCGAAATACGGAGAATATTTCAAATTATTTCAGTACGACCTGAGTCCCTTTCAGAAACATGCAATCCAGGGTATTGTAGACGGGAACCATGTATTGGTCACGGCTGCAACCGGTTCCGGGAAAACGTTGCCCGCTGAATTTGCAATCCGGCATTTCACGGGTCTTGGAAAACGCGTGATTTATTGCTCGCCCATCAAGGCCCTTTCGAACCAGAAGACGTTTGATTTCACGCGCAAGTACCCCGATATTACTTTTGGATTATTGACGGGCGATATCAAAACCAACCCGACCGCCCAGGTTCTTATTATGACAACTGAAATTCTGATGAACCAACTTTTTGCTAAGAACCGAGCCGAGTCGTCGCTTTCCTTTTCAATGGATATAGAGAACGAATTGGGGTGCGTTATTTTCGACGAGTTTCACTATATCAATGACGCACACCGAGGCCATGTCTGGGAACAATCCATTTTAATGCTTCCGGAACATGTGCAGATGGTCATGCTCTCGGCAACGCTGGATGACCCGGTCAAGTCCGCGCGCTGGATTGAAGCCCGAAGTGAAGCGAATAATGCGCTTAGCGACAAGCAAGTCGTGATTTGCTCCACCGATACACGCATTGTGCCCTTAACCCACTATGTCTATATAAATGGAACCGAAGGTCTTTACAAGAAAATGAAGGACAAAGAAACCGAAGCCCAATTCCGCAAATCCGTGGATAAATGTTTGCCGATTCGTTCGGCCGACGGGGTTTTCAACGAAGCCACCTATCGAGAAGCCAAAAAGGTTTTGGATGCATTGGACGGAAACAATATTTACGTAAACCGCAAAACGGTTTTGAATAATTTAGTTGACCATTTGAGAGATCAAGATATGTTACCTGCAATTTGCTTTGTTTTTTCCAGAAAAGCAGTGGAGCAGTGCGCCCAGGAAATCACTGTGCCGTTATTAAATGAAGAATCCCCTGGTCCGCATTTGGTTAAGTCGGAATGCGAATCCATTCTGAAACGTCTCCCAAACTGGAGAGAATATCACGGATTGCCCGAATACCAGAACTTGGTAAAACTGTTGGAGAAGGGAATCGGAATCCATCATTCCGGGATGATTCCCGTATTGAGAGAAATTGTGGAATTCATGATTTCCAAGAAATACATCAAGGTTCTTTTCGCAACCGAAAGTTTCGCAATTGGTCTTGATTGTCCCATTAAAACCGCAGTCTTCGTCAACTTGAAAAAACACGACGGTGGAGATTCGCCCAGGTACCTTTTGCCCCATGAATACACGCAGATGGCGGGGCGTGCAGGTCGCCGAGGCATCGACACGGTTGGACACGTGGTCCACTGTCTGAATCTGTTTGAATTACCGTCGATGCCGGCTTACAAAGAGGTTTTGTGCGGAAAACCACAGAAGCTGGAAAGCAAGTTCCAGATCTATTATTCGGTCGTCCTGAATCTTTTCAAGAATGCAGAGAAGGTAGCACCAACCGATATTGAGGATTTTATTACCAAGTCCATGTTGCAATTAGAAATCAACAAACTGATCTCCGGATTAACCAAAGAGGTGGACGAAACGCGGGAAAAAATTGCGCAAAAGGAAAAGGGATTTGACTACCTGAAAACCAGTCGCGAAGTAATGAAAACCTATGCGGACAGTTTGGTAAAAATGCAGTATTCCGTCAATAAAAAGAAAAAGGAACTCGATGCAATCATTCGCAAACTGATCGGAGAGAACCCGAATTTAGAAAAAGATTACGTTTATTACATTGATTACCTTCGGTTAGAAAATGCGTTGGAAGAAACCAAACGCCACCTGAACAAACACAAATTGTACGTTTCGGATTTGGTCCAGCGTCTTTTGGATGTGCTCGTGGAGGTGGGTGTGATTCAGCCAACGGATGACAGCAGATACACACTCATTGTGAATGTGGTTTCCGAAATCAATCCGATTTTGATTACGTATTTGTGCGATAAATGGAAGCATTTTGAGGAATTTAAACCTGCCGATTTGGTTGCTTTCTTCAGTCTTTTCGTGGATGTGCGTGTCCACGAAGAATACCGGGTTCATCCCGGATTCAGTGAATATTGCAACCACTCTTTTATGAACGAGAAAGTGAAATCGTTTGAAAAGATGAGGGATTCGTTGATAATTACAGAACAGTCGCACCAGATTTGTGTGAAAGATTCGGGGTTAGACGGGTTCTGCTATGATTTGCTAGATTTCATGTATGACTGGTGCGATTGCCGGGACGAGTTTGAATGCAAAGTCCTTATTATGGAGATGGGATCCAGGGGCATTTCTGTGGGGGATTTTACCAAAGCAGTATTGAAAATATCCACGATTGCGCGCGAATTGGGCGAAACAACGTGTGTTGAACTGAAACACAAGTTGTCCGAAATTGATGGACTTATTCTTAAATACGTGGCGACGAACCAGAGTTTATACCTTTAGGGGAACTACGTTCCCCCATGACCCCTCCTTTAAGTTAACCATGGTTCTTGATCCCTTATTAAGCATGGGATTATAATGGAACTGCAAGTTCCCTTACATCAACACTTGTCTGAAAAAGGCATTGACCTGGTCTACATCTGCCCCTACCACATTCATATCAGGAATATAACTCAAGTTGCCTTTGTTGAAACACAGGATGGCGGGGATGCCATTAATTTGGCGTTTTGTTTTGAGTGCACCATACAGGTCAAAGGATTCGTCCACGTCAATGGTGGCGCATCGAACGGTGGCCGGCATTTTGGCAAACCATTGGTTCACAAGTGGTTCAATCAGTTTGCATGGTCCGCACCATGTGGCGCCAAATTTAAGCACCACTTTCCCTGGGTTTTGACGAAGCAGTTCTTCGAAATCGGAACGACTAAATTCTTCAACGGCGTGGTCAATCGCGGGAGCGATAGCCGGAGCAACGATTCTTGGAGTGAATTGCATTATATATATCAAATACGCATTTTATTTGATATATTTACGAGTTTTTACAAATTATTTTTGTTTGGTACAGACTCCTTTTTCATTTCTTATTGTGCCTGGAGGACATACTTTCCGGCACCGACCCGTTGCAGGATTGATTTCTTCGCCCTCTTTGCATTCTTTGACTTTTTGGGTTTTATTTTTAACACAAACTCCTTTTTCATTGCGAACTGTTCCAACCGGACATTTCTTTCGGCACCGACCCGTTGCAGGATTGATTTCTTCACCCTCTTTGCATTCCTTGGATTTTTTGGTTTTATTTGCGACACATTTTCCCTTTTCATTGCGGACTGTTCCAATTGGGCATTTCTTTCGGCATCGACCGGTTTCTTCATTGATTTCCTCGTCCTCTTTGCATTCCTTGACTTTTTTTGGTGGAGAAACTTTTGGTAAAACCTTTTCTTTCGGAGAAGAACTTTTTTTTAAAGAAACTTTCGATAAAGAAACCCTTTTCGGCGAAGAAATCTTTTTCGGCGAAGAACTCTTTTTTGGAGGAGGAAATTCAGGTGATTTCGGAGAAAAATGAGGTGATTTTGGTGAAAAGACAGAAGGAGGAAATTCAGGTGATTTCGGAGAAAATTCATAAGACGAACTTTCATCCAACCAATATTTTTTTTTCGGCGAATTTTCAAAATCGGGGTCATCCTTCTTCTTTCCAAGATTTCTGGTATCCCTGCTCATTTTTTCCCACTCATCGGGGTCCATCATAATAGCACCTTTTAATCCAAAACGTTTCCCTATTTTATTTGGGTCGTGGTATTTTTCCTTCACATCTTTGTTGTTTTTCACAATGATTTTGAGTTCTCTCATCGTCATTTTTGCCAATTTACTGTGGTCGTATTTGGGTCCATGCAAAGACGCAAAAATGTGCGAATGACGCCACATATATTCATAATTTTGGGTTTTTTCTTTGACATCCATTTCCCGATTCCATTTACGCATTTCTTCATTTTTTTCTATTTTTTTAACATACAGTTCCGTTAATATTTTGATTTTATCTTGGATATGAATATCCAATGGATGTGATTCATTTATTTTTACAATCGGTTCAATGTAATCTTCGTTGAATTTAACCAGTTCTTTTTTTGTATTTAATTCTTGGATTCGTCCAATCAAATCATCCAGACGTTTTGTCCATTTGTCTTCTTTTTTTTCTTTGACATCCATTTTTCGACTCCACTCGTGGATTTCTTTTCTTTCCTTTTTTTCCCTTTCCTTTTTTTCCCTTTCCTTTTCTTCCCTTTCCTTTTTATCCATTTTTCGACTCCACTCGTGGATTTCTTTTCTTTCTTTTTCTTCCCTTTCCTTTTCTTCCCTTTCCTTTTTATCCATTTTTCGACTCCACTCGTGGATTTCTTTTCTTTCTTTTTCTTCCCTTTCTTTTTCTCCTTCTTCCTCTTCAACAACCACTTTTTTTTCCGATAATTTTGAAATGGTTTTTCCAATTTCCGGATGTTTGTCATAAACGCTATCTTTGTAATGCAACACCGCCCTTCTCTTAATCGCGTACTTCGGGTCCGCATTTTCCAACCAGTTGATTCCCGATTCGTCCACGGGGTTTTTGATAATATCGATGTGTTTGAATTTGGTTTCGTTGAAATGAAAAACCATAATCTCATCCGCGGTCAATCCATATTTGGCAATGATGTGCGGTTTTGCGAGAAAATGCGACAAATTATACTGGATCGGCATATTGAAATACGAATTGTTCACATATTCAAACAAGGTTTCGTTCGGATACTTGCAAGTATGTTTGACAACGTCCGGGATTTTGTCCACGTAAGTTTCAAACATACGGACACTGGGCTCAATCAACATCACACCGCCATTGGTTCTTCCCATTTCATTGCATTTTGCAATGGCATCTTCGGGCTTATTCTCAACCTTGGCATTTGTTGTCAACTTTTGGGGACCAAGGTAATATGTTAATACTGCGGGACTCTCTAATTTGAAAACGGAATCGATATTTCCCATAATCACCATATCCGATTCGATAATACACACTTTGTCGTATTTGTCTAAAGTGTATGCAAAAATAAAGTTGCAGGTTCTCAGAGTATTGAAACTAGCATACCCACTTTCGAACTTCACGTCGTAAGTAATGCCCTTGTCGTCATAGGGAATCACCTCGTCTACCAACGGACGCACCGCATCCACAAAAGACGGCGGGGTGTCATTGACCGAGTATAAATAGAGAATATCGTGTTTCGTGTATTTGCGCAACATTCTGAAGAAATAAAGTTCCAACTCCAAATACACTGGATTGCTTCCAAAATGAACAATTGCAAATGCATTTTTACTCATATTTAGAGGTATACAATAACTAAATATAAATATTACGGTGTATGATGAACCATGAAATTAATGTAATATTTGGAGTGGCTGTATTTAATCTCTGACTCAATTTTGATGCCCCCATGTTTGCAAATTTGCCGAACAATGTTTGTGAAAGAGGTATATGTGAATTCTCTCTCTAAATAAAACCGCTTCGATAAATAATAATATTCCGTTAACGCATCAATGAATGGCTGTTTTAAATCCAAAAACAACAGTTTACTATAGGTGGCAACGTCAATAAAATAATATTTTTCGGTTTTCAAACATATTTTGTCCAACAAATCAAACAATATATGGTTTGGAATTTCGCGTTTAAATATTTGACAGAGCATTGTGTATATTTGCTCTATATAAAGATTTGAGATAAAGTTTTTAATATAAAAAACTTTATATTGGTTTGGTGACTACTACAAATGTTTACCAATAAAGGGATAACAAAGTTGGGGGGGGGGTAAGGGGGGACTTCGTCCTCCCTATATGGTAGACACACTTTTCTGGACACTGTCCGAAAAATACTCGTTCACCGCATCCACCGCCGACAATTTCAGATATTTGATAATAATCGGATTCGTTTTCAACACTTCTTGCGACGATAGGTAAGCCAACCATTGATATTTGGGTCGGGCTAAAACCTCCTCCGCCGGCACGTAAATGCCATACGCGTCTTTGTCCAAATCCAGGAAATTCTCGCTCATCAGGTCCTCCAACAGAATCTGTTTGCCTCTGCTCGTCTTTGTGCCAATCTGTTTGCCATTGACTAATTGCATTGACCCCGCGTTCACCTCGTTATACAACCATTGGTTCATTTGTCCCAAAAATTTGGGTTCCGTGGTGAAATGACGGTTCGCATCCAACCCATTTTCGGCAAGCATCTTTTTCAAAACGGGGCATCCCTTCTTCGCCCCCATAAATTTGGTGGACGGCATGAAATTCTGGTTTTCTTTATTCGACGCAACATTGCAAGTGCGATTCACCATCTCGGTAACAAACGGCTGTTCCGACAAAAGAGGCGTCAAGTTCTTCATACAAATGAACGAGTTCGGCACGACAATTCCTCCATACAAGTAGAGAAGTTGCAACATCCCATACTCGCGGTATGTAGACTTATGGGGTTCCGAAAGCGTGGCCATATTGACTTCCCATGTGGGGATGAGTTTGCTAAAGGTTTCGTCGTCGATCAAACAAATGTTGAAATCCGCACCACAATGGTTGATGATGGATTTAATCGTGAGATGAATGTATGGCTGGTTCAAATCGGTGGTATTCCGGCTGTAAAAATCTTTCCATTGACGGGCGTTTTTCTCGTAAGTGCTGTGGATCCAAAGCTTGGGTCGGTTCATACCGTAAAGAGGCGACTCGTTCAGCAAATATTTGCGAATCAGTTCGTTCTCGGCATCGTTGCTGGTTAACCCCTGTTTAATTTTGTCGCCAAAATAACTGGCAACCCCAATTACGCCAATTGCAAATAAATAATGATATGCGTATTTTTTGTCAAACATTCTTCGATATTATAATAATCGCAGATATATTTGGGGGAACTACGTTCCCCCATACCCCCTCCTTTTATCTTGGATTTTTACGATATGAATTAATATATTACATCTTTGCACAATTTTGTGTAAAATAAAAGGAGGGATTAAAAGGGAACCTTGGTTCCCTTTAACGAAGTTGGAGAAAGGCAGACCGAACCGCCTTCTGTTTCTCCTCATACTCTTTTTGCAACATGTAGTCCCGATGCTGTTTGTTCATAATCATTTGTTCTTTCTCTTTCTGTTGTTTTTCCAGAAGTTGCGCAGCTTCCGCTTTTGAAAAGGGCGCGCTTCCACCGGCATCGCGTTCTCTCACAAATTGGTCCACCGTTTTATACTGGGGTCTTTTGTTGAAATCCGCTTCTGAAACCGCAAACACGGTCTGGTCTTTGTGCACTTTGCGCAAATCGTCGAATTTCAATTTACTAAAAACGTCGCAAGCCACATATTCATCCGTGGCATCGTCTTCCTCAAAATAGCTGGTCCCCCCGCCACTCTGCATCTCTTGCACGCCCTTGTAGACCTGGAGCGCAGCCTGTTTCTGCTTAATTGCATCCAGTTCGGACCCCATGTTTTTGGGGTTCACCTGCTTTTTACTAAAATCATCCATGACCGGTTCGTCGCGTTTGAACCAGTCGAATCGCGAAGTGTCCGTTTTCCTCACCATATTTTGGTCATACAATTCGTTGAACTTGGCGTTCGACACCTTCTTTGAAACGTCGGTGCTCAATTCCGGGGCTGACCCAATGGATGCGTGTTGGTCCACATTCGGACTGTATTGTTTCGGCCCTGTGCTCGAATCATTCATTTTGGATTTTTGTTTGTATATGTTCAAGACAATCTCGTATGCCTGTTTGTAAAAATGGAAATAGTTGGCGGGGAGTCGCGATTTGTCGGGGTGAATCATCAACACCTTTTTTTTCGCAGTGCGCATGGAATCCTCGGTCAGATTGTAATTCAAATCGAAAAGACCAAAGATTTCTTCTAAAGAGTACGTGTTTATATCAAGATTATGCGTGGATGCCATTTATTATATTTACAGCATTTTATTTGGAGCACTTTCCGACGAGCCCAAAACCTCGTTCAACAAATTATTGGTGAAAAAAGCGAGCTCAATGACGTCTTCGTGCACTTTGTGGAAAATGGTTATGTATTTGCAGAGAAACGGGATAACCCGGTATTTCTCGACTTCTTCCAGACTTTTTGTCATCTTGATGTATGCAAAAAAATAATCCAGAATATCAATGACCGAATATCCATGATCGTAGATTTCGTATAATATGGCAATGGCGCCTCCCAAATCCCCAGCTTTCAACCGATGAATGTAATTGTCAAACTGCACATACGATATATTGGAGCACAACTTATGCACCAATTCCATATCAACGGGTTGCCCCAGTATGTATATTTTTTCTAAATGGTTTATAAGAACCCGGATCGAGTTGTCGCTGATATTCAATAAAAACTTTTTGGCATCTTCGTTGATGATTAATCCCTCTTTTTCCACAATTTTCGCCATCGTGGTTTCCAGGTTTTTGGGGTCGACCTGGTTTATTTTCAATATGTGCAATCGGGATTGCAAACTCTCGTTGACCTTTTGGATATTGGTGCACACCGAGATGAAATGAATGTTTTTTGAATACTTGTCCATGTAATTGCGGAAAACTTGTTGACTCTGTTCGTTAATGGTATCGATGTCGTCGACCACAATGATTTTCTTCTTCCCTGGGATATTGGATTTGGATTGGCAAAACGTTTTCATTTCGGTTCGAAAAAACTGGATACCCTGTTCTTTCAAATTGTTGATGAACATAATGTTGTGTTCGGGGAAAACCGCGGTTTCGTTCATTCCATAATATTCGCGGATGATGGCATAAATCAAAGATGTTTTTCCAGAACACGAGTTTCCAACGACAAGTAAATTGAGGTCATCCAGTTCTTGCAATGCGTTTAAAACCGTCAAGTGGGTGGACTCAAGGTAAAAATCGCGGATAAAATAAGGTTTGTATTTTAATATAAAAGTATTGGGGTCCATTTATTTAATTACGAAACAATGGTTTATATGGATTTATTATTATTTTGTAAAAAAACTTATATAAATATTTTTGCAAATTATTTATATAAATGCCGAACCATTATGAAACGTTGGGCGTCGCCAAAGACGCGTCTGAAAAGGAAATCAAACAAGCGTTTCGCGCGTTGTCGATGAAGTTTCACCCGGACAAGGTGAAATCAAAAACGCCGGAGGAACAGGAAGAAGCCAATCGAAAAATGCAGGAAATCAATTCAGCCAATGATGTTTTGAGCGATCCGGAACAGAAAAGAATGTATGATATGGAAGGCCAGAACCCTTTCGGTCCAGGGGGAAACCCTTTCGGCCCAGGGGGAAACCCTTTCGGTCCCTTTGGTCAGGGAAACCCTTTCGGTCCAGGAGTAAACGTCCATTTTGCACAAGGAGGTCACCCCTTCGGTCCAGGGGCACACCCTTTCGGTCCAGGGGGTAGCCCCTTCGGTCAGGGTGCAGATATTTTCGAAATGCTTTTTGGCCAAGGTGGCGTTCAAATTAATGGAATGCCCGGCGGAATGTTTTTCCAACGACATATACAAAAACCACCGCCAATTGTGAAAGAAATCAGCATCACTTTAAAGCAGGCATATACCGGAACCCCCATTCAATTTGAAATAGAGAGATGGATTCAAGAAGGCGATTTAAAAATTAACGAGAACGAAACCATCAGTATTGATATTCCACAGGGCTTCGACGAGGGGGAATCTATTTTATTACAGGGCAGTGGAAATATTATCAATGTTGGTGGCAAAACGGTCAAAGGTGATATTCAATTGAATATTTCTATATTGAATGCCACCGATTTCAAACGAACTAAAAACGATTTGTATTACAAGAAAACAATTACGCTGAAAGAGGCGTTGTGCGGATTCAAATTCAAACTGGATCATATAAACGGAAACCAGCTGGGACTCAATGTAAATATCATTTTATTTACGGGCGCAAAACAAGTATTTAAAAATTTGGGAATGGTTCGCGAAGGAGTTACTGGAAATTTAATTTTAGAATTTGAAGTTAAATTTCCAGAAACATTGACGCCTGAACAAAAGGAAGCATTATCGAATATTTTATAAAATTGAACTCTTTTTTTGCATATGTTTAATAAGCATGAATTATTATAAAATTGTTATTGAATACTTATTATTGCTAAAAAATGAATGCTATTAAATCTGGATTAAATTATATATCGTCTCCCACCGGGATTATTGTGTTGTGGATATTTCTACATTTTGTTACGCCCCATCTTTACGTTTACTTTTGCACGCCCGCCACTTTTATGGGATTTGTGGCGTCCCCATTTATTGCAACTGCCCCGCATTGCATTGCCCTAAGATGGTGCATATACAACAGTGGGAATATTATTACAAGCATGTGGATGCTTATTGGCGCGTGGTTGGTTCGCAAATTATTAGACCACCAAAAAAATGATTAAACTTTTGTATAAAAAACTTTTGTATAAAAAAGCTTTGAAAAAAAAAGAATAAAAATAAATCCATATTGGATTTTTTTTTATGCAAGATATATTTTTTTTCGTTTACCACCAAAAAATGAATTTTTCTTTGGCGGTTCTTCTGTTCCAGGAGGAGGGGCTCCAAATGAAAAAGGGGCTGCAGAAGAAGACGGTTCTGTAGAAGGGGCTCCAAATGAAAAAGGGGGCTTTGCTTCTGCAGAAGAAGAAGACGGTTCGCTAGAAGGGGCTCCAAATGAAAAAGGGGCCGAAGAAGAAGGTTCTGTTGTAGAAGGTTGTTCCGTAGTAGAAGGTTCTTGAGGAGGTTTTTCAATATCATTTTCAAAAAATGTATAATAACCTAAAATAGCAGTTGATATACCAATAAATCCATATGATATAGTTGTTGAATTCACGGTTGCATTTACGGCAGTTTTTATTGCGTTGGTCATTGTTTTTAGTTGATATTTAGCACTGTCTAATAAACTCATTCGTATATATATTCTTACTAAATTTATTCAAATAGTATATATATGTTTTTAAACAAAAATAATAAATTTTTAAATAAATTTCAAAAAGGAGGAGAAGAGGATCCAAATCAGGCACCAAATCCAGCACTAAATCCAGCACTAAATCCGGCACCAATAGATGCAAATCAGGGACTAAATCCAGCACCAATAGATGCAAATCAGGGACTAAATCAGGGACTAAATCCGGCACCAATTGGTCAAGATCAATCAACCTTTGGTCAAGATCAATCAACCTTTGGTCAAGATCCATCAACCTTTGGTCAAGATCCATCAACCTTTGGTCAAGATCCATCAACCTTTGGTCAAGATCCATCAACCTTTGGTCAAGATCCAAATATGTTTAGTGGTAATGAAAGTTATCCAAATGAGGATTATTTATATGATAAAATTACGTCACAAGAAACTCAGAACAATATTAAAATATATATTTGTGCATTCACAATCAATAAAGAACTCGATACACATTTTGTTAAATACATTGTTCAACAAAAAGATTCGGTTGTGACATTGCCATTTTTTGAATTTACTTCAGGACAAAATGAACCCATGCCCATGACTGATCAACAACCAACGTTTGGTCAAAATGAAATGCCACCTCAACAACCAACGTTTGGTCAAAATGAAATGCCACCTCAACAACCTACGTTTGGACAAAATGAAATGCCACCTCAACAACCAACGTTTGGTCAAAATGAAATGCCACCTCAACAACCAACGTTTGGTCAAAATGAAATGCCACCTCAACAACCAACGTTTGGTCAAAATGAAATGCCACCTCAACAACCTACGTTTGGACAAAATGAAATACAACCTCAACC
>Ga0209353_10000763_pt1 | contig 18883 bp, 24 predicted proteins | sample LauGreSpBDMM15SD_2_FD_187561 | JGI IMG/M metagenome (GOLD analysis project Ga0209353, IMG submission 187561) | Freshwater lake microbial communities from Lake Michigan, USA - Sp13.BD.MM15.SD (SPAdes) (version 2) | ecosystem: Environmental > Aquatic > Freshwater > Lake | place: Lake Michigan...
GAGCCGCGTTCGTATTGCCGAGCTTGGAGATTATCACCTTCTTTGCCTGATTTTGGGCGCGGACGGACGCCTGCCGCATCTTCTGGAGGGCGTACTGCTTCGCCTGGTTCTGCGCCTTCATAGCCGCCTGGCGCGCCATCTGCTTTCCCTGGTTCTGAGCCTTGAGAGCCATCTTTTTAGCAAACATGACTGCCATTGACGCCATTCTTTATTAAACGCCAACAAAAAAAACGTGTCCTGACCGAGTCAGGTTCCTGAGGTCTATGGTGTTCTTCACATCAAAAATGGATCTCCAGAAGCTCCGCCCAACCTACAGCCAGTGGCGCGCGCCTCTCGGACCCAACGCAGAGGGGCGCGTCCGTGCCACCCCAGTATGCACAACCAGACCACTGGCGCCGCCACCAGAGGGCAAGGGTAACGAGCTCTGGCAAAAGTTCTATGACGATGCCGTAGCCCAGCGCCACCCCATGCCTGAGAAACTGGCCGACACGCTTCTGCGATCAAGAGAACTCAGCCTCGAGTTGGATGCTAAAAGGCACAAGACTATGGTGACGACGAAGCAGCCCAAGCCGAGCGAAACGGTCGTGGTTGCCAGAGGAACCACCAAGGCAAAGCAAGTGCTGCACGACGCGTGTAGATGCCGGGCGATGACTCTCGAGGGGAGGCGGTGTGGGTTCAAGGCGACCTGCGGGGAGTTTTGCAAGAAGCACAGCGTCTCAGAAAAAATGTGAACCAAGTGTAACGGATGGAAAACTTCCAATGGAACTATGTGTGGGCCGCTTTGGTCATCAACTTTCTGCTCGTCTATATCGTCCCTCGTCTGATAAAGAAGCCAACGGGCATCAAGATTCTGGACGACACCGTCCTCTACCTCAACTCCACGAAGAGCTTCTTGCTCTCCAGCTCTATTGTGGTTGCTCTCGTAACGTACGGATCTCATTACTGGGTTGCCTCAGCAGCGGACACTACGAGCACAGGACCAACGAGTCCTCCTAAATTTTAATATTTAGAATTTATAAATGAATCGCGCTATTAATGCTGCTGTGAATAACACAGTCAAGGCTAACAACCAGATGCGGGCGGCGTCCAATCAGGCGGCGATGGGCAACGCGGCGAATGCGACCCGTATGACGAATGCCGCGGCCAACAGTGCCATGACTGCCAACAACCAGTTTCGCACGGCAGCAAACCAGGCAAAGACCCTCGGCCTTAACAACGTGTCTAAGAATTTGAATGCTGCGGCCAACGCCGTGAAGAAGGCGCAGATTATCAAGGCGCTGAAGAGCGCCGCCAACGCCATCAAGGCGATGGCGCCCAAGGGTATGATTGTCACGGCTGGAACTCCTGGCAACATTTCAGCGTCTGCATAAGCTCGCGCGTGTGTGAATGATCCCACGTGGTCGCCTTCTTCTCATAACAGTCCAAAAGGCACTTCTGAAGCTCTTCGCCCGATGGAAACCCCCAGTTCTGATCGGCGGTGAATAGAAAATCATTGAACCCAATCGGTCCCTTTGTACACGGCACAATCCACGGAGTCTTCACGTACTCCTTCAGGCCCCCGTAATCAGTAATAATCACGGGTTTGGCCCGTAGAGCCGCCTCAACGGCCCCCATTCCGACACCCTCGGAGTGTGAGCAATTGATATAACAGTGAGACTGGTCATGCACCTTCTCAAGATCCTCATTGGACAACAAACCATTGATGACCGTCACACCAGGAACGCGCCATGTCACCTCCTGCATACACGTCGCTTTGAGTACGAGGTGGGCAGAGTCCTTGAATTCACAACGTAAATAAGCGTCGATGAGACCTCGGATATTCTTGCGTGGATCCATGATGTTTCCTATGGTGTAGAAGATGTAGGGAGAGCTAAAAGCTCTCGGTACAGATGGCATTCCATCCGCGTAGAGCCTTAGGATCTTCCAATTTACATCTGGAAATTGGCGCTCAAAAACATCCTTACAGAATTCCGACGCCACGTACAAAGTACCATACTTTGCCAACTTTCCATATGCTGAATTGACCGGTTCAGTCTCGCAAATTGTCATATACATGACCGAGTCGCAAATGGAGGCGTACTGATCGACCATTTTGATATTGTCATCGATCGGCAAAACGAACGCAAATCCCCTGTCATAACGCGGCTTGTTTGGCTTCTGACCAAGCTCTACGTACTCGGCATCCTGACCATTTTCACGTAGCAGTTCCGCGTAGCGGTTCGTCACTTGGCCAATCCCCGCAAGGAGCCTCGGGCCTATGAAGAGCCACGTCTTCATTTACAATCACTAATGACCATCCGTTTAACTAAATCTTCGAAAGAAATCTTCGGGCGCCATCCCAGCTGATCTTGCGCTTTTCTGGCGTCTCCGATGAGGACGTCCACCTCGGCCGGTCTGTAAAACTCTGGATTTACTTTGATAATAACCTGCCCGGACGCAATGTCAGTACACGTCTCATCAACACCGGTTCCAGACCAGTGGGTCGTGACGCCCAGCTCGGCGCACGCAAGTTCCACAAACTCGCGAATGCTGTGCGTCTGACCGGTGGCAACCACAAAGTCATCTGGAGTTGGCTGTTGGAGCATGAGCCACATCGCCTCTACGTAATCTTCTGCGTGACCCCAATCGCGTGTGGAGTCCATATTTCCGAGTTCAATAGCCTTTCCAGACTTTTTCCACTCAGACAGACCGAGTGTAATCTTGCGCGTCACAAACTCAGAGCCGCGGCGCTCAGACTCGTGGTTGAAAAGGATGCCGGTGCACGCAAAGAGATTGTACGACTCGCGGTAGTTCTTTGTGATCCAGAAACTAAAGAGCTTCGAGACGCCGTATGGACTCCGGGGGTAAAAGGGCGTTTGCTCATTCTGGATTGGTTCTTGAATCTTGCCAAACATTTCACTCGTCCCCGCCTGATAAAATTTAAATTTAGATTCAAAATTTGACTGCCGAATCGCTTCAATAATCCGAAGGGTTCCCATGGCGTCGACGTTCGCTGTGTACTCTGGCTGGTCAAACGACAGCTTCACGTGAGACTGTGCACCTAGGTTGTAAACCTCCACGACATCATACGTGGACCCAAGATTACATATGATGGAGTTGATTCTGGCAGTGTCGGTGAGGTCCCCCTCCAGGAGGCGGAATTCTGGGTGGGTTTTCAGATGGTCTATGCGCTCGTGCTTTCTCTCTGAACAATACCGAACCAGGCCATAGACGGAGTAATCTTTTGCGAGTAAAAACTCGGCCAGGTAGCTTCCATCCTGGCCCGACACGCCAGTGACCAGTGCAGCCTTCATGCTGTAATAGAGAACATTTTCCTTATTTGGTATGTCAAAAATGCTACGCGTAATTCAATTGGATTTTTGTACAAAATGTTCAGAAAAATCTCACGTTGGCGGCGGTTCAGAGGGGGCACTGGATTCCAAGAGGCCAGCCATGGGATCCAGCCGTCCATCTTATTTTTGTTCCGAAAATAGTTTCTCAGGAATTACAAGAGATGAGCTTCATGTATGTGTTGGCCATGACGGCCGCCGAGCTCGTCGGAAACGCCCACCTCAAATGGTTCGCCGACGAAGGCAAACACCACAACCTCATGTTCGGTATCCTTGCTTGGATGGCTGTTCTGTTCTTTCTGATAAAAACGTTGAGCAGCGCCAGCATGATGTGGACTTGTATAATGTGGGAAGCCATGATTGTGATTGGTGGAGCAATCACAGCCTGGCTGTTTTTTGGTGAGAAATTCACTCACTGGATCCAATGGCTCGGCCTCGTGTTTGCCGTTGCCGCCGCCCTGTGTATTAATTACAATTGCGGGGACTCTAAATAAACGTCTGATCTGTTGATAGGGTAAGATGGGCAGCCTCTCTGAGTTCGAGAAGCATGTATTCCAACGCCTAGACAATTTAGAAGCTGAATTGATGGATCTCAGAGAGGTGACGTGGCCGGTGTGTCAGGGTCTGGTTGAGGAGAGGTCGGGATCTTTTCAGCACATGAAAGAGAAGCGGCGGTTTTTCAAGTTTATGCACGTTGATGACATTATTAAACTCCTCAGAGGCAAGGCGCGATTTATGGGAATTTCCCCAGGTTTAGTCTACGAAGAACTTCGACAGGTGCGGGTAGAGGTACCTCCGGTGAGCGAGGCATGAGTTCCGTTTTTCCGTCGAGCCAAACCCCCCTTTCAATCCACTGTTTAATATTATTCTCGGTCTGTAAATGTCTGTGACTGTTGTTATCTAGAGCGTGTGCAAACGTTCTCATTTTATTAAGGACGTGTTGCGCATCTCCAAAACTGCTCAAGTGCCACCCGGCCGTATGGAAATATGGGAACTTCCAGCGGTTGTCCCTGAGATGATTCGGACCCATATTTTTGAACACTTCACACGTTGTTATAACGGTTCCGAACCAGGGTTCCCCCGTGAATATATAATCAAATGAGTATTGGAACATCCACATATGAACAGAATATATGAGGTGCTCTAGCTTCTCAAATGAGACTTTAGTCATGTCTGGAATTTCATCCACGTCACTGATCATTACGATCGACTCGTTTGGTATATCCGCGAGGCCACGAAGGACGCAATCACGTTGATGCTTTTCGCGCGACCAGGGATTTTTATCCTTTGGCGCCTCGTCAGCCTTGACAATGACGTGTTCAATCTTATGAAGCCACTTGGCGTAGCGGTCTTTATTTTCATTAAAATAGAGAGGCTTGGGACCACCCACGTGGTTCACCTCGGCTTCGACAAGTACGAAGCGGTCAACGTACTTGTCGAGGCACTCTAGACGTAGCTCGAGTACGTCAAACTCGTTATAGAACATAAACGTGTCCACGAGCATTTATATATTATTGGACTACCTTCTCTAAATAAATTTTAGCGAGCTGAATCCGCTCGTCGAGTTTCTTGTCTGGAAAGTGAATCATGAAATCACCTGGCTGCCACTGGCCGTTCACGCCGATCGCATCATTGTGCTCGACGTTCAAGTACTTGGGCATCGTGGTGTAGTCATACGAGTTGAAGAGCCGCTGTGGGACCACCTTGATCACCGATCGCCAAAAGGTTCCCACCACACAGTCTTGTATATATTGGTTCTCATACATGGGATGATGTTTGTAGACGGCCCCTGCGCACTCGATACTGTTCAAAAATGCCAGGCCAATCTCTGAATTTCGAAGCATGAAATTACCACAATTGGTCCCATTGATGTCCGCCGGCAGAATGAAATGGAACCGCTCATCTACAAACTGTTCTAATTTAGTTTTGAAATTTGTAATCATGGCGTCACTCTCACTGAAAAAGATCCAATCAAGATCTGGATGCTTTTTGAGTGCGTCCCGAACGAGTGTAATCTTGTCGAAACCAATCGCTTTGCGTTCGTAAAGCCAGCCGTCGGTCATTGTGATGAGTGGGTATCCATGAATCTCACAGTACTTGCGTTTGTTCTGTTCGAGTGTAATATCGGCAAGAGACTGATAATTATTAGTATGGAGGGTAGTGAATACAATCTTCATTGTAAATTATACCCGGCTAAGGTTTAAGTATGATGGTTTGTCTGAAAAGAGGAACGTCTTGAACACATCGTCCGTCAGGTAATTTGGCTTGAATAAGCCAATGTTTGTTAGATTTTTCATTATTTGTAGATCATCTTCCCCCCAGTGTGTAATTCCGTCGTGGGAATAGTCCTTGTCGCGCCCAGAACCAACGAGCTTGACGTTGATTTTTTCATAGTTTATATAGTTGCGAATCATCTCGAATGGACGATACAGAAGAAATGGCGTGATGGAGTAGCATACGGGTACGAATCCGGAGTTTGCGAGTCCGACCGCCATACCAATCATCAGTTGTTCACACGACCCGACATTTACTGCCCGTTCTGGAAAGTCCTTCCGAATGTCATCAAGGATGCCATAACCCAGATCCGCAGTTAGTAAAAAAATTCGCGAGTCTTGAACCATCGCCGCATGAAGCATCTGGGCAAATTGCTTCCGCATTGAGAACTTTGGTGAGTTTATCTTTATCCTCATCATTCATGACGTGATAGTGAGCTTTCAGGCCTTCAAGGAATGCGACCGGAGGAGTCTTTGTAAACCACACCCGAACGCGCCACAAAAACGTCTTGAGGCGAAGCCACAGATACCACTTGTTCACGGGGTCGTATGCAGAATATCCATTAATATTCACGTGTACTTTGAGATTCTTCAGGTCCATCTTATACGCAAAGGCGAGTGCTTCCCATACAGAACCCTCTGCACACTCGCCGTCTGACAAAACGACGTGGACGTCCCGGCCCCGGTCAGCAACTGCATACCCAACTGCAACAAGAATACCGGAACCTAGCGACCCAGTAGAAACATGAATACCATTCTCGAGATCACGGTTAGGGTGAACGCCGTGTTTTTCTACGAGCGCATCTGCGTCGCGACCTTCGTACTTTTCGAGAACCACGTAAAGCGCAAGTCCGGCGTGACCTGAACTCAACACGACAATATCACCTTCTCTTTTTGTATTGTAAATGTGATTCAAAATTGGAAGAGTTGTTAAACAACTCCCGAGATGGCCCAACTTGTGCTTGTGAGTCAGTTCAACAATTCTCTTCTCCATTCTTCTTTTTGTAAGCAGATACCATCCTCCTTATGCCACTTTCGAGATTTCTTGCTTGATCCAAATTGACCTGAAATTTGAATTCAAGAAGGGTTGTGTCCGCCATCCATGTAGGTGGTCCCACCCCTTCCGTAATTTCAACTGGAAATTTGTAACCAGTCACATTTTGAAAAGTATTCACAAACTGAATATTGGTCGTTTGGCACCCTGTACCGATGTTCAAGAGTGTAAACTCGTCTGGTGCGTCTCGTGTAACCACCCACATGAGGATATCCACAAAGTCGGCAATGTACATGTAGTCATGAAATCCATCAGTCAGCTTAAGAACCGTCCCGTCTTTCATTTTTTGAAACAAAATTTGAGAGAGTTTTGTCGGCTTTTCATCCTCACCGTAGATGGTAAAGGGGCGAATGAAAAAGGTGGGGATGTTGTACTGGTAAGCCGCCCCCCGGGCGAGCATGGCTGTCGCCGACTTGGTTCCCTCATACATGTTGGTCGGGAGAGGGAGATCTTTCTCGGCGCGTGGTTTATCCACATTTCCGTACTCGCTCGAGGATCCAAAAAGGACAAGACGATCTACCGGGTTTTTAGCACACCACTCTATGATGGCCTGTGTGAGTACGACGTTTGATTCGAACATTTCATCTGACAGTTTGAGTTCAGCTCCTAAATGGTAAATAATATGGGGTTTAAATTCATCCAAAACTGCCACTATCCCCGAGGGTGTTACACGTTCGACCGACCGCACGTCGTGATCATTTAGTACGAGTTTTTCAACAAGGTGGCGTGCGATGAACCCATTCTTGCCCGTCACGAGTATCTTCATATATTCCAAATCAATCTAAGCTTTATACGCATGAATTGTGTCAAAGTTCACCACTTTGATCTGGTATCCCACTGTCGTGAGCACCTCTTGCATCTTGACGCGGTTAGAGATGATGTCCGCATGAGTAAAGTTTGGTACGGTTGCATGACACTCGATGAAAATCTCATCGATCCGATCAAAGACGGCGCTAAGCGTCTCAACCGTCACTGCTCGCATCTCCGAACCCTCGATGTCAATCTTGCAAAAGTGAACCTTGTCTAGACTGTATTTGTCGAGCAGACTCTTGAGGCACACGCCCTCCACGTTAATAGAACGCCCATACTTGTTCACGATTGAATTCATTGTAGAGTTCTCATCTGAAATGTAAAACTCAACCGGACCGTCTACGTCACACAGAGCCACCTTGGCGAGCTCCACATTCGTGCTCTCCGCCGCCAGCTTCTCGAAAATGTACTGATGCGCCGGAGTAGGCTCGACGGCAATCAGACGCTTGGCCGAATCCTGTGCGTACAATGTAAACAGACCTACATTGGCGCCAATGTCCAGAATCGTCAGGTCCGTCTTGCCCTTGAGGCACACGTCATAGATGCGATCCGTGTTAATCTGGCGAATGATAAATTGCGCAAATCCCTCTGGATCCTTGAGGTGATCCGCAACTCGAGAATCAGACTCGTCGAGCGTCACGGATCGGCCGGAAGAAGTGATGATCGAGGACATTTAACATATAAAGTTTATAGGCTTTATCAATACATGAAGCTCCTCATCACAGGAGGACTTGGATTTATAGGTTCGAATTTCGTCGATTACATACTCAAAACCCACTCTGAAATTGAAATTGTAAATGTAGACAAGTGTGACTATTGTGCGCGAGTTGATAATGTCGACGGACATCCCACGCGGTACACTCTCGTCCTCGCGGACATTACCGATAAGCAAATCATGAAAGAAGTGTTTCGCCTCCATGAGCCGACTCACGTGGTTCACTTTGCGGCGCAATCGTTCGTAGACTTGAGTTTCGAGCAGTCTTTCCAGTTTACACAGGACAATGTTCTTGGGACGCATGTCCTTCTGGAAACGACTCGCAATTACAGAAAGATTCAAAAGTTCATCCATGTGAGTACGGATGAAGTGTATGGTGAGGTGGATGGTCACGTGGTTTGCGACGAGGCGGCTCCACTAAACCCAATGAATCCTTACGCTGCAAGCAAAGCGGCGGCCGAGCTCTACGTCAAAGCGTACACCAAGTGCTACAACTTGCCATGCGTCATCACACGCGGGAACAATGTATTTGGTCCGAAGCAATACCCTGAAAAGGTGGTGCCTATTTTCATCAATCAAATTTTGGAAGGAAAACCAGTGACCATTCACGGGACGGGTGAGATGCGCCGAAACTTTATTCACGTGTCGGATGTATGCCGGGCAGTTGACGTACTTTTACAAAAAGGCGAGATTGGAGAGACGTACAATATAGGAACTAAATTCGAGTACTCTATTATTGAGATTTACAGAATGCTTGCCGATATTTCTGGTGTAATTACTCAGGTGAAATATGTACCAGATCCACGTCCACACAATGACTCGCGCTACTGCATCGACAGCTCGAAACTCAATGCACTTGGGTGGAAAGAGGATTCGGATTTTGAAACAAAATTGAAAGAGACTTTTGAATGGTACATACTGAAAAATAAATTTTAAATAGCCAAGAAGGTGATCATCGACCGAACTCAAAATTAATTGTTAAAAGATTGCTTCTCTTTTAATAATAAATGTTATCGGACGAACAGTTGGCGGCTCTTTTCGCTCATTTCAAAATGTCTCAAATTTGTATATTGACTTCGGCCATGGTGCTCACTTCAATGATAGCATATAGAGCGTCGAACGAATCAGCGCCACAATTTCATCCTGAATATTCTTCAGATACGTGTCCCCCCGTGGAAGGCGAATCGCTCTGACGCGCATCAGAAGGCTCTTGAAGTACAACTTGGCTTTTGCCGGATCCTTCACGAATCGCTTGTTCAGACTGACGCGTTTGAGGCGGCCATACTTGCCCATGTACGCCTCGGCCCACGCGTCGACCAATGGGACGATGCCCTCGTAGTAAGCCTGGAGAGCCTTGTGCTCCGCGAAGGAGCTGGTCGTGAGGTGGAAGGCGTGCGCCTGTGTCCGTGAGTTCATAAGGAGACCCACATATCGGTTCGCCATCTTAGCATCTCCGTATATTTATTTCTGTGTCAATATTAGAAATGGTCTTTTCAGAGACGGTTTTCCCACCAGGGAAGATATTGTTCAAGGGACTCGAGGGTATTCCGTGTCAGGTGCTCCTGCGTGACACGCGGTTCTTTTACCTGACGGAGAGCAAACCAACCGCGAAAAATTACGGGAACCTCTGTAGCTTTCGTGTGAAAAAGACGCTCCGGTTATTCGACCTGACTCACCAAAACGTAGAGGCTCTCATGCGAAGCAAATACCCTATATCAAACGACACGAAGGGTCTCCTACGTATTGTTCTCGGTACGGGTATAACAATCGGTGAACAAGTGGCGGCTGTTCGTTCCCTGCTTGGCAAAAATGCTGGAAAACTCCCGAGGGATACAAACACCCGCAGGGGTCAGCGCCTCAGCTACAAGGAGTTGAACAAAAAGGCGTTTGGGGCTCTAGCTAAAGAGTTCCTGATTCCAGAGGGATACGACGGGTACTATGCCCCTTCTAAAAAGTCTGTGTTTCATGGAGGGACATTTCATCATGAAATTATGTTGAACAACGCCTACCAGAAGATTGAGCGGCTGCGCGGACCCGCCCCTGTCGTCTCTGGAAAGTCTTTCTCAGCGGCTCTGCCCCGCATATTCACGGATTATTGTAAAAAGACGACGCGTCTCGTCCGGCCATACGGCGGCGGCCTGACTATATTTTGTACGGGAGGCATGGGTGTCCGTCTGTACCTTGCGGCACTCGGTCGGGATCTTCCTCCCAAAATTCGCAGGACAAATGATTTCGATTTCACGTTCGCCGTGCCCCGCCAGCTCGCGTCCGAGAAGCTCGTATCCACCTACGCCCTTACTATGAGAACCATCATGTACGAACACCTGAACGCGTTTGTCCGCTATCTAAACAGAAACTACAAAGGTATTAACGCTTCACTTCGCATAAATCAGTTCAAGCGTTCCAAATACGACGCGCCTCGCCTCCAGGTGCCTGGAACTGGGCGACGCGTGTACCAGGTCGTGACGTGGCAGATCGTCACGGGCACCAAAGAGGTGACTGATCTTGCGGACTCTGCTTTGACCGTTTATCCACGCGCCTCGCGAGACATGCTCCACCTGCCATTCTCTTACAAGGCTGGAATTCCAATTCAAAAATTGAGATATCAGCTCAAAGATTCCATGGCGCTTCTCTCGGGTTCGCTCCTGCACAAGGGTCTGATTTCCAAACGCAATCCACTCACAGGGGAGGCGAAGGAGAAGGGACAGAAGAACGTCGAGCGGGTCAAGGAGCTCGTGAAGGTGATCCGTAAAAAACGGGCGTACTACAAGAACCTCGTGCCGATCGCAAACGCAACGGGTCCCCTGCTCGTGAATTTAAGTCTAGAAAATGTCAGAGCCGCCCGTCGGAATGCCGTAGCTGTGAACAGGGAGCTCAAAAAAATTAAGTGAATGTAGTAGTAACAGATGTGGGTCTACTTTGCACTTGTCGCAGTGCTGATCCTCATAACATGGGCAGCTGTGACGTGGCGTAACGGTGGGCGCGGATTCACAGAGGTTACAAACCCATGGGAGCCTCCAGCCGTCGTGGACTCTGTTTTGTCCAGGGACGACTGTAAATATTTAATGGAAAAAGCAAACTCGTTATTTGCGCCAAGTAATGTGGTCGGTATAAAAGGGCCTGATTCATCACGCACCAGCGAGACGGCGTGGATACCAAAGGACGATCCTGTTGCACGAAAAGTGTTTGAAAAGGCGTGTGAATTAACTGGAAAATCAATGAACTGCTGTGAGGATCTTCAGGTTGTCAGATACAAGCCAGGCACGTACTATAAGGCTCATCACGATTCGTGCTGCGACGAGTCGGACGCGTGTAAAGATTTTGAAAAATTGGGGGGACAGCGAGTCGGTACGCTTCTCGTGTATCTTAATGAAGAATTCACCGACGGTGAAACCCATTTCCCTGATCACGGGGACGTGAAAATGAAGGCGCCACCAGGTTCAGCAATCTTTTTCCGTCCCCTGGCTGCTGACGCGGCACAGTGCCACCCGAAGGCGCTCCACGCGGGCCTGCCAATTTCATCAGGTACCAAATACGTGTGTAACGCGTGGGTCCGTGAAAACAATTTCTCAGGAAAACATTAATGAAGAACGCCATCATAACGATTTTGGTGGGTATCATTCTTGTGTTGATTGTGCTGAAATTCCGAGGGGTGAGTTTCTTTGACGCAGAGGAGGTGGCGCAAATGGTCGCCGACAAGCTCATGCGGGACCAGGCCAAGCTGGCAGAATTGAAGAACCAGAGAATTGTGACAGAAACGAGAAACCAGCTCAATCAGAAGATCTTCGACGACATGCTTGTTAAGGCTCAGCAGGATTACAACAACCAAAAGACTAAGATCCAAATGGCCAACCCCTCCGCCACCCGATCCCGGCGATTGAATGACCTGATGGCTAAACAGCGGGCTATGGAACAGAAGATAATGGTGGAGAAGGAGAATAAGAGGCGGACAGATACGACTGACCTCATGCGGCTCACACAAGAACTGGTCAACCAGGAGAACGTGGTGAGAATTAGTATCCAGGAGAAAGAGATGGCCGACAAGAAGGCCCTACAGGAGAACGCGCCTATCCTGCCCGAAGTGATGCCTTCTCCGGCCCCCGCGCCCATCCTGCCTGAAGTGATGCCTCCTCCGATCCCCGCTCCCATCCTGCCCGCAGTGATGCCTCCTCCGATCCCCGTGCCCATCCTGCCCGCAGTGATGCCCGCGCCTGCTCCTATGGAGAAGGGCTATATGGGGATTGGATCCCCCCTGCCCTTGAAGCCGGCGGAACAAGTAAGGTCGATTGGAAATTTTGAAAAAACCCAGTATCGCGCGCCTGCTCCGGTGATGCCGCCCTACATTGAGATTCCTTCTCCAGTTGGGTACTCCCCCTCCGCTCGCACGCCTGCTCCATTGAAGCCGGTGGAACAAGTAAGGTCGATTGGAGATTTTGAAAAAAACCAGATGGAACAGCAGATGAAGCAGCGGGAAATGGAGGCTCAGAAGCAGCGGGAGATGGAGGCTCAGAAGCAGCGGGAGATGGAGGCGCAGAAGCAGCGGGAAATGGAGCAGCGGAAGCAGTATGAAATGGAGGCGCAGAAGCAGGAATATATGAAAAAGATGGGTTTGTTTCGTCAGCCGTTTAAGTTTGGCGCGTGATGGCCGAATTTTCATATCTAAAAAACATGTCATGACAACGTCAATATGGTAGTTTACTAAAATCTAATCACCCAAAAAAGCCAACTGCCTCCCCCAACACGCGAGTGAAAATCGTGTGTTGCGAGAGCCACTTAAACGCACAGACAACTCAACAACCAACCAAAAAAACAAATGGCCACCTTCGCTGACGCCGTGAATGCCCTCGTTGCCGAGCGCGACCGCCAGTTTGTGGATCGGATCGCCAAAGAGTATAACCTGAACTTTGACGAGCTCAGCAAGAAGTACCTCGAGACTGCCGAGATGGCAATCAAGGTGCCTCGCAAGTACACCAAGAAGGCAAAGGATCCCAAGTCGGTCACGGTGGTTGACGGCGCCGCGCCTGATGTGACGGAAGTGGCTCCCAAGGCTCCAAAGGTCAAGCCTTGCTGCACAGCCCTTACAAGCAAGAAGGATGCTTGTAAGTTCAGCGCCCTCAAGGGTGAGGTGTTCTGCAAGCGCCATCTGAAGCAGTCGGTGAGTGAGGCTGAGCCCAAGGAGCCCAAGGCGAAGAAGGCTCCCAAGGCTAAGAAGCCGGAGCAGCCGGTACACACCCACCCTCTCAACGAGGCGGACTCGGCGTGCGACCTGTGCGCATCTCACGGAAATCCACTGGAGAAGAAGGAGCAAGACTTTGAGATTGTGATGAGCACTCCTCACACCGGCCCCGTGAAGCCGCTCACCGTGGCTGAGCGCCTCGTGGCGATGCTTGAGGATCTGGAGCCAGAGTCTGATGCCGAGGAACTGGGCTGCGACGTCGAGGAGTACGAGGAGGAGGATTAGAAGGGCACCGCCTGACGGATAGTGCGGATATCAGCGCGCAAATGAGCAAAGCCAGTTTTTTGTAATCTCACGAACGTTATAAACCAAAGAGTAATCATAGCCGTCCACACAAACATATTCTCCTCTTTCTTCGTCTTGAACTTGTAAACGGGCCCCACAATTTTCCCAAAGAATGTCTCTTCGTCGCACGTCTTGCCCGTGACCAGCTTCTCCAGTTCGGTCAGAGCGCAAACCGACTGATTGGTCGCCCAGTGTAATAGAATAAAAGGAACAATGAGGAGGTGCATTGACATCAGGTATTCACTCCCGGTGAAAGGAGCCACCACTAGAAACAGAAAAACTAGAAAATGGACAAGTTTGATAAATATCTCCAGAAACATCTATTATGACCCAACAAAAAACGTGTCCCGTCTGGGCTAAAAGACTCGGCGTTGAGAGTAGACAAAATGTCTTTCAAGCGCCCCATCCCGCGCCCTCGCTTGACTGCTCACACTCAGTTCGTCTCGAGCGCCTTGCCCGGTGGTGGCGTTGCTTCCCAGTGGATCCAAGCCGCTCCACAGAGGGTCGTGCCATCTGGTCACCCTAGCCGCGTGGGTCGGATACTTGATAAAATGCGTGGAGGCGTTCATCCTTCTCACCCCCCTGAAACTGTGTGGACGCCTCCAAGCGACTCTGACTTTATTGCCAAGCACATGGAGCACCCTGATCAGTTCATTACGAGGTGTAAGGAGTGGCGTGAGAAGCACCCAGTCGAGGCGCATCCACTGCGGCCGCCTCCACTGGACTTGAATTTCGAACCCATTTTTGCCGTTTACGCCAAGTATGCACGAGGCGAGGGGGGTGCAAAGGTTCCACCCCTTCCGGAGCGCGAGAAGGCGTGGCGCCTCGCTGGGTACCCAGAGCAGAAGATACAAAAGGCTCTGTCTTTTTACAATAAGATGGAGGCGACTTCCGCTGACAGGCAAAAGGCGCTCGACTTGATCTTCGCCAAATTTCCGAGCGCGAGCAAGCCCACCCCCAAGCCCAGGACTAAGAAGGTCATCAAGGTTGTTAAAAAGAAGATGCCTAATTCTAGTAATGAATAAACGATGGGCAGACGTCACTGACGACGACCCAATCGAACCTTATGTAGTTGACGAAGATCTTGAAATACCAGTTGTAATTTCCAAACACGGAATAAAAATTAAAAAATCGTCCAACTACGTCCCTCCTCATCAGCGCCAGCATAAAAGCAACCCTCGTGTAGATAGTAAGAAATGAGCTGCGAGGTGTGTTGTGACGCCTTCAATCGCTCGTCTAGAAGCAAAATATCATGCCCGTATTGTCCTTTCAGTGCATGTTCTAGATGCTCTGAAAGGTACCTGATAGACACCACACAGGATGCCCACTGTATGTCGTGTCGTAAGGGTTGGAGTCGTGAAATCCTTGTCGATAATTTTAGCAAGAAATTCGTCAGTCATGGGTACAAGAGCCGACGCGAGTCTCTCCTGCTCGAGCGCGAAAAGAGCCTCATGCCCGCCACCCAGCCCTATGTAGAATTTGAGCGTAATATTCGAAAAATTTCAAATGAAATTGACCAACTCAGGAGCCTCCAGGGGACTTATAGTGAGCGATGGACCGCTATTACTCAAACCCCGATTGCTGCGTTTGTAGTTGATCACGGGCTTGATAGTGACTTTGATGCGCACATTTTTCGGCACAAACTCGGCTTTGAGCAACGCAAACTGGCACTGAATGTTATAATCGATATGGAGCACAAAGAGTGGCACAGGAGTAGGCTCATGATGCAGCTTCACGGCCAATCCGTTGAAACTGAGAGGCGTGTTTTCGTCCGTGCGTGTCCTTCAGCAGATTGCCGTGGGTTTTTGAGTCAGGCGTGGAAGTGTGGTATGTGCGACAATTGGACGTGTCCGGATTGTCACGAGGTCAAGGGGAAGGACAAAGATGGCGAACATGTGTGCGATCCAAACAGTGTGGAGACGGCAAAGATGTTGGCGAAGGATTCACGCCCTTGTCCTAAGTGCGCTTCTATTATTTTCAAAATTGACGGGTGTGATCAGATGTACTGTACACAGTGTCACACTGCGTTCAGTTGGCGCACAGGCAGGGTCGAGACGGGCACCATACACAATCCACACTACTACGAGTATCAGCGGCAGCGCGGAACTCTGGCGCGCAACCCAGGTGACGTTCCATGTGGCGGGTTTCCCAGTTGGCACATTATTGCCAACAAGTGTCCTCGGACTCATTTAGTGTGGCGTAAAATTGCAAACGCACACCGAACCCATGCTCACTGTCAGTATATGATTATACCGCGCTACACGACGGGAATTCAAGACAACCGAGACATGAGAATCAAGTTTATGATTGGTGATGTAAATGAGGATGAATTTAAGAAGAAAATTCAACAGCGCGAAAAGGCTCGGCAGAGAAAGACGGAGATTTCACAAGTTCTCGACATGTACATGACGGTCCTCAATGACCTGTTCCAGGGATTTGCAAACGACGGAGACTGTGATGGCATGGGAGGGTCGCTTGATGAGCTGCGTAACCACTTCAATACAACCATGACGGCCGTCTCAGTGAGGTATTCTAAATGCGCCATCCCTGTTCTTGCAGAAAATTTTGATACGCTATTATAGATGCAGTGGATAATACTCAGCCTCGCGGTAATCGTTCTGATCCTCGTGGTTATACGAAGGACCAGTACGTTCGGCAAGGATAGCATAATTCCGAAACAAATTTGGACATATTGGAACAATGATGAACTGACTCCAGTAGTGACTAAGTGCATAAATTCATGGAAGAAATACAACCCAGAATATAAAATTAACATAGTCACGCCAAAGAATTTGTACGAGTACATAGACTTTGATGTGAAGAAAGTCACATTCAACGATTCACCAGCCCGCGAGTCGGACATTGTCCGTTTGAATATACTGGCCAAGTACGGAGGAGTCTGGTGCGACGCGTCTATACTCATGACCCGTCCGTTTGATTTTAAAACCAATTCAAATCATGAATTTGTTGGCTACTACATCGAACATTACACAACCAAACAGAAGTGGCCATGTATTGAAGGTTGGTTCTTTGCTACGGTTCCAAACGGGGACTTTGTTACAAAATGGCGCGACTCATTCATGTCTATAAGTAATTTTAATTCAGTTGAAAAATACATTGATGATCTCAGGAGTCGAAACGTAGACTTCCAACGAACTGATCGCAGTATGCTCAATTACTTGGCCATTAATCTAGCAGCACAGGACGCGATGCAAACAAAGATGGTCGAGGTCACTATAAAGAAGACTTGTGTTTTCATGAGCGCAAATAAAGGGCCATATAAGCACATGTACGATCACGGTTTTAGTAATTACGATGCGGTAAAATCAGTATGCGAACCCAACCAGCCTACTATAGTAAAGTTCCACAATCACGATCGTAAATTACTCGACACTAAACCAGAATTAAATTGCGTCTTCAAGGGTCACGAATAAATTCCCAACTAAAATTAGATGGACGTGAGGTTCGTGGTGTTGGCCATTTTGATGATTTTCATATTATGGATCTTGTGGTCCAGACGGTCTGAGAAGTACACTGAATCAATACCCAAAAACATATGGACCTATTGGGACTCTGAGGAGCTTCCTGATTTTGTTTCAAAATGCATAGACAAGTGGAGGAGGTTACATCCAGACTGGTCTATAGTGGTTCTGAACCCCACGAACCTGAAGGACTATCTCCCAGAGACGGACATTTTCAAACTAAAATTCGCAGACACGACACCGAGACAGTCTGACTTTGTGCGTCTCCATATCCTTCCTAAATATGGGGGAGTGTGGGCGGATGCGTCTGTGATTCCCACGCGGTCATGGGACTGGGTCATCGAGGAACAGAAAAAGAAGGGGTCTGATTTCATCGGGTACTATCGCCGAGGAGCTACGACCAAGTCAGAGTACCCAGTCATAGAGAGTTGGTTCTTCGGCTGTCCAAAGGGTTCCAAATTTGTTACAAAATTGAGAGATGAAATGTTGATAATGAATTCTCTAGAAAATGAGGCGGATTATAAAGAAAATGTGAAGAGTCGTGGGGTTGATATACAGAACATACCCCAACCAGACTACCTGAATATATACCTATCGGCTCAAGCGGTCATGCAGACCCAGATGACCCTTGATGAAATTAGAAGTAAAATTCAGGTATACCCTTCAGATGACGGTCCGTTCCGACACTCGGTCACCAATGACTGGGACCCCGCATCCTCAATAAAGAGTTTATGTAGCCTCGATCCAAGTGACTATCCAGAGATGATAAAGATCTACGGTAACGAGAGGCGTGTTATTGAGATTGATATAGGATTAAAAACGTGCGCTGAGACTATATTAAATGCTGCCTAAGTACTGGTACTGTCGTGGTGGTTTCCCGGCTTGTATATTCAAGTCCCTGTTCCCTCACCTCCGCCTATCCCAAAGTTGCCCTAATTTTGAGACCCATACCGGACTTTCATGAATTTCAAAAACGAAATGTCCCTCCCCACCTTTCATGAATTTCAGAACAAAATTGATACCTCCCCCGACTTTCATGAATTTCAAAACAAAATTGATACCTTCCCGACTTTCATGAATTTCAAAACAAAATTGATACCTTCCCGACTTTCATGAATTTCAAAACAGAATATATACTTTCAGACATGTGAGAAATTTAGGTATAGAATATGATCCCCCTAGGGTTCATGAATATTGAAACACAATTGCCCCTCCCCCAGACTTTCTCAATTTCAAAACAGAATTACCTTCCCCCAGACTTTCTCAATTTCAAAACAGAATTGATACCTCCCCACCTTTCATGAATTTCAAAAACGAATTACCTTCCCCCCAGACTTTCTCAATTTCATAACAGAATATATACTTTCAGACATGTGAGAAATTTAGGTATAGAATAGTGTGGCCAGTAGTGGGTGAGGCTTCATAGGCGGGGCTTCGCCCCTGCACCCCACCCGCCGGCCAGGTGGTCCCTCCTGTGAAAAACCGTGTGGTGTCTATGCCAGTGTGGATAAAGACACGTCATTTCAGCGCAAAATCATGGAGTGCCCGGTGTGCCTTGACGTCATCGCGGCAGGGGCTGAGCACCGTACGACATGCGGCCACGTGTTCCACGAGACGTGTATGACGTGGTGGCTTCGTCGCGCGACCACGTGCCCCTTGTGTCGTACGACGGTGTCTGAAGCCCCGACGGCCCCTGATC
>Ga0209353_10000768_pt1 | contig 18843 bp, 14 predicted proteins | sample LauGreSpBDMM15SD_2_FD_187561 | JGI IMG/M metagenome (GOLD analysis project Ga0209353, IMG submission 187561) | Freshwater lake microbial communities from Lake Michigan, USA - Sp13.BD.MM15.SD (SPAdes) (version 2) | ecosystem: Environmental > Aquatic > Freshwater > Lake | place: Lake Michigan...
TGTAGCGCCAGTAGCGCCTGTAGCGCCTGTAGCGCCTGTAGCGCCTGTAGCGCCAGTAGCGCCTGTAGCGCCTGTAGCGCCAGTAGCGCCTGTAGCGCCTGTAGCGCCTGTAGCGCCTGTAGCGCCTGTAGCGCCAGTAGCGCCTGTAGCGCCTGTAGCGCCTGTAGCGCCAGTTGCACCTTCAGTACCCGTATAACCAGTGTAACCTGTTGCTCCTTGTAATCCAGTGTAACCTGTTGCACCTCCGGAGCCTGTATAACCAGTGTAACCTGTTGCTCCTTGTAATCCAGTGTAACCTGTTGCACCTCCGGAGCCTGTATAACCAGTATAACCAGTAGCACCTCCGGAGCCTGTATAACCAGTATCTCCTTGCAAACCAGTAGCGCCTGTTGCGCCTGTTGCGCCAGCAATCACTTGTGAACCGGTTTCATTTCCGCTTGCGTCATAACTATTTACAACCACATTATTCGAGGCGTCTACACTTAGCGCAGCTATCACCTCATTATTTGTCCCCACAAATATTATGGAGTTATTACTGACATATAAATGCCGCCAATAGTGGCCAGTGCTACCTAAATCATACATGTTATTTTCCGACGGAATAAAATTACCTCTTAACTGAAGCGTGTTGCCGCTAGGATCGGCTGGATTATATAGAAAACCAGTATCACCGGTAAAACCGCCTTGACCGTCTGTATATTGGACGGAACCAGTTGGGCCGGTTGCGCCGCCGCTACCTGATCCTGTCGCAGCAGTGGATTGTGTCGTTCCATCTTGGAATGTTATTTGACCGCCTCCGCCCGATGCGATGGCGAGTGAGGGTGCGGTGAATACACCAGCATTTGTGTATGAATAATTTCCCTCAGTATCCTCACCAAGTACTCTTATATTAAATAAACAACCAGTTCCACTATCAGTTCCAGTTAATTGGGTAACAAATCCATTATCAGTTCCGACTGAATTAATATCAAGCTGATTAGTAGCAAACTCTAATACATTTAAGATACCATTATTATTCATGTCTAAATATCCATTTTGAATTAATACATAAGTACCATTCGCGTCAATTACCAAAGGGGATGTATTATCCTGCGGTGCATTAATAGATTGCACATTATATAAATTTCCACCAAAATTTCCAGCAGGATTGACTGTAAGTGTTAATGCTGACACATTTGTAATATTATTTGTTGACATATCCAGATTTTGCGTGGCGGGATATTGCGCCCATAAGGAAGCGTTCGCTGCGGATCCAGTTGGACCGGTTAGACCAGCAGGGCCTGTATAACCTGTATAACCTGTAGCGCCAGCAATCACTTGTGAACCGGTTTCATTTCCGCTTGCGTCATAACTATTTACAACCACATTATTCGAGGCGTCTACACTTAGCGCAGCTACCACATTATCGCTGGTATCCATAAATTTGATGGAATTATTACTGACATATAAATGCCGCCAATAGTGGCCAGTGCTACCTAAATCATACATGTTATTTTCCGTCGGAATAAAATTACCTCTTAACTGAAGCGTGTTACCGCTAGGATCGGCTGGATTATATAGAAAACCAGTATCACCAGTAAAGCCGCCTTCACCGTTAGTGTATTGAATGGAACCAGTTGGGCCGGTTGCGCCTCTGGCAGCCGTACTCATTGTCGTGCCGTCTTGAAAGGTTAAAACACCGCCTTCGCCCGATTTTAATGTTAAATTACGGCTTGTTACACTTAATCCATTAAATATACTGTGTCCATTCATATTAAAATCTGTATCCATTTGGATACTAGTTTGACCCGGATAGCCTAGAATATTATAAACGAATAATTTATAAGCATTTGTTATTGATCCGCTATTCATATTCAAGGTTCCATCATACGCAGGTATAAACCCTGCAGTCGCTTGAGTGGTGCCATCTGCGAACGTGATATGTCCTGAACCTGAAATATCTAAATTATTTACATTAATAATATTATTAAAACTCATATCTACTGTTTGCGTGGCGGGGTATTGTGACCAATTTGCTGCACTAGCTGATGAACCTGTGGGACCTGTAGGACCGGTTAGTCCTGCTGTTCCGGTTGGACCAGTTACTCCTGTATAGCCTGTATAACCTGTATAACCTGTTGCTCCTTGTATTCCTGTATGACCTGTATGACCTGTGTCACCTTGTATACCAGTTGCGCCTACCAATGATACAGGGGATCCCCATAAATTTCTTAGCCCTGATTCTGTAAAGTATTGAATACCAGCGGTTCCGAAATCAATCGATCCTCCCGCTGTTGTTGGAGGATAATTGGACGAAAATACTGTTCCATAATTTGTAGCCACATGATTTAATGGTACACTATCCGACAAAAAGGTTTCACTACTATTTACATTCAGAAGCAGCTTTGTATTTGTATCAATTGATAAAGGGGCTAAAGGTGGTGTAAATGGACTTGATGTATAAAGTGCGGTTCCGGTTGTCCAACGAATCTGCGATAAGAGACCTCTTAGATTGGTTACCTCTGATGTTGGTGGTGTGTTCTGTCCGTCTTGTCCAAATGTCAAAGGTCTTGCTGTTGAAAAGTCAATGCCGCTGACATCTTGTGTATATACCGAGATTCCGTCTTGATAAAATGTGAAGGTGTTTCCATTACGGACATATGCAACATGATACCATTGATCAAGACTGAAAGTGCAAGAAACTGGATAAGATACAAAATTAATCCACATATAAGGAATTGGTGTAACATTGACATCATTGCTATCTAGCACCATTTGTAGGATTTCACCAAATGAAAAAATTCGCCCGGCTCCTAAATTTGATTTAATATATACATAAGTTTCAATCGTAAAGTCTTGTGTCCCAATCTCATTAAAATAATTAATTCCTGTATCAGTACTTTTAGGACCATAAATCAGTGCTGTATTAGTGTCAATATAGAAATCTCCAGCATTACCTGAATTATTATTAGGCGCACCCTGTCCTGATAGAATACTATTTCCTGTTGCTCCGGCTTGACCTGTTGCTCCGGCTTGACCGGTTGCTCCAGTAGGGCCTGTCACTCCGCCACCGCCACCTCCGCCTGTTGCGGCTGTCGTTTGTATAGTTCCATCGGCGAAAGTTATTTGACCGCCACCGCCAGAGGTAAGTGTTAAATTAGGTGCAGTGAATATACCGGTATTTGTGTATGAATAGTATCCATCATTATCACCTCTTACTCTTATATTTAATGAACAAACGGTTCCGCTATCAATTCCGGTTAATGCACTGTAGTATCCATTATTAGTTCCGACTGAATTGATATTAAGTTCATTACTATCAATCAATGAAACATGTGCGATGGAATTATTACTTAGGTCTAAATATCCATTTGTTATTAATACACTGTTACCACCGTTCGGGTTAATTATCAAAGGTGTTAGATTATCAGACGTTCCATTAATAGATTGCACATTATTTAAAGTTCCACCAATGGTTGCGTTATTTGTAAGTGTTAATGCTGACACATTTGTAATATTATTTGTCGACATATCCACACTTTGTATGGCGCGATATTGAGCCCATAAGGAGGAGTCGACCTTGTTCGATGTAGTCGGATTTCCACTTGCGTCATAACTATTGGTCACCACATTCTTTGACGCATCCACACTAAGTGCTGCAACCATATTATTCGACGCATCCACAAATTTTATCGAATTTTGACTGACATATAAATGCCGCCAATATTGACCTGTACTGCCTAAGTCATACATAGCACTCTCTGTTGGTAAGAAGTTTCCTCTTAACTGAAGTATATTGCCGCTAAGATCAGCTGAATTGTATAGAAAACCTGTATCACCCGTAAATCCTCCGGCGCCGTTACTGGATTGTACTGAGCCGATTGGACCTTGAGATGATGAGCCCACAGGTCCGGTGGGACCTGTTACACCTGTATATCCTGTATATCCTGTATAGCCTGTATAACCTGTATAACCGGTGTAACCTGTATAACCGGTATAGCCCGTATAACCGGTATAGCCCGTATAACCGGTGTAACCTGTATAACCGGTGTAACCTGTATAACCGGTATAGCCCGTATAACCGGTATAGCCCGTATAACCGGTATAGCCCGTATAACCGGTATAACCGGTGTAACCTGTATATCCTGTATAACCGGTATAGCCTGTATAGCCTGTGTAACCGGTATAACCTGTATATCCTGTATAACCGGTATAACCTATAGACCCTGTGTACCCTGTATAACCTGTATCACCTTTATCGCCTTTGACCCCTTGCGGTCCTTGTACTGCTCCAACTTGGAGCCAATTTCCGCTAAGTTCAGTTACATAACCGACGTGTGATGTGATAGCTACCCATAAGTATTGAGTGATAATATAGCCATCACCAATAGTCACATTGGATAAATCTAATAAATCAGCAGATGCATCAAAAGTGCCTAAAATTTTAATTGTACCAGGATTAATCCCACCGATTAATGTACCGGCAGGCAAATCTAAAATACCATCTGATGAAGTAATGTGCGCTCCGCCAACATATATACCATTCTCGCTGGTATAAATTGTGTTTACCCACAAATTTGCAAACTGGTGTCCGGTATCTCCCAAATTATATTCATTTGTTTCAGTCGGTAAAAAATTACCACGTAAAGTAAGTACATTCTTACTAGCATCATTTGGATTATACATAAAACCTGTATTGCCGAGATAGCCGCCATTACCATCACTGTAGAGGACTGAACCGGTCGGACCAGATATTTTACTAATAGGCGTTATATCCAATTGCGTAAAATTAATTTCTGGAAAATTTACACAGCCATTGACATAGTTATTATTATTGCCGGAACTCACTGGATTACATATTTCTGAACCCGCTTTTACATCAGTTAATAGCTCATAATTTTGAGCAAAGTTGACAATACCATAGGAAATATCACAATTATAGTTGAGAATTGTGTTCTCATTATATGTATAACCATTATTTTTCACCGGATTAGCTGTATTAAGCGTTTGAACATCTCTATAAATCTCATTGAAAATGGTGGTTTTACGTTTATTGCTAGAATTTTCGCCAGCGGATAAAATTTCATTTACTGTTCCAAAAGCCCTACTTGCCATAATATAATATAAGGGGTTTTTATATAATGAAATTACAACTAATTTTCAAGGATCAACTATAAAATCACTCTTATCGTAATACATATGTGTAAAAAATTGAAATGCTTTTTTGGAAAGATAATATAGTATTAATCAACACAAAGCATTTAAAGAGAAGAATGAGTTCTTACAGCAGCAAGAAAAGTAGCAAGCCTTTTTGTAAAGTTTGTTATGATGCAGGAAAACCGGAACGAGAATATACATCGCATTACGTCAAGAGTAAGCCAGGTAACGAAGGTAAAGTCATATGCCCTTATTTATTATCCCTTGTATGCAGTTATTGCAAAAAAAAAGAAGGCCATACAGCACGTCATTGTCCAGTTTTATTAAAAAAATCAAAATCGCTTGTTAAGCGTGCGGTCTCTGAAGGTGATAAAGATCACGATGGGTGGACAGTTGTTTCAAATAAACAATCATTGCCGACGCCACCTGCATTCTCTGCTCCGAAGCCTTTAAATATAACCCGCAGCCGTTTGGCCGACACCCCGCCTCCACGAGAAGTAATGCAAGAAAAAAATACATGGGCGAAGATTGCATCAGCAAAGCCTCTAGCACTTGCTGCAAAGCTTGTAGAACCTACCCCGTCACCAACACCCGATGCATTATTTAAATTGAATAATCCTGAACAACATGATTCGTCTGATTATACGGAGGAGGAGACAGATGATGATGATGGTGATGAGGGTGATGAGGGTGATGAGGGTGATGATGGTGATATTCAACGGGAAGATAGCGTACCGGCACCTTATAGATATGTTTACGGGGAAAGTAGGTGTTGGGCTGACGAAGAGTAGGTTTATATGAAAAATTTATATGAAAAAAAATAATAGCCCATTAGGAGTTATTTTTTTCTAAAAGACTTTGGAAAAATTGCCAGCACTATAATGATGTCCTAAAAACAAAAATAGGCCCAAACATACATCTGCTAAAAGGATTTGATAAGCATTTTTATTCCGGTTTATCGCATAATAAGCAAATAATAAATAAAGAAGACCATGTATAATGCGGAATCGACTCCACCAAATAGGCGCGCCTTGTGTTTCTAGTCCACTAGTTCGTTTACCGGTAAAGAAGAGATAGATAAAACCAATAGCCGGTAATAGAGCCAAATAGCCCAAATAAGGTAAATAATTAAGCGGCGTTTTTTTAGCTAGCACACGATTAATAATCTCGAAGGAATGCAAGCGCCCAAGAATAAAAGAAAACGTTTTTGCATCGCATTCATATTTTTATATATTAAAAATATATATTTAATTATCATATGGGAGGCGGTGTATTACCAGTAGCAATACATAAGGGCGAATTGCTCTTTTTGTTTGGTGAAGAATGCGAGGAACATAAATGGATTGATTTTGGTGGCGGAGCAAACCCAGGCGAAACATTAATGCAAACAGTTACCAGAGAATGTTGCGAAGAATTAGATGGATTTCTTGGAACCCAGAATGAAATAAAAAACTTGATTAAAACACAACTCTTGCTCAAATTAAATTTAGAAACATATACTTCTTTTCTTATCCATGTACCTTATGACGCCAAATTACCTTTGTATTTTAATAACCACCATAAGTTTATCAAATCACATTTGCCGAATTTATTATGTAAAAATGGCATGTTTGAAAAACGACAAATAAAATGGATGTCTTTGAAAGAAATTGAGCAAAGACGAGGACAGTTCCGGGCTTATTATCGTCCGATGTTGGATCAAATAATGGAACACGAATCTTTTCTATTACAACAAATTTCATCGAGACACTAAAATAATATATTTTAAATACCATATAGACATGGCAATATATAGCTTGGATTTACTTACATTTAAACAAACTTTTAGTGTCACTAATGCCGATAAATTAGAATATGGAGAGATCTATACGCCTTTTTCTCTGATAAATAAGATGCTGGATTTATTTGAGCCGGCCGTTTTCACTATATCTGAAAAAAAATGGTTAGATATTGGTGCTGGTCAAGGTTATTTTTCTATCGCCTTATTTGAGCGATTGAATAAAGGTTTAACCGCCGCCGGTTGGACAAATGAAACAAAGAGAAAAAAACATATTATTGAAAACATGTTGTACATGGCCGAAGTAAAACCGGCGAATATAGATGCCTTAAGAGAGATGTTCGGCTCCGGAGCGAATATTCTCGTCGGTGATTTTCTTGATAATGATGTATCCGGAGCCATAGGCGTGTATGATTATATTATTGGTAATCCGCCTTATAACTCTAAAGGCATGAAAAAGGTGCCGACGAATAAAGAGGGTAATAAAAAGCTGGATGGTACTACTGCTTGGATGAAATTTGTTAAAAAATCTCTCGCCCTGTTGCATGATGAGTCTGGTCAACTCTGTTTAATTGTGCCGTCCATTTGGTTAAAACCGGATAAGGCTGGTATCCATCAACTGCTTACCAAATATAATATAGAAAAAATGCATTGTCTGACAGGTAATGAAACTAATCTAATGTTTAGAGGCGAAGCACAGACGCCGACATGTTATTTTCTTTTAACGAAGAGAGATACTGATCAATATATTTCTTTGTATGATATTAAACGGCAAAGCTATGTGAATTTTCCGCATAAAAGCGGCGAACCGATACCTATATTTGGTTCTACTATTATACAGAAATTGCAGAAATGGCTCGTGATAGGAGGTTCTTTACATGTTAAGAAAACCAATATGCCTTCGGTAAAAAGCACCTTTACGGAAACGCCTTATTCTATGGATACGGACACGAATACGAATACGAATACGAATACGAATACGGACAATAAATATCCTTATATGAATATCAAGAGCTGTTTATTAGAAGGCTTACAACCGGTGTTATTAATCAATTATAGTGATATGCCACAAGCGTTTCAAGGTGTTAAAAAACTTGTTTTAGCCCATAAAATGTATGGCTTTCCTTACTATGATAAAACTGGTATCTATGGTATTTCTAATCGAGATAATTATGTAATTACTGGTAAGACTGATGCCGAATTCATGCAATTACAAGCCTTTCTCTCTACGAAACTAGCTCTTTATATATTTGAAGCAACTCGTTATAGAATGAAATACTTGGAAAAATATGCTTTTAATTTCCTGCCAGATATAACGAAGTTGACCGATTTTCCAGCGGCTGCAGACATCACTGATCAGACCGTTGCCGATTATTTTGGCTTAGATGACTTGGATAAACAACATATAAATAGTTTACATCGGAGAGAATATAAGCGATTTTTATAGTGTGATAATATATGTATATATTTTTAGAACTATGTACCCAAGCGAAGATTTATGCTACGGTAGGTTTATTAATTCTTTTGTATATGATTATTAAAAGCAGTGAAAATACAAATGCTGATATTATTAAATTAGTCATAAAAGCAGGTGTAATGATTGGTGTAACCTTTGTTATTAATAAATTATGTACGACAGGTTATAAATATATTTCTTGGCTGTTGGCATTTATACCGCATATTATTATTATTATGATGCTAGCGAATCATTCGCCATAAATAAAAAAATTGACGCCAGTATTTTTTGAATAAAAAAATTGAATCTGAATCTCTCTTACCATTATTTCATAAAGGAAGAAATCATGGTAACATTGGCGACGACACGCTTTAATACACAAACATGGGAAGAGCGGCAGCGATGGCTTTCCGTAAATAATTGTGAAGGCTCTATTATCGGGACACCGATTCGTATGAAAGAAGATGTATTATCATCATTGATCGTATTAGAAATGCATAATGACGAGAATAAAATCAAAGCGATTAGTTTTGTAAAAAATCATGTATGGTTTGATAAGACTTATCGAATATATAAAGACCGCAACTATAACCGATATATTTATAAAGGTCATTATCGGTTAGAAATTGAGAAAATAGAGAATAGTCTAACACCACTAGAGAAAAAAATAATAGCTATATTCAATCAGCTATTATTTAAAGGGGCATGTCATTTTAAACGAGCACAAGGTATAACGGCCGTACCGAATTGGATTATGCAGAATAAGCAATTAGATTTTATTGAACATTTTAAAGGTTTGTTAATGAGATATTACCCAAGTATTAAACTGTAGTACTAGATGTAGCTTCTTCTGCATCAACCGTAGCTACCCGTTTCATTGTTTTGGAATTGAATTTTTCTGATAAAATCAGCCAATAATCGCTAATTTGCGGTACGTTTTGATTATATGTATTACTAATCACCGCAAACAAGCCGTTACAGTGGAGCCGTAAATGATTATATTGTTTGATTTGGTCAATCGCTAACAGATTAAATTCATCTCTATAGAGTTCACTTGCATGCAGCCGATTAAATAAGTCGATACCAACAGCACTTAATAATTCATAGATGTGTAATAATTCAGTATTTTTTTGTCTAGAGCGGTCACTCCGGAAAATATGTGTCGCCAGCTGTTCTTTACTCGTTTCACCGACGATATATTTAATCCGTTGCTGTTGAAAATCCCGTAATTCTTGGCATTTTTCTCTCAATTCTCGGACTTGATTAGCGGATGCTTCTAAAACAAACCGATATATATATCTTATTTGTTCAGCTAAACCATTACTAGTAGCACTTGTTGTTAATTTACTAATAACGCGAGTTTGAAGTTCATGACGACCGATCAAGCCGCCGCATGGCACATCACCAGGAGCTCTGGGTGCTTGGCCGCCACCTATACTACGTTGGTATTCAAGCCAATGCGGATTATGTAATTGCTCTGATACAACTTTTCGGCCGGTATTCCAGTCAAAAGCCGTATGACAACCAGTGCACCACATTTGTGAACAGCCTTCAGTCCGATAAATGCGGTTATGGCAACCAGGACATTGTTTTGTCTCTTTCTTTATCGCCTGAGCACTGGCGATATTATTCGGATCGCAAGTATGATTCGCTTCGGCTTTATTCAGTCCAATGACTTCGTGACAGTCGTGGCAAGTAAAGAATTCACAAATACCGCATTTGTATTGGGTTGATAACATGCCATTACAATCCGGAGCAGGACAAGACATAAAGAATACTTTCTTCTCGACTTCTATTGCAAGTCCCTCCGGTGCTAATCCACGTTTTAAACGATGTTCGCGTTGTATTGATGCGCCGATTTCATTTGAAACATCATAGAGTTGCTGTCTTAAAGCCCGTTCCTTGATGCGTAATTCGTGTCGAATACCTTCTTCCCGTTTGCTGGCTTGATAACGTTCGGCGGCTTCCATTGTTTCGGCTAATTTACTCAATTCTATATCACAGAGGAACTTTTCCCGATGCGGTTTATAAGTTTCTGCTAACCATTTCTTCGTCAAAGCCAACATGAATTTCGGTGTCCACGCTTGCTTACATTCCATGCAATGTGGTTCATTCGTGCTAGTCAATAAATAAGAGCGAATACAAGCAATGCATGTCTTATATTTACAGGCGACATATTCGCACTCAACGCAAGCTCTCGTGCTTTTATTATAGGTTTCACAGCAGATATTACATTCGCCGGCTGACAGCTCGGCAGCCATATCAACAGAGGCGGATGCCTCTTCTTTTTTCATCATGGTCTTCTTAGTAGTAGCAGAGATTTTTTTATTCAAGGTAGTAGCAGCCATTTTATCTTCATATGAATACTACAGCTTAAAGACAAAAAGAACGATTCAATTTTAAATAAAACTCACTGAAAAAACGACACTGTGAAAAAGGCACCCGAATTAGAAAAGCACTAACTAATGACTTAAAATAATCACGTTTTATACTAATAGTATGCCAACAGATACCAACATAGATAATTATACGATAGATGAATTATTGTTGATATTGAATTTAACTGATCCGACACCTTTTAATGTGAAAGATGTAGCAAATTCTTTTATTGCAAAGATGAAAACTGATGGGAGAAAGGATTTAGAGAATTTTTTTACACAAGCCCGTGACAAAGTTTTAGAATATTTATTGAGCGATGATATTAAAAATAGAGAAGTTGATAATGAAGTTACTGAAAGTACAGAGAAAATCTGGTTAGATGGTGGTGTGAAAGATAAGGCCAAACAACCGACCGTTTATTTTAGAGATGCTGAACGAATGGTCATTGAAAATCAGACAACTTCTGCAACAACTCTTGCGCCGCCAATTATTTCAACACATGTTATTGTCATTGATAGCCAGTATCGTACAAGTATATTACCTTATGCCAATAATCCAACTTCAAATTCATTTAATACGAATTTCACCTTTAATTTGACGAGTCCAATAAACAAAGCTCTCTCTTTGACATTATATTCTTATCAAATTCCTACGTCATGGTACGCTTTTAATGTGAGATCAGGTAATACCTTTTTTATGTATAATGGTATCATTCTCCAAATACCGGATGGGAATTATACGCCTGATCAAATGGCTAATGCTATAAATAAGGTAGCCGATTCATTTCTGGCGACGACTGGATTAAATGTCATTTATAATCCGAATAGTCAACGATTTACTTTTACAAACAATAATTTATTATCTGGTCCGATTACGATTATATTTTATATTCAAGCCAATGTAGTTAATTACAATAATTGCGGTAATTATAATTTATCCGAATTCCAAACTTTGGGTATCAATTCTACGTTGGGTTGGTTGTTAGGTTTTCGGACGACGCCTGATTCTGTAACAGGTGATGTAAATTTAACTATTAATCCCGGTCAAACCATTTTGGCCGATGTAACACCTCAATTATTTGGTCCCAAGTATTTTTATCTCTCGATTGAAGATTATAGTAATCAACGTTTATCAAATGGGCTCTATAATATTACAAATACCAAATCATATAACACGCTCACTGTACCCGATTATTATAACACTATTAATGTTGCTTGTAAATTACGTGAAGGGAGCCTTACTCAGGCGCAACTTTTTTCGATAAACGCAGTGATTGAGGGGAATGCAAATAATAATAATGTAGCGGGTTATAAAAATACATTATCAGGACCCACTTCTAGCTCCACTTTTGCGATTATACCTTTAGAAGCCGATATAATTAATAATATTCGTCCGTATCCTTATGTGAAGCTTGGTGCCGATTTAGTAACAAATAAACGCAACTATGTGGCCCCAACTATTTTAGAGCGTTTTACAGTGACCTTGACCGATGATAAAGGTAATTTGGTGGATTTATATGATAACGATTGGTCTTTTTCTTTACTAGTTGAGGAGAGATTAAATTAAGAGTTGTTCTTCAATATAGGCGGGTAGGGTTTGATCGGCAAGTGCCGCTGGCCTGGTTATTTTCCATTCTAGGGTAAGTGGAACAGTGGAGGCCTCCGGCGATTTGCTTGTCCATGTTTTCTTATTAAACAGAATAAATAGTTTTTTAAGTCGGTTTATAACGCCTCCGGCATCTCTCGGCGGTACATGTTTCGACGCCCACTCAAATTGTAGTGCTTGGATTTTCGTTTGGAAACCATGTACTAAACAAATATGTGTCCAACCTGGACCTCGGCTCTTAGTATATTTTGCTCCGCCACTTAGTTCGCCATTATGCTTTCGCAAGCGCTTTACCGGATCAGGCGAGACACCAGCATACGTAGATCCTTTATTTTGAATGATATAAAATGACCATTTGTCTTCTTCTTCGTCGGCGATGGCTACAGGTTTTATATCAGTCATTTTATTTACGCCAGAAAATAATTAGAAACATTACACACAAAAACCAAGTACCACATCCGAAATATTTAGTATATTGAATTGTTCGGCGAGGATTATCATCGAAAGAAACTAATATTTGGTATATATTCAAAAAGCTTGATTCTTCTTTTTTATCATAGACTGTTTCCTGATAGCCTAGATGGATCATGGCTAGTATCCCGAAAAGAAGAGCAATAGCAATATAGGCCCATTGTCTATCGGTTGTTCTTTTCTTACTACTTTTAAATAATGCATAAAAGACAATAATATATTTAAAAGCATCAGAAAAATGATCATACATATCGCCAAAATGGGTTGTCATATTATATTTTCTTGCTAGCTTACCATCTACGCAGTCAAAATAATAGGCAATGACCCATAAAATGGCTGCTGCAAGGAAATTGCCTTGAAATATTTCGTAACCCGTTAACAAACCGACTATTATACTTAATGTAGTTACCATGTTCGGCGTAAAGCCGAGTTTATAATAGAGATCTAGATGCATATCAATGAATTTTAACAAATTTTTGTCTATAGGGCATTCATAATGGTCTGCTATTTTATTTACCATTTATATAAATGGATATATTTATTTATAGGAAAAAAAAGGAAGGATTTTAAGTCCATTCTGAAAAAGGGAAATCAATTTTGGACATTTTAAAAATGTCCATTTTCGTTTTTGGCGATTTAGAATGGCCAAGAAATTGTCACTTTTTGATTTTAGAGCATAATGCTCTCATTTCTGATTTTTAGTGTTTTCATTTGTGAGCATAACTTTTTTTCTCATTTTTATAAAATGAGAATTAAAAAGGATTTAGGGAAATAAAATGTTGCTATAATATAAGAAAATGGCAACAAATTTTTCCCCAAAAACCCCAAGATTTTCTTGTGAATTATGTCACATGCAAACCAATAACAAAAAAGATTATAATAATCATATGATGACACGCAAACATATAAATAATGCAAATCCGCAACAACACGCAACAAATTCACCCCAAAAAATCCCAAATACTGCTTGTAAAACTTGTGGTAAGGAGTATGAGAGTCGCTCGGGATTATGGAGACATGAGAAAAAATGTGATGTAATAATAATTAAAAAAGAAGAATATTCCGAGAGTGATATTAAAATTTTGACCAATTTAGTTTTGGAAGTAGTTAAAAGTAATTCTGATTTACAAAAACAAATGTTAGATGTTTGTAAAAATACTAGTAATACAAATAATAGCCATAATAATATCAATCATTCAAATAACAAAACATTTAATCTACAATTCTTCTTGAATGAACAATGTAAAGATGCCATGAACATTATGGATTTTGTCGATACAATCCAGCTCAAGATTTCTGATATGGAACGGATTGGTGAGCTTGGGTATGTTGAAGGCATTTCCAGTATCATTATGGAGAATCTGAATGGAATGGATATTTATAAAAGACCGATTCATTGTAGCGACGCCAAAAGAGAGATCATGCATATTAAAGATAAGGGTATCTGGGAAAAAGATACGGTTAATAATGATAAGATGCGTAAGGCTATCAAACATATTACTTGGTTGAATAGTAAATTATTATTCGCTTGGGCAGCCGATCATCCCGGTGTGATTTATAGCGACCATAAACTTAATGATAAATATGGTGAAATGGTATTAGAAGCGATGGGTGGCAAGCGAAATAAAACTATGGAAGAAGGCGAAGCAAAAATCATTAAGAAAATCAGTAAGATGGTTTTAATAGATAAAACTATTATATAAAATATATTTAAATATATCTTACCATATTGAGTAACAGAAGTAAAAAATGACTACTACATATGATATGAGCAAGAAGACAATAGTAGAAGATTTTGGTGTTGTGCCGAATGTGCCGAAAAAGGTTGAAGAAAAAACCACACAAGAACCTTCCGGTGAATTAATGGCCAAGCTAGAAAAAGAAGGTATGCAAAAACTGGCCGCTGCAAAAGGCGGCGATATGTGGTATGTACCATCGGAAACAACTTTAAAAAATATTATGCAAGACGGTATGGACCAATTTAAAAAGGAAACAGGACGTGGCATGACTTATGGTGAAATGCGTGATTTATATGGTTAACAAATTGTATGGTTAACAAGTATATGGTTAACAAGTATATGGTTAACAAGTATATGGTTAACAAGTATATGGTTAACAAGTATATGGTTAATATATTATAAAAAATTGAAATGATATTTTTTATAATACTTTATAGCATTTAAAGACGAAGAAACAAGAGAATGACTGAAATCATCAATCCGCAACGATTAGTGTTTATCCAAACCGAAAACAACTGTATGTTTTGTGACAAGCCGAAAGGCCCAAGTTATTCCTATTATGTCTCATTAACTGACAAAATGGGCTTTCTAGCTTGTGGCAAATGTAAAGACAAAGCCAATGAAGCATTGGACGATTGGCATGCGAATTTAGCTTACGGCCGTGCCCGCTACTTGAAAGACAAAATAATTAAAATAAAACGCTCTTCAGGTGAAATCGAGGACGGCTGGTCTTTAGATAATCCATTGACGGGCGTGGATAATAGAGGTATTGAAGTAATCCATTGCTATAATCAAAAAGAAGATATCGGGCGATGGTGTAAATTAAAGGAAATACTGGATTTGAACCCGCCGGCAAGCGAAGCAGTACCAAGTACAAGCGCAAACGAAGCAGCAAGCACAAGCGAAGCAGCAAGCGCAAACGAAGCAGGTACAAGCGAAGCAGTACAAGAAGAATTCAAAAACTTATGCGTAGAATGTGGTGTAGATATGGGACCAGATAATCCTCGGCAATTGTGTGGAAAATGGCGTTGTTGTAGTAATTGAAAATAAATGAGCGAGTGAGATATATTGCATATTTTTTTTACATAAATATTTCAAGTGCAATACGCAGTATTATTTTTATCTCATAATATTTATATGAAATATGATGGCGATTTATATAATTTTATAAAAAAAAAATTAAATATTAATGAAACAAATATAGATTATCAAAAACCGCCAAAAGAAGTTACTTATGAAATGTTGAAAAGTTCGATGATGGGTGATGATAGTCGTGATTTTCAATTAAAAATAAAGGAAATCGAAAAGGATAAAAAAAATATGGTAGCAGAAGCCTTATGGTCTCCATATGCAAAAATAATGTTTCCGCCAAACAATTATGGCCTTTATGTAGAGAAAAATGGTCTAAAACATATGAATTTTGCTATCAAGATCACTCCTCATAAGAAAAAAAAAACAACCCATTTATTGAGAGAAACATTATTTTCAAAACCAATCTCTCCTTTGCAAATTAATAGTACAAAAGGAAATACACGATTCTCAAAAACAAAACGAACAAAACGAACAAAAATAACGCAAAGAACACGACTAGCAGGAGGAAAGAATAAAAAGACTAGGAAAAAGTATTTGAAAAAACAAAAGGGCGGGGTTAAATTCGATGGGCGTGCGTCTTTAATGAGAAGAAATTATCCAAATGATGATAGATCTGAGGCTTTACAATTATATAATTATCCAGGTACCGCTTTATATTCGATGCAAATACCTGATAATAATGATCGCTTAGCTTTACTTCAACAATTTGCTTATATGATGTATTATTTAGAAATAGATTCTATCATTGATTTACATTCTTGCGGAACAGGCTTACATCCATCAGGAAGATATACAGGCTTTGAAGGGTGTTATGAGCTAACCGATGAGGATGAGAAAGAAAAGAAGGAACTTTATATAAATAGTGAAAGAGAGACATGGGAATTTGTGAAAAAATTAGATAGAGAAAATATTAATAATGATAATATTCAATTTTGGGATGACCGTGAAGGCGTAGGCATTGAAGATTTTACCGCAGGTACTTTAAATGGCTGGTTAAAGTTGAGTGAATATCCGGAAATAAATGATCCAGAAAATAATAAATTAGCCATTCATTGTCAATCGGGATTTGGAAGAAGTGGAATAGTATCTCTCTTTTATCTCCTCCGAGATGTATACAACCAAGAATATGATATTCGAAAAAAATATATGGGATTTGGTAGTTCAAGAGAGATGTTTGATTTTTTAGAAGAAAAATTAGAAGAGGAATATCAAAAAAGTGAAGTATTCGGCCAGTGTTCACTATTATTTTCACAGCGGTTATTTATTTCACGTATAAATTATATTATATTGGCTATTTATACTTATACTTATAATGAAATAACCGAACCATCATTCTATTTATATCTTCTCCCAGAAGAACAATTGCCTATTATTCATGCTATGCCTGATAAAGAAGTTGATTTCGAGGAATCAGAGATTTTATTGCATGAACAAATATTTGTTCCTGTATTAGTTAATTATGAAAAAATAAGGAGTGAAAATGGAGATAGAGCAATAGAAGCACTCATGCGTAGGAATAAATTTTTATTAGGGCAGCATGAAAGGAAGGATGATGAATAAAAGTTTTTGAATATTATTTATTGTAGAAAATAAATAATAATCTCTCTTCGATAAAAATTCTAAGGGGTTTTGATTGTAATCTTTGTCTTCTTGGGTTTCATTTCTTTTGTCTTTTCGGAAGGTGTTGTTAAAACTATATTTTCTAATGATGTTGTATCTTTCTTTTCCTCAACCATACTTTTTCTAACGGTACATCCTCTATGATGTGCAGATAAAGCTTGTTGATTTTTGGCTATGAAATTACAATATTCACAAACCATTTTTCCAACAGAAAAGGTATATCTGGTGGAGAGATAATTCTCCAAATTAGGAAAATTGATATCTTCAACTTGTTTTAATAATTTTTGACTGAAATCTTTTATTGTTTTTAAAATATTTAATTTCTGAGAACAACATTCTTGGAATTCTTTATTGATAGAATCTAATGTATCCTTGTCAATCGTATCAATATCACTTTTATCATCAAATTTATCCAGAGTTTCTTTAAAATGATCAATAATTTCAATACCTAATTTAATCTTTTCAGCATCATAATTTACTTCATGCATAAATAATAAAATGTGTTTGCCATTATGAATTGAAATTTCAAAGTTACGTTTATTAGCTATTCCAGTATTTTGTGAGAGAAAAAGACCACAACAACTTTGTGTTTCAACATCGTGAATAAATTTTTTAACTTCTTCTTTTGAAACAATTCTTTCCCAGTTTTTATTTTCAATTAAAATAGTTGGTTTATTCTCTCTGACCAACATAATATCACCGGTTTCTTTCTTATCACCAACATATTCTATGTCTTGAGCGCTTGGATATAAGGTATTTAATATATTAAATACTATATTCTCGGATATTTTTCCTTTGGTAGAAGCATTTTCCATTTTTTTAAGCATATCATTTACAGTTGCATTTAATGAAACGGACGTTTGTTGATGTGCTGTAGATATCTCTCTAATTGTATCATTTGTTGTTTTAATCTCTCTTATATTAGTTTCTAATCTTTGTTCACTTTGAGTAAACTTCTGTTCCAAGCTTGAAACAAAGTCTTGAAGTGTTCTTGGGTTAATAGATGAGCTAAGAAACTTATTGGTATCTTCTGTAATAGAATAGTGGAGAGATTTAATAGATTCATTAATTTGTTTCGAGAGGGATTCATTATTTTTTGGCATAATATCATTGATCAGTAGATGAGTTTTATCAATCATCATAGAATTTTGTTCTTTCAATAGGGGAGCAATTTTGTCTGCAACATTATTTGAAAGAATCATTTTAATATCGTCCATATAATCTCTCTTGAACTCGGATAGTTTTAATGTAAGGTTATTTATGTTATCTGTTTTAATATGCGAGAGATTATCAGAAACATTAGTAATTTGTAATTGAAGAACTTTCATAGTTTCAACAAGTTGCTCCGCAAGCGAAGTATTCAGGCCAGTACTGGCATCTGGAATAATTTTATCCATAAAATCTATAAACAATAAGTTGGCTGCTTCAAAGGTAAGTGTTGGATATTTTTTATAAAAATTCCATATCTTTTCGTTAGCAACAGAGAGAATAAACTCGGACATTTTATAATATAGTATATTACTATCTCTTTAAGTTGTAATTTTCGCAATATTAAGTTTGATACTGCG
>Ga0209353_10000771_pt1 | contig 18826 bp, 32 predicted proteins | sample LauGreSpBDMM15SD_2_FD_187561 | JGI IMG/M metagenome (GOLD analysis project Ga0209353, IMG submission 187561) | Freshwater lake microbial communities from Lake Michigan, USA - Sp13.BD.MM15.SD (SPAdes) (version 2) | ecosystem: Environmental > Aquatic > Freshwater > Lake | place: Lake Michigan...
TCTATTTTATTTAATAATAAATTTAACGTAGAATTGTTTTAAAACAAAAAAGGCATACTAATTAAAGTACACCTTTTTAAAAAACAAACAAAACAAATATTATGCTACAGTACCCTCAACAATAGAAGCAAGTATTCCTGTAGTTAATGGTCCAGTTACAAAATTAGCAGGTATTTTTTCCATACCTTGAAATTCCATTTTGTAAGATGAAGCATCTCCCATTGCAGCACCTGTAGAAACAGTAGCAGTAACTAAATCCATTCCTTTAGTCAATCCTGCCATAAAGAAATTACCGTTGTTATCTTCAACTATAACTTGTGGACGTCCATAAGATAAAAGTTTAAGTTGTTTATGGTCAGCAATAGTTAATTTTTTAATATCCAAAGATAATTTTTGGTCAACAAAAGTAGTTCCATTGTCTCTTGAACTTGTTAAAGTTTGCTCAAAAGTAGAAGTACCTTTTAATTCATATTTGTAACCAACAGGAGTACCACCTAAAGCAGTAATTACATCCTCTTGTCCTGCAGTTGCAGAATATGTTACTGTTGTAGCATCACCCCAATTAATGAAGTAAACTGCTCTTAATCCACCTAAACTGTCTTTACATTGTACAGCTCTTCCTAATGATATATCGCAAGGCATAGTTTTATATTTTAAAGTTAAAAAAAAGGGTAGGCAATTTTACCTACCCCATATTTAGTATTATAATTTAGATTATGCAGTTGGTGTGTAAAGTACAATTTCAGAACCTACACCATATTGAACCGCAGCAGTAAATCTCATTACTACTCTTACATTTTGTGAACCATCGATGTCAGCTAAATCAATTACTTGAACTTCATTTTGGTCAGATAACAAACCTGTTCCAAAGTATAAGTTAGATTTTTGAGCAGCAATAGCAAAATCATTTGTCATTCCGTTACAAACAAAGATTTTAACACCATCAAAAGAAAGTGAACCATTGTTGAACCATTGTGTTCCTTGTGCGTTTGTACCATTAGCACCTAATCCAGCAGCTCCAAAACCACCTAAACTGCGGATATAATCACGAGCAATTGATTGAGAAACGTATAAATACAAATCTTCTTTTCCGTAAAGTGCAGCAGGAATAGCATCAACAATTTTTCCAAGTTCAGCAACTACATTTCCAGCAGTTACACCACCTGAAGCACCAGCTACATCAATAACAGTAGCATCAGCAGCAGTAAGAGTTAAAAATCCGTCAAATTCTCCAGCGTTAGCAGTAACACCTTTCCAAATGTTTTGCTCTGTTTTTTCAGCAACTTTAGCTACAACGTGAGATAATAAGAAATCAGCAAATGATGGAGGAAGATTACTAAATGTTGAATACCCCATTTGAATCGATTCCCAATCGCTTCTAAAATCTTTTTTACACAATTGTAAATTTACTTGAAATTCTTCAGGAGTAATTACTCTTTCAGTCAATGTAACTGTAGATGTAGCATCAAAGTCACAAGTTGCATTTTTTACGATAGCATCTGTAGCAATTCTTTTAATTACTTCTTTATAAGCAATGTTTGGTTTTACTTCAATACCGCCATTAGCGATAGTTGAACCTGATAATAATGCAGCAGAGATATATTTTCCTGCAAATTCTCCTGCATAAGTAGTAGTAATACTTGTTGTAGTAGCCATAATTTATTATTTTTTAATTAAAAAGTTTTGCCATAACTATATCTTGTGTAGTCATTTGGCGATTAGTTGATATTTTATTTATTCTTAATTCAGATTTAACTTCTGGTGAATGTGTTAATGGTTCAACAACAACATCAGAACTTAATTCTTCTTTTACTTCTTTTGCTAATTTTAATTCAGCAATTTCAGTACGTAGTTTTTCAATTTCAGAAAAGAACATTTCTTTAGAAACTGATTCTACAATTCTTTTAGGAGTAGCTACTGTTTCAGCTTGTGCTTCAACCTCAACTTCTACTTCAGCTTCTGGAGCTTCTTCTTCTACAATGACTTCTTTAATTTCAGCAATAACACCTTCAACTGCTACTACTAAAATCATTCCATCTTCTAATTCGTATTCTCCAACAGGTACAGGAATTCTATCCTCACCGTTTACAATAAAAACATTGTTATCCATTTCAAAAGCATCTGCTTCTATAACAGTAACTCCATCTTTAAGTTTCATTTGGGCAAGTTTTACTTCCATACCCAAAAGAGTTTTGATTTCATTAATTACATTCATATTTACTTATTTAATTATTTAAACTATTGCTCTAATTTGTTTTATAGCACTATTAGAATTACTAATAAATGAATCTATTCTATCAAATAAAGATAATGTTTCTGAAGGTATATCTAAACCTAATGCTTTTGAATCATTTTTTACTTTATCAATTAATTTCTTTGCAGAATTTAAAGGTTTTAAAGATTCGTTATATGAAACTAATGCTCTATCTAAAGTTGAGGATGCACTTGTGTTTAAATCTTGTCCTTGTTTAGATAGTGCAATAATATCTTGTATAATGCCTAATTCTACTTTTACACTTGATAATTCTGTTTTTCCAAACAATGCTTTGTTTACTAATTTTTCAGTTGTCATACTATTATTTTTTATATTAACATATATTTCAATAATAACTTTTTTTTGTATTGTTATATTTTGTATATTTGTATTTCAAATCCGCCAAGATTTAAAGTTTTATAAATCCCCTTCTTTTAGTTTACTTGGCGGTACTATTAGAGGGGGTATTTATTTTAAAAAATATGTATTTACCTAAAAAAGAAAATTTAGAAAAATTAAACAAATTATACAATAGTGTAAATTGGGATTTAGAATATGATAAAAGATTTATTCGTGATGAAAATAAAAAGAAAAATATTAATTACGAAAAAAGAATTAACCCTGAAAAAGAAATAATAGAAAATTATTATTTAGATTTGTTTAATGAATATAATTGTTATATAAAATTAGGCGGAACTGAATTTGGATTTAAACTATATTTAACAAATGAAAAGTTTTTATTTAAATGTAGGTGTTGTAAGCAAGAAAGATGTGTAAATGATATAGAAATTTTATTTTTAAAAAAAGAAATTATTATTGGATTATGTAAAAATTGTAATCCTGAAAAATATAAAAATAATGAAATAGACGAAAATTTAATACAAAAAAAATTAAATGCTTTTAGACATACAACAAGAAGAAAAACAGACCCTATTTATAAATTTAAAGGTAATGTTAGAAGTTTAATTAGTTGTAGTTTTAAAAGAACAAAAGGAAGTAATTGGGAAAAGAAATTAAAATCAGAAGAAATACTTGGATGTGATTTAGATTTTTTCAGAAATTATATTGAATCTAAATTTACTGAAGGTATGACATTATATAATTATGGGAGATGGCATTTAGACCATATTAAACCAATATTTTTAGCTAAATCAGAATTAGAAATTATACAATTTAATCATTACACTAATTTTCAACCGCTTTGGGCAATAGATAATATTATTAAAAGAGCCAAGTATTAAATAAAAAAGGGCAACTATTAAGCTACCCTTTATATTTATAAATTAGCCATTGTTAGTAACAATAGTTCTTGCAGTATTTGTGTTTGTAACTGTACTTGTTTGTTGATTAACTGTTGGACCAATTCCTTGTTCTTGTAATTCTCCATTACAACATTTTTGAGAGTATTTACCATCTTTACATAAGCAACCTCTGTTACCACCTTTTGGTGAACTTGTTTTATTTCCCATAATTTTATTTATTAATTTCAGCATTAGTTATTATTGATTTAATTTTATCTATTAATTCTTGTTCTTTAGCTATTTGTAAACTCATTTCTAATTTGTCGCTAAAATATCCTTCGACACTTATTCCTAAATAAGTTCCGTTTTTAATTTCTTCCCAAACTTTGTCATTGTCAATACTCATAATAACTGCCCAAGCACCTTCTACTGCATTTAAATCATACAATGCAGTTTTATCAATTTTAGGATTGTCAACTGTCCAAGATTCAACAACTGAAACACCTTCAACTTCTGTTTTGTGTTCTAAAGTAGCATTGTTATTATTTAGTTTTTTTAAATATAATCTTGCTGCTTTGTTTACAGTTTCTTTTGAAAATTTAATATTATATTCATAATCACCATTTTTTCTGTAAATTAATTTATCTGGAACTAAAGCTAATCCTATAATAATTCTTTTCTCATCATCAACTGATTTAAATTCAATTCTATGATTATTTAAAGCAACCCAGTTTTCTTCTATTGCAGGAAACTTTACTAAACTTAAAGCATCTATACCATCTTTATCTTGACTTTCGTCAATAAACAATTCTATTGTTTCTAATTTTTTAGCCATTGTATTTTTTATATTATAATTAATTTATATTTATTTTGTTTATCCTATTGAAGCACTTGAAACTATGTTTCTATCTAAACTTTGTTGTGTTGTAACATCATTAGCTACTACATAAGCCTTAATGGGTTGTTGTTGTTGGTTACCTATCGTTTGTGCTAATTGATTTGTAGAACTTGCACCTACTACGTTAAAACTTGGAGCAGCAGGAGTAGCACCACCTCCACCGCCCATATTTGGAGCAGAACCACCACCGCCTGTTATTGATTTTGCTTGACCTATACTTGCAGCTAAAATAGAAGCTATAGATGTAGCTGCGGTTATTTTAGTTAATGCAATTCCTTTTATAGTTGATGCTGCTTGTACTGCATACATAGGATTAGGAACAACACCAATAACTGCGGGAACTGCTGCTAAAGCTGATGTTGCAGCACTAATTGATTTAGCTGAACCAACAACAATATCAGCAATAGCCAATCCTTTTTGAACTGCTAAAATACCTAATGCTACTGCTTTGTTTTTTCCTGCAAATTGCATTAATATATTCAAACCTGTATCTAAAGCATTTCTTTTAGCCTCTTTTATAGCTTGTTCTAAAGCAATTTCTTTATCTGCTTGTATTTTTGCTTCTGCTAATTTTTTATCTGCTTCAGTTTTAGTTATTAAAGCTAAATTTGCTTCGTGTTGTTGATTTAATAAAGTTAAGTCTAAATTATTTGCTAATAAAATTGACTTCTTTTCTTCATATTCTCTTTGCTCTTTTTCTGCAGGTGTTTCTTTTGATTTATTAAGTTCGTCTAAAATCGCAATAGCTTGTTTTGCTGAATCCATTTCTGCAGCAATTCTATCTTCTTCTATTTTCTTTAATGCGTCTGCTGCTGCTTTAGCTTTTTCTATTGCAGTTTGTTTAGCTTTCTCTTGGTCTTGTTCTCTTTTCTCTTGTGCTTTTTTTCTTGCTTCTGCTCTTTTTTCTGCTTCTTCTTTTTCAGTTTTAGACATTTCTTTACTGCCTTCATTAAACCTTTTTATAGAAGCATCATAGTTTTTACTAAAATCATTTACAGAACTTTTTGCATCCTTCCAAGCACCACTAAAATCACCAGAAATAAGTTTTTTAATTGCACCACCTAATATTCCTAAAGATTGGAATACTGCAGTTACAGAACTATAAACTACTCCAAATGCTTTTGATACAGTTGGTAAAGCACTTATAGCCAAATCAACTAAAGTGTTAAATAATGGTTCTACTGCTCTAAATACTCCTTGAAATAATTTACCAATACCATCAAGTAAAGGTTGCAATTTTTTCATTGCTACTTCATTTTCTTGAAATGCTGCAACTAAACCACCAATCAAAGCTACAACTAAACCTATTCCTGTAGCTTTTAATGCACCACCAAAAGATTGTGTAGCTACCTTTGCTTTATTTAAAGATGCACCTAATGCACCTATTGGACCTCCTGCTCTTTCTAAACTATCAATCCAATCTGATGAACTATTTTTAGCAGATTTAATTTTATCTTCTAAATCGTCAATTTGATTAAATATCTTTTTAAATTCTTCAGAACCAGCAGCAGTATCTTTTAACTGCCTTTTTAATGCTTTTAAATCTGAAATAGACTCTCCAAGATTTGATTTAACTTCTAACTCTATTGTTTTCTTTTCAGCCATTTTATTTCTCTTTTGATTTGGTTAAATCCTTGTTTAATTGTTGTTGGTCTTTGGTACTTTCCTTTAGCTATTTCAATAAGTTCACTTTGTCCGTAAAATTCATCTAATGCTAATAAATCTAAAATGTGCTTTATCATAATCTTTGGTCTGTTAATAGTTCAAATTGCACTTCTCCAGTTGTTAAATCTGTTGTAAACGTATTAATCAAATACTTTGTATCACGTATAATAACATTATCATTCAATTTAAGCGTAGTTAATATACTCGTTGGTAGTATTGCACTCACTTTAACTAATCTTGCTTTAAAATTGAATATATTATTAAAGTATGCAGAGTAATATTCATCATATAATCCTTTATCAATTAATTGATTTGTTAATGTAGATTGTTGTTGATTAAAATTTAACCCATAAGTATTAGTACCATCATAATATTCTTGTCCAAATGCTTTATAAGAAGTATGCATTGTGACACTTCCACTTACAGCAGTTTGAAAATAAAAATTTGTTCCAATCAAATCAGTTACAGCACTTGGATTATAATCGTATAAAATAATTGGCTTTGGAATATACTTTTGTAAATCTGTTTTTAAAGCATAAGCAACTTGTAGTTTATCATTTAAATTTGAAAAGTTTAAATCTTCAAAAGGTAATTTTATTGAGTATTCCTCTCCTTCATTAGTTGTGTTATAAAATAAATAACCATATTCAATTCCATTAGCAGAATTAAATCCTACATTTACTAAAGACTCTGATTTCTCATATTCAAAATTTATTTTTTTATAAGTCTTTACTCTTGTTAAAGTTTTTTTATCTTGAATAATATATTTAGTAATGTCAATATCTAAACCATTTAAATAATAACTTTCTAATTGTTCAATTGTATAATTAATTCCATCTTCTGAATAACAAGTTAAATTAAACATTTTTAATAATCCACTAAAAAAATCTTCTATTTTAATTTCTGGCATATAAGAACTAACAGAAATATTTGCTGCAATTGTTTGTACAGACATTGTAGCAGATTTTGTATAAGAAGTAACACCCATATCTATTTTAAATACAAATTGAAATGTTTCTGCCGTTTCTATATAAAATGAATGTTTATTTTGGTCTGCATCTGTTCTAATTGTGAATGAACTTGTGCCTCCATTAATATCTGTATAATAATCCCAAAACTCTCCGTTTAAATATCTTTTAACTCTATATGGAACTGTTGTAAATCCAGTTTGTGGTGTAATAGTTATTTTTGTTAATCCTCCTGATGCTCTTATAAAATAATTATCTGTTAAATTTACAGTAGTTCCGCTTAAATCTTCTAAATTTCCTTTTGTTGTAAAGTCAATTTGTTGAAATAAATTTGTTTTAAATTCATCTGCATTTTTCAAATATAAATAAGCATTTGTAAATCTTGCATCAGATAAAAATGAACCATTAAAATTTAAATTTAAAATATTACTATCATTTTGAATCATATTTAAAACTGCTGATAATTTTATAGCTGGGAACAATTCATCAAATCTAATTGGCGTTGCTGAAGAGCTTATGTCATCAGCTCCACCCGCTCCATAATTCCAATATCTTGATGATGATATTAAAGGAAATTTAATATTTGGATATTCTGGACTTGTTGTTTGAGTAGTTACTTTATCTTTTACTAAAGTAGCACTATAATTAAAATCATAAGTTGTATCTGTTAAATCTTTTAAATATTTACCATTAAATTTATCTTTTAAATTACCTAATGCTCCGATAAAAGTAATTGAATATTCTTGTGCTTGACCGTCTACTACATTTGCACTTTCTAATTGAATTTTACCTTTTCTAAATGGAATGGTATCAATTTCAATATAAGCATCAGCCTTAACTAATGTACTAAATGGCTCATCATTTGAATTATCATACCAATGTCTGAATATTTTATTGTTTTGTTTTGATGCCGGTACTACAAATGTCTGTGAATAATCCGTAAACGTCTTACTTATATCATTTATTTGTTGTATAGAACTTGTTACAGATATTTTCTCATCGTCAAATAAATCAATTCTGTTATATTCACTTGTATAAACATCCTTTATATATATGGCTACTGTTATCATACTACATTATTTATTGATGCAAAAGAATATTCAAACTCCATTTCATAATTTATCAATCTGTCTTTCAATGTATTTTTATAAGTAATTGATTTGTTTTTAATCAAAACTGGTTTACTATCCAACAATATTGTTTCAGAAAATAATAAGTCTTTTAAAATAATATTCATTGACTCATCTACCCATCCAGTATTGCATTTTATAAAATCATTTCCGTTTGTATTAAATGCTTTCTTTTGACCTTTCAAATAATTATAATTATAATCTTGCAATAAGTTATAAGTAGTGTTTTGCATTGTACTGCTTTCTTCTTTTGCCTTCATAAAATAAACATTTTCCCAACCTCCGCTTTTAGAAATAAATGAGCATAGCAAAGGAGTATATTTACATTCCTCATCTGCATCAATTACTCTTGACCATAGCAATTCATTATCCCTATATAATCCAACTGTATAAGGAAATAAAGAATCCCAATATGGTGATTGTAAAAATATCTTTTTTATTATTGGTGTTGTGTTTTCTGGTGTTATATAAATAAAATTAGTTGAAACTCCATCTGTATATCTAACGGTGTAAGTTGAACCTACGATTTTCTGTAATAATACATCAACATATGAACCTAATTGACTTAATATTTTATTTGGATTTAAAGCATTTATGTTTATTGATGAAGATGCTAAAATAGTTCCATTAGATGCTAAATAAAATTGATTTATAAATGGACTATAATTTATTATTTGAGTAATTTTGGTATTGCTATAAATTGTTTTATTTGAATATAATTGTAAATCCGAAGTCATTGGCAATGCATCAACATCTAAATAAGAATTCATACCATTTGTATATTCCGTAAATCCATTTACAGATAAATAGTTTTCAGTTGAACCTAATTGAACTTCAGCAGCTGGTGAAATAGTATAATATTTTTTAATTGCTACTTTGCAATATAAATTTGTGTTTTCAGTTTCAGTTGTATAATCTGGATTAATAGGTGTTAAATATTCTAATATAAAATTACTCACATTATAGTAAGTAGCTCTATTTGCAGTTGATGATATATTTTTTGAAAAAGAATAAGACTTTAACAAAACATCACTTGCATCACGTATCTCTAATACTAATCTTGTTGAAGTTTGACTTGCAACATTGATTTCAACAATAAAAGGACTTCTTGCAAATATTACTTTAGCCATTTTTAGTTATTTTCTAATACATTAATTCTTGCAGTTAATTCTTGAATTGCTTTAATCATTGGAGCAATTAATTCATTATATCCAATTGATAAAACATCTTGTCCTCCGCTTACTGAATGGTCTTGAAAACCACCGAAATCAACTCCACTTGCTTCAATTACATCTTGCACTTCTTGAGCAATTAATCCGTGATGATAACGATTTCTTGTGTGTGTGCCATCGTGAGTTATGTTGTCTAATTTAACAGACTCCAACCAAGCATCCATTAAGATTTTGTAAGCTTCTTTTTCTTCATCAGTAGCATCTAAAGCTAATTCATTTGGCTTTTCAGTTTTGTAGTCTTCACGCATATCCCATTTATAATCTACGGGTCTTAATTCATTTATAAAATCTAATCCTAAAACTGTATTTCTAACTTCTGTCTTATCACGTAAATCAGAACGGTTTTGAACTGTTCCATAAACATAGGTAGTAGTTGCTGAATCTCCTAATTGAACTTGATTTGAAGCTGTAACAACAGTATTAGCTCCTAAGCCACTACAATTTGAATATAGAGTATTTCCATTTAAAGCATCTCTCCCTATTGCGGTATTATTATTTATTAAAACTGCACTATATAAAGCACCGCCACCAACAGCAGTATTTCCATCGCCAGTAGTATTTCTTTCCATCGCATAAGCACCAATAACAGTGTTTGAAAACCCATCTGAATTGTCTCTCAAGGTATTTGTTCCAATAGAAGTATTATTGTCTCCAGTTGTATTTGAATTTAATGCTTGAATTCCAACAACTAAATTTGTTGGTACATTGCCAACTCCCCTACCTACTTTAACACCATTGAATATAGAGTCTGATGATGTTGTAATAGTAGTGTCTAAACTTGTTGCGTTTGAATTTACTTTGCCAAATGCTACATAAAGAGTATCTGCTGAATTGTCGTTTGGTGTTGTTCCTCTGTTAACTTGTGTTAATGCCATTTTTTTTATTTTTAAATTAGTTTTATTTTATATCTTTTAAATTATAATCTACCATTGTTTCTACGTCTTGACCAAATGCTTTTAATAAATCTACATCTATATATTTTTTATACCCTGCTTCAAATGGTTTAGTGAAAAATAAAGATGGTTTAATTCCATTCATAAATATACTTCTTGCTATTGCGTATTGTAAACCTTTTCTTGATTGAAATTCTCCTTTAGCGTTTCTTGGTGCTATTCCTTTTCTTACTATCCATTTATCAAATGCTTTTGCAGGAGGCATTTTATTTTTATAACTATATGGTGTATTGTATTTTTTAATCTTACCAGAAACTCCTTTATCCTGATAAATACCATAATCAACCATAGAAAAACCAACTATATTAAATCCATTTTCAGTTACAATTTCACCTTTAATAGAATTATATAATTCTTTAGAACTATTCTTTCCACTTTTAGTTAAATTACTTCTTGATTGTTGGATAACATAATCCCTGAATTTAATTAAAGTCTTTTGAACTTCTAACATTTGCTCATTTGGTTTTGAATTACAATATCAAAAGTAACAGTTACACCTGCCATTTTATTTTCAAATCTTTCTGTAAAGAATTCACAAGATGGCGTACCTATCAATTCATAATCATCGCCAAATTTACCCATTCTTAATACTTCCAAGAATCTATTAACTACCATTAATTGTGTATTTAAAACATCTTGTTCATTATCATTACCTAAAAATACATCTGTTGTTAATGATTTACTTTCGTCAACTATATCCATACATAATATAGATACATTATAATTCCAAGTTGAACCCAAATACGTTGCTGAATTAATTATAATATGACTTAAAGGAAAGATTGTAAGCTTGTTTAAATCAACTTTAAATATGTCTCCAATAGTAACTGTGTTTACAAATAAATCTTCCTTTAATTGATTCTTAATTGCTTGTGTTATTTCGTAATAATGTGATGTCATCTATTCTGTCTTTTAATTAAATCAGCTTCTATTTTATTCTTTTCTTTTTCGAATGTTAGATATGTTAAACATTGATTAATTGGTAATCTTGTAACTGCGTCAAATCTGTTAAGGTCTCCTTGAGCAAGAGCATAGATTGAACTATACCATCCCCATTTTTGTCCGAAGTTTGCTGTTGCAGAATATTCTGAACCTCCTTGTCCTTCTCCAAATAAGCTATCGTAGCTTTCAATAATTCGTTGCCTAAACGATAAAAAAAAACCGTTGCACCTAAACAAACATCTAATGGTGCAAACTTCATTACTTCAGCATATGTTATAGTGCCATTATAATCTTCAATCTCATACGTGCCATTTAAGCCCTTCTTTTTAATTGGTCTATATAATACTGCCATTGCCTTATGTATCTCATCCCAATCGGTTATATACGTATCTAAATCTGTATACTCACCAAATGTCATATCTTCTAAATTAGGAATAAAACCAAATTCAGTTCCACCCATTTTAAATGTAGGTATAAAAGAATGATTCTGGTTAAACATATTTCCAATAGATGTAGTTATATCATTTACATCTTTATATTTAATTGAGGCAACTTCTTTTAAATCTATTCCACAAAATATCTGTACCATCTTCTGATGTAGAAATTCTGTATCTTCATTGTCTTTTGCTATCTTTAAAAAAGCCTGATATTGTGAAAGTTTTATTTCACTTAATTTAGTTGGTATTGTTATTTCTAATTTCATTTGATTTGTTTTTTATAATAATAAAATAAAGTGTAAATTGTATTAAACAAAAAAAAGACCAGAAGGCTGTTCTTACGGGAAGCTCTACTGGTACTTTAATCAACTATTAATTAATCCACTAACTAATCTCTTTTATATCTATTGCAAAGAAGTTCTGTTTAAACATATCTTTGAATAGTGTAATAACCATCTGTTCGTTTTCTGCTATTATTTTAGCATACTCATAATCTTTCTCATTGTCAGCATATCTGTACCAACCTTTAACTTCGTATTGTTTCATAGTGTTTGTTTTAAGATTAAATATATTTTACAAATATAATACTTTTTGTTATTTATATTTTACTTTAACTTTTATTTAACATTACCTTTGATGTCAAGATAAACCCTAATTTTAATAGTTATCCTACGATGAAAGGTAAGCACTTGCAACTTTATACATTTCTTGCATTTTTTTAATCTCACCTATATTACGTGGCAAATTAATAACCACTTCTATATTTTTTATGTGGTGTATATAACATTGTATTGTTGCAATAATTTCTCCGTATGTCATTAGTATATAAAGTAACTTCCTTTGTTTAAATTTCCTAATTGATATGTAACACAATAACGCAATGGGTCAATAATATGATTGTGGGCATCTATTGGAGTTTTTGACCTTTTTTCTAACCAACAATAGTTATTTAATTCTTTTATTAGATTAATTGATTCAGGACTTATTATTAAATCATAATCTTGCAATACACTAATTCCATAAGTAACAGAATCTGGTCCTTTAATTGCAGGAACTATATTTAAACCTAATGTAGATAATTCACTTATTAATCTTGGTTCAGCTGAATCAGCAACTATTAAACAATCATCAGCGTGTTGTTTATTTAGATTGTATATTTGTGAAGTAGTTAATCCGTGAAGATAAAACCTTTCATTAACATAAATCTTTTTATTTGTTATATCTATATTACATTCCACTAAAGTTGAAGCATCTGAAGCAAATCCATAATCTTGTCCAAAAATAGATTTACCTACGTGTTCATACTTTCCAATAGTCCAGTTAGTAAATATAACTCCTTCTGCTTTATCTAACCAACCACCTAATATTTGATGCTTATACTTTTCAGGCCTTCTTGACTTTATATTTTCAATTTGATTGATAAATGATTCAGAAAGGTTATGTATATTATCTTGGTAAGTTGTATGTATGTATGTTGTATCTCCTTTAATTAAATTACTACCCGCTTCTATTCCTTTATCTTCAAAGAATTTCTTATAAATGAAATGTTCTTTTGTTGCAGGATTTAAAACTAATAAAACTCTATTCTGAACTCCTTTAGTTCTTATACTAAAATCAATCTTTTCAAATATTTCTTCATCATTTAATTCTTCTGCTTCATCTAATACCCAAGTTGTAACTCCAGCTAATGATTTTAAACTTGCAGTTTGTGTTCCACTACTTGTTTTAATACCTTTAAAGAGTATTTTAGAACCTGTTTTTAGATTTACTATTTCATCCTTGGTAATATAAAATTCGTGGCTTAAATTGGCCGTTTCAATCTTATCTATAAATTCAGGAATAATAGAAACGTTTGCAGATGTTAAAGTATATCTTGTAAATAATATAACGTGACCAACTTCATAAGTAAGTAACAGAAGAAACGAGTTCAAAGAATATGATTTCCCTGAACCCCTTCCACCTGTAATTACAAAGTATCTACTTTCACTTCCTAATAAATTATATTTTTCATTCAGATTTATTTCCAATTTTAAATATATCTTTTATGTTAAAATCATTTACATTGTGTGTAGCTTCTATAATTTCTTTTGGCTTACCAAATATATGTTCAGCAATAAACAATTGTCCTCTTTGTGATTCCATTAGTGTAGATTTAACAAAAGCTATCTTTGTTTCTTCTTCTGTATCTTTATTATAAAGTTCACCTAATGCTTTAAGAAATATATTGTTTACTTTTTCTTCTTCTACTTTTGGTTTACGTCCAGCGTTTTTATTTCCGCCATTGTATTTTCTTTTATCTTCCATAATCAAAAAAGTTATCATTATTGAATTAAAAATAAATAAAATCTATTATTGTTTATCTTTAAATCCATTCTTCAATCTCATTAAATTATTTGCTCTTTCTTTTATCTCTTTAAATTCAGAATCAATTTGTTCTAAATATTCTTTATAAGTAAAATCTATTTTAAATTTATTTTTTGATTCACATATTTCATTACAGTATAAAGCATCAGTAAATCCAGTATTTATAATTTTGCTACAACAATGGCATAGTGTAGCACCTTTACCATTATTAAATTTATGTATTGGTTTCATTCTCCTTGTCCTTTTTTAATTAAATAATACCATAGCCAAATCAATTTTGACCTTATAAACTCATAAGCTAATAATACTAAAATATATTTCATAATTCTTTTGGTAGATTCATTTTATTGTACTGTTTAAATAATTTTAACAGTTTTTCTACTTTTGTTATTTCCATATCTTCAAATAACCAATGAGCAAATTCAATAGCGTATTCATCAGCTATTTGCATAAATGAATCCTCTTGTTGTTTGTAAGTGATAGCATCATACATTACATCTTTAAACTTTTCTTTAATTGTCATCTTCATCAGTTTTATATTCCCAAAAGTATTCACATTCTAATCCTTCATTTGGAGGTTTACAAAAGTATGATTGTCTGTATGGAGTTGGTTCTGCTTTATATCTATAGCATATAGATGATAATTCACAGTTGTTTCCTGAACAAAGTGTTATATCTGGCATAGCTTATTTATTTAATTGATTAAACCAAAATTCTTTTAAACTATTTGGTATTGTTTTCCAAGTGTATAATGGTATGTCTTTCTCTTGTCCTTCATTCATCTTATTTATTATTTTCTTTTGCATCTTAATTGTTTTTATTATGTTCTATTACTTTAATATTCATATCATAGATAGCTTCTAAACGTAGTATCATTACATTGTGATGTTCTGTATCTTTTGTTTGATTAAGAAGGTTGTTTAAGTTGTTTATGATTTTGTATTCGTATCCTGCTTTTTCAAGTTTGTTTATTCTTAAATTACTTTCTTCTAATTCAATTTCTAATTCAGATATTCTCAACTTATTCTTTTTAAGTTCTAACTTTAATAATTCATTGTCTTCTGTATTTAATACATTTTCTTCATCCATTTGATTTACTATTATGTTTCTTAAACTTCTTAAATCTCTATTAAACTTCTCATACATTTCATAATTATTTAAAGAATGTATTACTGTTGCGTGATTCTTATTTACTGATTCAGCTATTTCTTGTAATGTCATTTTAGGTTTAAAATGCTTTACCAAATAAAAATATAATGCTCTTGCTTCTATTATATTATGCTTTCTACTATTTTTAGAAACATCTATATCAGTTTCTTTTAATATTATTTCTTTTAATCTTTCTGTTATTTCCATTTAAAATAGTTTTTGTTGGTTAGTATGGTTTGTTATTCTTTGTATTGCTTTATCGTAATACTCTTTGTCTAATTCACAAGCTGTTAATTCATATTTGTAATCGTGTGCTGCTATTGCGATTGAACCTGAACCTAAATGCGTATCAAGTATTTTATCGCCTTGTTTTGCGTATTTATTTAAACAATATTCATAAAGTTTTATGCTTTTTTGCGTTGGATGTATTCTCGTACCATCTATATTATAAAAACCTCTATCCCCTACAGGTGGCTGTCTAAATATTAAGTTTTTAGTATTAAATGAAGTCCAAGCAAATTCACACATTGACATTAAATGTTTATCTGTAATTTTTTTATCCCAAATAATAAAGCAAGGTGTTGGTTTTAAATAATCTAAAAAATAATTACCACCCCAAATTATTTGGTTTTTAGAAACCCTAAATAATTCATTAAAATATTCTTTAGATGGTATTTCATTATCCCAATTTTTACCATCATTAAAAACTCTTGTACTTACATTAATTCCATAAGGAGGGTCTACAATAGCCAAATCAAAATAGTTATCAGGATACCTTGCCATTAATAGCATATTATCCTCGTTTGTTATTGTTATTTTATCTGTTACTTTCATTTAATTTTAAATTATAATAGTTTAATTTTTCTTCCATTTCTGGTTTAAATCTTGATATTGATGTTAAAGCATAATCATCATTCATTGCCCATTCTTCATAAATTTTAAATAGATATTCTATTGCTTTTGTATCTTTCTTTGCTTTTATAAATGATACTGTAATTAATTCTCTAACACAATATGCTTGTATTTTATTAGAACCAAATTTACTAATTAAACCAGAAAATTTATTTAATAACATTAAAGAAAAATTAATATCTTCTATTTTACATTCTCCTTTTTTAAACTTTTGATTTACTGATTTACCAAAGAAACAGTTTATAACATCACCTACTGATATATTATTTGAATTACTTAAATAAGCATCGTAAACAATTTTATAGTCTTTATTTTCTTTTGCAAATGCTTTTAAATAATCAACTTTTAACCAAGGTCTATTTCCATTGTTTAAATTAATTATACAATCTAAATGTTCTGATTGATTTTTAGTGTCAACCCAATCAACAATATAAGCTGGTATTGTTTCTTGCTCTAACATTATAGCTGCTGATAATCTATGATGACCTTCAATTACATCTCCTTTATCTGAAATAACTATTGGCATCATCCATCCAAATTCATTTAATTTATTTTTAAATGATTCAGAATGTTTAGTAAACAAATCTCTATTTACATTTGCTACTTTTAAATCACTTATTAAATAATAAGCATTAAATTTTCCTCTTTTAATTTCTTGTGTTTTCATTTTGTTTTGTTTTTATTTGTTAAAGTATTCCTCTTAATACATATTGATTTAAATCTACATCGCTATCTTCTCCAAAGAAGTATTTATAATTATCTATACCTTGTTCAAGTTTACGTTTGCCTTTATCATAAAATTCATCACTACATTCAAATATTCCAATGTCTAAACTTCCTTTATCAATACATACAAATACAAATTCATCTACGTTAAACATTTCCCTGTAAAGATATGCTTGTAAATCATAACTGTATTTATCTGCTGAATATCTAAATTCATTTAAACCAGTAGTTGTTTTTAAATCAACTATCATATTGTCTTTTAATATATCTGCTTTTGCTCTAAATGGTATTCCATTAATCATTGCTATTTCTGGTATCTCAAATTGTGCTTTAGACATATAGTGTACTGCTTCATCGTTTCTTAATATTGCATCAGCTAATCTTTCTGCAGCTTTTATTTCATTTGTGGTGTAAACTTCTTTACCTTCTGCTTTTGCTTCTTTGTATGCTTTTCCTGCTTTAGTTGCTACATCTACAATAGTTAATTCATCTATCTTATGTGGCTCTAAAATCATTGTATGGAATAATTTACCATCTCTTAATGGTTGTGTTTCACTTTGTCCATACTTTGTAACGTACTTATACGTTTTAGGACTTGATAGTACCATTTTAAGACTTGAACTACTTAAAGCCTGTTTACCTAAATAACCATAGTAAAACTCATCGTTATACATATTATCAATCAGTTCTTGTTTATCCCAAATCTTGTTGTCGAATGTTTTAATTTTTGTTTCCATTGTTTATTATTAGTTTTAGTATGTAATCGTATGTTGCTAATTCTCTTTCTGTACTATCAATCATTATCTTTAAATGGTCATCAGATGTTAAACTTTGTCCAGACATTAGTTCACCAAGGTATTGGAATAATTCTCTATCTAATACTTGTACTTTAGATTGTATTGTAAAGTATGCAGCTTCATTCATAATTTTTCTATTTCTAATTTAACATCTTGCCAATATTTGTGTCTAAACCCGTGAACACTTGGACTTATTTCTTCAGTAAGTTCTATATAAATCTCATCAACTGCTATTAATGCACATTCTTTAGCTTTAGCGAATTCATCACATTCCCAACAAGGAAATATAAATTTTTCATACAACTCTCTTGCTTTTTCTTTTGGTGTCATATTCTTATTTTATCTAAATTACTCATTGTTTCATCATAATTCAATACGTCTCTAATTTGTTGTGCATAAGCATCTGATTCATTCCAATCTTTTACTAATGCTTCAGCAATTAATTCTAATTGTTTACGTACATAAACATTGTCAGTTGTTTTCATAACCTCTATACAGGTTTCTAATTTGAATAAAATTTGTAGTTTGTCCATTTTGTTTGTTTTTTAAATTGTTATAATTAATTTTTTGCGATAAATACCTTTATTTGGTACTTATCGCAATTTTTTACTTTAGTTATCCAATAAGATTAATTCTTGGTGATATTCACCTAATTGTTTTGCTCTTATATCTGCAGTATCAGTATAAAGAATATAAGCATCGCCATCGCAATCTTGCAAAGCTAAATAAGCTAAATCAGCATTAAACATCATAGCATTATATACCCTATCGATATTTTCAGCTAAAATCTGTCTTTTGCTTCTTCTTTCAAATATTTGAAAAGAAGCCAATTCCATAGCACCACCAGCTTTTACATACTGTTTGTAACCTACTTTTGTAGAAGCAAAACTTAAAGGAGAAACAACTAAATCAACCATAATAAAAAAGATTAAATAATAACTTCATTGTTATTACATAGCAAATGTAAACATTATTTGTTTATAAAAAACATTTTAACTAAAAATTAACATAAAAAAAAACAATCATTTCTGATTGCTTAATTTTAAATTAATAATTTTCCTATATATTTCATTAACTCTTTCCGAGTTTAATCCTCTATTATAATTGAATTTCATTATACGTTGGATTCTTTGTAATGCTGATTGTTTACTTCGTGTC